>Ga0302236_1000439_pt1 | contig 39674 bp, 48 predicted proteins | sample AAG_UR_Gly_MG_FD_193509 | JGI IMG/M metagenome (GOLD analysis project Ga0302236, IMG submission 193509) | Enriched activated sludge microbial communities from anaerobic digester in WTTP, New Holstein, Wisconsin, United States - AAG_UR_Gly | ecosystem: Engineered > Bioreactor > Anaerobic >...
TAGATTTTGATAACTTAAAAAATGTAGCAGATACTATAGGAGAGGATTTATATATTTTAATGGAAGGCGATGCTCGATTTGGTTATGAAAATGCACCTATAGATGAATTAATTGCTAAAGCTAAGGCTGTTATTCGCTGTAAGGTTAAAACAGAAGAAGACAATAAAAACTCTAAAAAGAAAACAAAAAAATCGTAAAAGTATGGCACTAATAATTACTGCTCCCGAAGAAATATATTCGGTGCAAAATAACAAAAATGTTAAAATGTTTTTGGCCGGCGGGATAACAAATTGCCCAGATTGGCAAAGTTATGTTGTCAATGAACTAAAAGACATAGAAAATCTTACGGTTTATACGCCTCGAAGAAAGAATTTTCCTATAAATGATCCTAATGCTGCTGAAGAACAAATTGCGTGGGAATTTCAGCACCTAAAAGAGGCAGATATTCTTTTCTTTTGGTTTTCTAGAGGTTCATTGAATCCCATTGTTTTATATGAATTGGGAATGTGGTGTAATTCAGGTAAAAAACTTGCTTTAATAGGAATTGATCCTGAATATGAAAGAAAACAAGACGTTATCATTCAAACAAAACTTGCAAGACCTCGTGCAGTATTTTTCGATTCATTAGAAAAAATGATCGAAGAAGTAACTTATCTTTTTACAAATATTTTTACAGAGGAGGAAGAAGAGTGAGACAAAGAAAATCAATGAAAATAACATCTAAAAAATATGTAATTTTTCACGATGAAGATTTAGCACAATTCGGAGGTCTTTATATTCCTGAAGAAATTAAAAAGAAAAAGAAAACTTCTTCAATAAAATTGTCTAAAATTTTTCAAAAAAGAAGTTAAAATAAAAATTGTAAAATATGCGTTTACATAAAATTTCTTGGAGAAATATCGGGCCATTCGGTAATAAACTTCAGACACTTGAACTTCCAGATGAAGGTGGGCTCTGGATGGTGTTAGGGAAGAATGGAAATGGGAAATCATTTTTCGTTAACCTCCCAAAAATTCTTTATTATGGAAAACTAGACAAATTCAAGAAAGATGAAATTGCAAATCGCTTAAATAAACATGGATACATTAAAGGGCTTAATGAAACATCGCCCGGAACTTATGTTACAATTGAACGAAATTTATCACCTTCAAGCCTTACTGTGTGGAAACATACAGAAGACGAGGAACCCAATGATAATAATGATATTGGAAAAGCTGGCATTGTAGATTACCAGACATATATAGACACAGAGGTCACTGGATTGCCCTATCATATCTTCTCGAACATCATATCATTAAGTATTAATGATTTTAAATCTTTTATTTCAATGACCCCTAATGATAAGAGAATCATTATAGATAAATTGTTCGCAATGGATATTATTAACAAGATGAATCAGCTTGTTAAATCCGATTTAAGAGATATGAAATTTAATATGGATGCTTTTGACAGAGATATTATTACAATAAAAAATAATATAGACGTTGCTGTTAAAGAACTTCAAAAACTTCAAGTTAAATTAAACGAAGATAACAGTTCAAAGATTTTAGAATTAGCGGCAAAACTTGAAGAATACAAGCCTAAACTTCAAGAAGGTTATGATAAAAAGAAAGAATGGGAATCAAAGAAAGCAGACATATTAAAATCTCAAACTGTGTTTGTTAGGCAAAAGGCAAAAGTTTCTCAAGAACTACAGCATCTTCGAAATCAAATAAATCTTTATAACCAAGATAAGTGCCCAACTTGTGCTACTCCTTTTGATGATGCAAGATTCGATTTAATTAAAGAACAACTTCAAGAAAATATTAAAACCGAGGAAAAAGAAATCGAATTAATAAAAGAAAATGAACAGAAATACAACATGGCTCTTGAAAATGTTAATCAAGGACTTGTTAAAATAGATAATTTTATTATTCAAATTCAAACATCATATAAACTTGTTGAGGCTGAGTTAACAAAATTAAAATTAAATAAATCTGCAGAATTTGAAAGCATACAAAATATTATATCTGAAAATAAAGAATCATTAATCAAAAAATCAGATGACAAATTAAAATACGATGAAGAATACAAGTATCTTACAGTGTTAGAACAATTGTACTCTGATGCCGGTGTTAAAAAGAAAATTCTTGAAAGTTATTTGCCAACATTGAATAAAGAAATAGAATATACTCTTAATGAACTTCATTTCCCATATCGTCTAATATTTGATTCAGATTTTGAGCCTAATATGTCACATTTAGGAGTTGATATTAGTGTTGATACATTGAGTACGGGTGAAAAGAAAAGAGTAGATCTTGCAGTTTTAATTTCAATCATTAGAATGCTTAAACATAAATATCCTGGACTAAATATATTTATGTTAGACGAGGTTCTTTCCTCTATTGATGGTGATGGCATATATGATATTATAGGATTACTTCAAAAACTTTCGAGAGAAATGGCCATGAACATATTTGTTATTAATTTTAGCCCACTCCCGATTGAACAATTTGACTATAAAATTGAAATACATAAAAATGCAGGATTTAGCGACTTAACAATTGAAAAATTAAACGAAGGAGATTAATTCTCCTTTTTCATTTTTGATATATAAAATAAAATAGTTAATGAGAGCTAAATTCGTAGATAGAAATAACGATACACCATTTGCAACTCATAGCGATCTTAGAAATAATGAAAGAACAGCGCATTATCCGCTAAGTCGTATCCAATACGAAAATTCAGATGATTGGGATTGGGATATACCAATGCCTTGTCCAGCATGTGGAAGAGATACTCATGGAGAATACGAAAGAGGTGTTTGTTATAAATGTGCAGAACAAGGATTTTGGCTTGATAAATTCGGAAGAGTTCATAACTATAGAAGCAGAATTAGACCTGTTAAACAATATGAATCTAAAAAATAAAAGAATATATGAAAAGAATAATGATTGAAGAATCTTTATATGAATTCGCTAAACGTGGAAGACCCAGAAAAAATGCAAAGGGACCTATAAGAAAATCTTATGGTATTGATACAACTGATGCATGGGACGATATTGAAGACGATGAAACAATTGACATGGATGATATAGATGTTGATACATCTGATATGGAAAATGCAGAGGAAATAGCAGTTGAAGATGAAGATGCATTTGATAATAATTTATTTAGAGCATTGAGTAATGAGATTAAAGCGCCTGAATTTTCAAGAAGAACTCTTGTATTTAGGCTAAAAGGAGATCTTTCAAAAATTCAAAATGGTGTTCCTATGGCAAAAATTGGAGATAATGCATTTTTATTTAAGCTTAAAGATGGCAAATTAAAAAAGATCTTTCTTAAAGACATTATTCTTGAAAACAAAAATATTTCTAATAGAGCTCGTATGGTATTTGAAGATTATGATGATACAGACGTAAAAGAATCTCGTAGGTTTGATCCTCAAACAGATGAAGAAATTCCTGAACATGACTGTTCAAGATACATAAATAGACATGGGCAATGTATGTACTGTGGAAAATGGGTTGAATCTGAGGATGAAGATTTTGAAATTTAAAATAAAAATATAAGCATGAATCACTACTTAAAACATTTTATTGCTGGAGCAATTATATCTTTAATTACTCTTGTATTTTTTGTATTATTTGTTCATGTTCCTGTCTATGGATGGGATGCTGGAGTAGCTGCAATACTTACTGTTGCTGCAGGTGCAGGAAAGGAAGTTATATGGGATAAATGGCTTAAAAGAGGAACTCCCGATTACTATGATTTTTTCTACACTATATGTGGGGGTTGGGCCACGATATTTCTTTGGAAAATTATTGAATTATTTTTCATATGAAATTAGTCAGAGAACATTTGAATGAAAAGAAACAAGAATCATATACGATGGATGATCTTTCGTATGAATTCATTACCGATATTCTTAAATTAGGAACAATGGATAATCTTTTCATTAAATTTCTCGAAAAGAAAAAAATAAATCAAAATTATTTAACGGATCTTATGAAAGCTGTAATTAAACGAATTGAAAATAAATGGATATAAAATGAAAGCAAAATTTGTAAATGAGAATTCTTATGATAGAATGACGCCTGCCGATTATGGATTTGAAGCAGCAAGAAAAGAAGGATATGATGATCAAGTGTATGCACTTTTAAAAATACAAGATTATAGTACTGGAAATAAACCTAAAGTTTCTATAGAAGCAATGGGTTCAAGAGAAGATATTGTAAATTTTAAAAAAGAATTAGAAAACAGAAACAAAAGACGTAATTATTCAGTACAATACTATTACTCAATCCAAAGAGTCCCAAAAATACTTTAAAGAATATGAAATTAAAAAGGCTTAAGAAAACTTAAGCCTTTTGTTGTCATAAAATTTAAAATAAAATATAAATGACAATTGAACAAATTAAGCTAAAACTTGAAGAATTTCGAACAATTTTTCTTGGTAAAAATTTTGTTTGGCGAAAAGGACAACAAGATGTAATAATAGAAGTTATTAAGACTTACTTTGATAAATCCAAGAATGTTGTAATAATAGATGCCCCAGTGGGTAGTGGTAAATCATTAATTGGTATGGCTGTTGCTTGGATTCTTAACGAACAAAAGCTTAAAGGATACATTCTTGCATCTGATTTATCTCTTCAAGAACAATATGAAAAAGATTTTGATCGTTTTAATTTACACTGGGGTTCAATAAAAGGTGTGGATAATTATCTCTGCATTGACAATATGGAAAAAAATTCCTTAGGAACTTGTAGAATTCGAAATAAACCCCCACGCACTATGCCTTGTTATGATTCATGTCCCTATTTTGTGGTTAGAGATTTAGCCTCAAAATCGCCTACAGCATTATTAAATTATGCATATTGGTTGATCATGCAAAATTATGTTAATAAAACTATTGATGAGCCTTTATTTCCGCCAAGACATTTTACGATATGTGATGAAGGGCATAAAATTCTTGACATAATTCAAAACCATTATTCCCCAAGATTTGATCCTAAAACAACTGAAAAACTTGAGAAATTAACCGAATTTTTTGCAGTTTTTAAAGTTAAAGATCATTATATAGATTATAGAAATATTCAACGATGTATTGAAAAATTATTTAAAACAGAAAATCAAGATAAACTTCACGAGATACTTTTAGAAATAGAAGAATCATTTGAAGAATATCTTCCATCCATAGAAACATTAAAGACAAAGGTTAATGATGATTATCCTGATACTGATCCTCCAAAGGAATGGAGAGAAGCCCTTTGGTTATCAGACTGGTTAAAAGATTTGCATTGTAAAGTTGAAGACTTTAATGAAATTATAGACAAAACTTCAGTAAGAAATATTGTTAAAAACCCTACAGGTGAAAATGAATTAACATTTAATTGTCTTCAGGAATCTTATATGATGCATAAGTATTTTCACCAATGGACGGGTTTTACAATTTTAATGAGTGCTACATTTGCAGACCCTACAAAATATTTAAAAAGCATTGCGCTTAAAGATGCTAAGTATATAAAAATGGAATCGACTTTTGACTTCTCAAAATCACCAATATATTTTTATAATCAAAGAAGAATGACTTATAATCAAATAGACGAAAATCTTCCTTGGTTATTCAGTAAAATAAATGAAATTCTTGAACATCATCATAATCAAAATGGTGTTATACATACTGCATCTTATGACTTAGCGCTTAAAATATTTGTAGGACTCAGTAATAAAAATAAGAAAAGAATACTTGTGTATAATGGTTCTGAAGAAAAAAGGCAAGTACTTGAAATATTAAAAAGAAATAAAAATAAAGTAATAATGGGTCCATCATTACTTGAGGGATTAGATTTAAAAGATGATTGGTCTCGTTTTCAAATATTTGCTAAAGTTCCTTATTTATCTTTAAGCGATAAATTTGTTGCTACAAAACTTAAAATTGATCCCGATTGGTACCGGTGGAAAGCGATAATTAACGTACTCCAGGGCAGCGGTCGTTCTGTAAGAAGTGAAACAGATTGGGCTATTACATATATGCTTGATGGTGCATTAGCAGATTTAATTCATAATAATAGAAAAGCCTTTCCTCCCGAATTCATGAAAAGAATAGTGGTTGTTGAATAGTAATGAATAAATAAAATAAACGCTAAAATAAATTCATGGCATTACATAACAGATATAATAACGAAAATATACTTGTTCGTGCAGTTATTGCCGGATTGCTTAATATTCTTAATAACAAGATTACATATGAACAAGTGTGGTCTAATGAAGATATTGAAACAGTAGAAGTTCCATGGTATTATAACATGTCAGGCGATGAAAGATTCATGCAAGATTTTTATACACATTATGGAGATTGTATAGCCCCTAAACCCGCAGATGGAAATTTTGACATGATACCTCGAGGTGTAATCACTTATACTGGTTCTGAGATTGATTCTGCTCGAACAACTTCTCGTTATGTTCAGGCAAATTTCCTTAAAGAAGTTAATGGACAATTACAATCTTTTAGGGCATTTCTTTATCTTATCCCTCTTAACGTAAATTTTGATTGTGAGATTTGGCTAGATACGCAAATAACCGGATTAAAAGTCGAACAAATGATAAGAGAGGTTTTCTACAAAACTATCACATTTTATATTTTCTATAAAGGACTAAGAATGGGTTGTTCAGTAGGATTCCCAGAAAGTGTTACACTTGAGAAAAATATTAATTATTCGTTTGAACAAGATAACAAAATAAAACTTACATTTAATTTACAAGTTGAAGCCTATCAACCGGTGTTTGACAACACAACTGAAGTTGAAGCAGATTCTTACATGAAAGGAATTGGATACAGATTAGTAGATAAAAAAGACTTAGATAATGATGGCGAAATAATTATTACTACAGATTACAACAATAAGATTGTTCCTAAAGGCATACCACTTGTAATTGAATGGGACTATAAACAAGAGAATGCTGTCATTAATAGAGTAGATGTTGCATGGACTTTAACAACGGACAATGTAAAAACCAATATCGAAAAGGGTGTAATTAATCATGAATATTATGTCTGGAATATCCCTGATACATTTACAAGTTTTAAGCCTCCTCAAATAATATGGGACACGGAATCAGCAGTTAAAGCATATAGAGAACCTGTAATTAGAATAGCGCCTAATATATCTACAGGAGAAATTGATACTTTATCATTTTATGTTGTTGATAGTGGCTATTTTGTATCTCCAATGGCAGATACTTCTATAAATGCTATATTAGAAATGAGAGACACGAATAACAGAGTTGTGTATTCAGGAGATGCATCATTATATTTTAATATTGTTGATTACCAGATAGATGAAAATGATCCTGTTACGTTACCTTATGGGAACATTATTTATCCGGGGAATATTGATTACAAGACAATTAACTTATATGTAATTAATTCAGTAGTGGGGCATAGCGTATCATTATCCCCTTCTGATAATACGCAACCTTACGGGGTTATAACGAATTTAACTATTGTATAAGATTTGGATAAAATTTTCGAAAATATTAAAATATATAAATAAAATTAATATCATTAAATCAAATAATTATGTGGCTATGATAGCAAAAATTAATGAATTAAAGACAAAAACGTCTATAAATGAAGTTAAAACATTATGCGAAACAGCAATTAGCGCAATTAGTTCCGCAATTTATAATGGAGTTACATTTGACGCTCAACATGAAATTGAAAGAGTTGCATTATATAACCTATTTGAAGGATTAAATAAATATGCTTCCAATTCTTATATTAAAGAATGGGTTGATAACCAAAAACGAATATATAGTGTTAAAAATTTAGGCGTTAGAACTGCAGTAAATAGATTAATCGAAAATGAATCTCGTTTTGACCCAACATTATCAATAGTTCTTGAAAATTTTCGAAATAAGGTTGAACAAAATATACCGGAAGTTCTTCTTTATGAAGAATTTATTTCTGCATTATCGGGCTTTAATTACTTACCAGCAGTTAACACAGAATTAAATGCTGTTGCTAGCCGTGTTGATCAGTATAAGAATGATGTTGATATTTCAAAGATAATTGCTACTATGGCAGAAACAAGAAGCAGTTATTTACTTCCTGTTATTGAGGATGTAGTTGAAAACTATCTTAATAAGAAAACTGAACAAAATAAGAGTTCTCTTAAAGAAACTCTTATTAAATTTAGTTATGATCCTTTTATTAGAGACATTTTAAACATTGTAACTCTTGATGCTACACAGCTACAATTAGAATATAATAACGCACAGTGTGATATTGATGATAAACTTTTTTCACCTATTCTTTATTTAGGTGAAAATGAAGCTCTTTTTAATGTTCGTGGTTCTTACTATGTTAAAAAAGGAAACAATGTGCACAAGATTAAAAACGCTGATGTAAATAAACTTGATGAATCTTTCAGAGCACTTTGTGATATTATTAATCTTCCAAACGTAGAAATTTCTAAAAAAGACATTAAAGTTTATATTGGCAATAGAGAAGCAGAATTAACTGAGAATAAAACTATAATCGACGGGCAAGAATTTTCAGCTAAACAAATAAATGAATCTGTTAAAGTTGCCGAATGGACAGGCGATGTTGAATTCTTTAAGATGATAAATTTACTTAGAGAAAATTTTGATGAAATTGCAGAACTTGATTTTGTTAAAAGAGTTTATCTTAAAGAAAATGCAAATCATGCTGCTGACATATTCAAATTAAGAGATAACATTTTTATCACCACATTTGATCCTGTTAATGATAAGACAACATTCTATCGTAATATTAATCCTATTCAGGCTGAAAAGATCATGATGGAACATATGAGATATGATGTTTCTAAGACGTTTGAAGATATTCTTCCTAACAAAGAAAAAATATTGAATGAAATCAATGAAACCAAACAAGAATACAATAATTATATTTCTGAGTTACGAGGAAAGATAGATTTATTTTCAACGTATGGTCCTGAACATTTTGTTGCATCAGAAGTAATTAAATCACTTCAAGAAGAATTAACAGAAGTTAAAGAAGAATATAAAAAATATCTTAATGAAATAGAATCATTTACAAGCGTAACTGAAAATTTAAACATAACTGTTCAAGATGACCAAACAGGAAAATCATATACAGTTGTAGTTCCTACAGGTGCTATGGCAGCTAAAGGTTCTGGAACTCAAAATGAACCTGGAACTGATGCTGAAGGGGATGAATTCGGGACTACAGTAGGAAAATCAAGTATAACTGATCCTGTTGCAGGAGGTCCAGCTTCTACGGTTACATTTGATGATGATCAAACTGAATTACTAAGTGACATGCCTTCATCCGAAGAAGACAAAGTAGATCTTGATGCAGATGAATTGGAGGCTTATGCTGATAAAGTTGATGCTGAAGCTGAACTTGAAAAACCCGAAATGCCTAAAGGTGAGGAAGAATTCGGAGATGAAGAAGGAACTACAGAATTAGAACTTGATAATGAAACTGAAGAAGAAATTCCAGCTGAAGATGAAGAAGATAAGAAAGAAGAAACTGTAGGCGCACCTAATAAAAACTTAGAAAGAACAGCTTTTGATAAAGACAAGAATCCTAATGATTTAAATGAGCCTAAAAAAGTTAAAAAAGTATTTCTTAAGAGACCCAAACAAACAAAATAAAAACTAAATCTTTACCGTTATGTTAAAATTTAATAAACAAGAAATATACCTTATATTTGAAGGACTTAAGTGTTTAATGAATACTAAAAAATATTCACATAAAGATATAATGCCTCTAGTAAATAAAATGCTTGAAACCGGAAAAATTGATACTTCTCGACAAGATGCATTCAAAATTCCCGAATCAGTTAATGAAGAGCTACAATTACATGACAAAGTTAAATATGATAAGCAAACCGGGTTTATTACAGGAGAAATAAACGGAAAATTTATTGTAATGATTCAGGGAAGAACCTACCTCGTAGATCCCAAAGAACTTAAGGAATATTCACCTAAGCCCGAAATAACAACTAAACCTCATATGAAATTTGATGAAGAAACACAAAAACTTCTCTTTGAACAGTATGTTAAATGCGGAATTCATCAGGGCAACATTCCAGTAAAAACAAACAGATGCTTTGTTAGATATGATCAATGGGAAAATGCAAGAGAAGATCAGCAAGTAAGAGTAAGCGTTGAAGGCATAGTTACATACGTGCCTAAAAATAAAATCGTAATATATGAAAATGTTAACGATTTTGCTAATCCTGAAAATTATGTTCCTGGGGTATTGATTGATCAAGTTACAGAAGAAGCTACACAAAATATTTTAGTTAATGTTATTGACTATACATCTGCGTTAGGTGATGCTGATAGTATAAGAATAATCATACAAAATGATATGGGAGAGCAAGAATTTCAAACTGCTCCTAAATCAATGGTAAGAACGTTATCAATTTAAAATTATGGCAACAAAGAAAAATATCACACCTACGTCATCGCCAGGGTTTTTAAAACCTATAAAATCGCTTTTAGATAATATTAAAAACGTATGGGGATATTTTATGACTGTTGTTGCAATAGGAACATTTGTTTGGACATTAGGAGTTAAATCTGAAAGAAAAAGCGTAGATACTGCTAATCTTAAAAATGCTGTAGAATCATTAAAAGAAAACAGCAAAAAAATAGATACGTTAATTATTATAATTAATGATATTAAAAGTTCTCAGGCAAATTTAGTTGAAGGACAAAATTCTTTACGGGATTCATATGTAAAATATTTGGTTAATGATCCAAAATTAACTAAAAAAGATTTTATGGAATACATGCAAGGGCTTGAATTTCAAATTGAGATGCCAAATATTCCCGAGATTACAAAATCGACTAACGATACAATAGAATATAAGCCAAAGATTACAGTTAAAAAGGCTGGTTCTAATATAAAATAATCAGTTAAGTTCACAAAAATTAAAAGCGTGTTAAAACTTATCACGCTTTTGTTATATAAATTAAAAATTATATAAATTTTAACTTTATGGCAACAAATCATTATGTTAAAAACTCTGAATTACGGGAAGAAATAATACGATGTAAAAAGAATGATGTTTTATCAGAAGAAGCTATTAACATGTTTATAATCCTTGCTAAAAAATACTCCAATAAATATCAATATATGTATGAAGAAGATAGAGAAGATTGCATTTCATTTGCAGTTATGGACTGTTATCTTTATTGGAGAGGTTATGATCCTGAAAGATCACAAAATGCATTTGCCTATTACACTCAAATAGTCAAAAATGGATTCGCTAAAGGTTGGCGTAGATTATACGGGAATTTACCTAAATCACGTAAAATATCTCTTTCAACTAACAATATATATAACATATAAATGGCTTTTAATGAATCATATAAGCATTGGCATAAACCGGATATGTCTCCTAATGCTAAAACACAACAAGGATATTATAAGCTTCAAAACCCGCAAAAATATCTGGGCAATCCATCTCTTGTAATATATCGTTCTTCTTGGGAACATTCGTTTTGCCGTTGGTGTGATTTTTCTCCTTCTGTTTTACGTTGGAGTTCAGAACCCATAAGAATTCCATATTATGATAGAATCTCCAAACTTGAGGAATGTAAAAAACAAGGCTTAGATCCTAACAATCCAAAAAATTGGGTTGTTAAATATTATAATACAGATTATTGGATTGAAGTTGATAAAGGCGATGGTGAAATACAGAGAATGTTTATTGAAATAAAACCTTCAGGAAAATTAAAAAAACCTATCCCACCAAATGCAAATGCACCTCTTAAAGAAATTAGAAAATTTAACAACGATGCTAAAGAATACTTGATAAATGAAGCTAAATGGGCTGCAATGAATGCATGGGCAGAAAAAAGTAATGCTAAATTTTATGTCTTTACAGAGCATACGTTAGAAAAACTTATAGGTCGATTTTGGCCAGCGAATAACAGATAATGAAATCGCCTAAAGAATTACATGAAATATATAAGCGAATCGATGATATCGAAAAAGTTGCTTATGAAAGATTAATAGAAAATTACTTACGACTTGAATTAAAGGGTGATCATAAATTAATTGATATAGACTCAACTGATCAAGAATCTTTAATAGCTCGTGCTAATCGTGGGTTGCCTATCCCAGGAATGATTTATATTTTTATCAATGTTGATGAAAATAATCTAGTTGAATTAGAAAATTTTAAAACAGGAAAACAAGTTACTTTTCATGATTTTACTCCAATAGTTTTTTGCACTTCTTTTAACCCGACAACAAAGTTAATTAAAGGCATTAACATGAATATTTTGCCACCTTCAGAAAGATTAAAGTTTCTTCAAGTGTATTATGAATATTATAAAAACTTTTTTCAAAAAATAGAAGAAAAAACTCAAAACAATAAATTAGCTGTTAATTATACATATATTATGGCTACAATACTTGGTAAGAATCCTCAACTTTTTGAGATATTTAATAAAAAATATAACACTTTATTCGAGTTTGGTTATCGATCATACTATTTAAGAAATGTAAGAAAATTTAGAATGATTGAATACGAGGAATGGAAATATATCCCGTTCTTAACACCTTCTTATGCGTTTAAAAGAATTAATTTAGAAATACTTTATCAAATGTATTGGGACAATCGAAATAACAAAGAATAAAAACCATAATTATATTGTTAAATATAAATATATAAATAAATAAAAGTAATTATTGTGGCTGGAATATTTTCATTACGCAATTTAGATAGAGGCTCCCGAGGATTTTTAGATAATTTACAAAGAAATATTCGTTATCTTTCTGTGCTAGGAATGAAATGGGATCAAAATCTCATTAAACAATCCAAGTCTATCGGAATATCTGAAATTCAAGAAGATTCAATGTATAGCCTATATGGTCAACCTCAAATGGCCGCAGGCAGAGATATTGGACAAACAGAATTTATTGCTTTTTATGACAAAGAATATCCGACAAGAAGAGACTTCTTAAGAAGATTTGCAATGAATGGTGAAATAGAATACGTTTTAGATGTTATTGCCGATGAAACTATTATCCAAGATGATGCTAACTTTTTTGCATATCCAAATACGCAAAAGCTTAAATCTGTTTTAAAAGCTGAAAAGGCTAAAGAAATTGTAGATGATTTAAATGAATCATTTAAAAGAGTTTATTATGCATTTGGATTTAATCAAGGACATGCTGCTTGGCACTATTGTAAAAAATTTCTTATTGACGGATTTCTTGCCTTTGAAATAATTTATGACGGAGAAGGAGATGAAGATGCAAAAAACATTTTAGGATTTAAAGAATTAGATCCCGTTACATTAGAACCTGAATTACGAATAGATGAAGAAGAAAATGAATATCGGGTTTGGGTTCAATTCAGAGGAGACGCAAAAAGACAAAGAGAATTAGTTGATGGTAATGTAATTTATATCTCATGGGCACGAAATAATTTTATTTCAAGATTATCTTACGTAGAAAGATTGGTTAGATCTTTTAACATGCTAAGAACAATGGAAAATTCCCGTATTATATGGAACATTATTAATTCACAACACAGAATGAAAATAGTTGTTCCTATAGGTACACAATCTGAAGTTAAAGCTCGTACAAGATTATCAGAACTTAGAGGAATATATAAAGAAGATGTTAACATCGATTATGATAGCGGTGAAATAACTATAAATGGACAACCTAACTTTTCATTTGCAAAACAATATATTATTCCTTCTAAAGAAGGAAGCCAAACTGAAATAGATTCTTTTGCCCCAGCGGGATATGATCTTTCAGATACAAATGCGTTGGGGTATTTCTGGAAACGGTTTATCATTGAAACGAAAATTCCAAAGGATAGGTTTTCTTCTATAAGTGGTGAAGATGCAACATCAGCATGGAATTCCGGAGGAGATAGTATTGCAAGAGAGGAAATACGTTTCAATTATTTTATTAATAGAATTCGTACAATTTTACAGGAAATATTACACAAACCGATGTGGATTCAATTTTGTTTGAAACATCCCGAATTTGCAAAAGATAAAGCCTTGAAAGGCGCAATAGGCATTCAATTTATTGAAGAAAACTTATTTACTGAAGCTAAGAAAAGAGATATAATTTCAAAAGGCGCAGATATAGTTGAAAAGCTTATGAACATTAGACAGCCTGAAGTAGATGATGAAGGAAAAATTACAATGGATGGAATGTACTTTGATCCAAAATTCTTAGTTGAGAAATATATGAACTTTACAGAAGAAGATCTTAAACTTAATGCAAAATACAAAAAGGAAAGAAGAGAACAACTTTCTCGTATTGCAGATGCAGTTAAAAGATTAAATAAAAGCGATGAAGGCGAAAGTGGTGGTGGCTTTGGAGGAGGTTCTGATTTTGGAGGAGGCCCAGACATGGATCTTGGAGGAGGAGCTCCTGAAGAACCAGGAATGGAAGAAATGCCTGATGCAGATAGCGACTTAGGAATTTAATTTTATGTTTAACTTAAATAAATCAAAACAAACACTATGAAAACAGTACTATTTATTACGTTAGGAGTAATAGCATTAATTCTTATTATTGGGTTAATTCAGCGTAGTCGTAGAAAAAGAATCGTTATACCTGAACCAATAAATGATAAGCAAATTTTAGATCCTACTAATTTTGGAGGTTCACAAATCAGTAATGAACCTACGCAAAATGAATTTCCAGTTACTCCCGAGAAACCGGAAGAAGAACAAGTATCTATGAAAATTAAAGAAGAACCTCATATTGAAAAAGAAGATTTAAAAACTGATGAAAGTCTTCCTAAGGAAAAGCCTGCACCTAAGAAAAAGGCTCCGGCGAAAAAAACGTCAACAGAAAAAGTGCCAGCAAAAAAAGCTCCAGTGAAGAAAACTACACCTAAGAAGCCTTCTACTGAAAAGAAAGCAACTACTGCAAAAAAGACGCAAACAAAACAAAAATAAAATTCTATTAATTATGAAAGATTTTTTTAAAAAACTTTGGACTAAAATTAAAAATTGGGCCATTGAAACAGCATGGCCATGGTTAAAGAAGGGTTGGATGCATTTAGTTAACATTATTATTGTGGCTATAGCATATGGAAAACTGTATGATACATTGCCTGCTGTTGCAGCGCTTGTAGGATTTTGGTTATTTATTCTTTTAGCTTATTACATTTTCTGGAAATTTTTTGGCTTTGATAAAGTATGGAAAAATTTTATTGAAGAAAAAAGAAAAAAGAATAAAATTTAACTATAAATTAACAAAGTTAAAGTATCAAAATTGATTTTTGGTATTATATTTAAGATATTGAGACACTCCGAAAGGATAGTTAGAGAGTAGGTATGTAAGACGCGGGTTCGATTCCCGCCATCTCCACGATTCTTTTCCGTTGGAAAGGAACTTATAAAGGCTTTGATGATTGAGCCAGCTAATCAATCATAAATGGGGATGACTTGGCTTTGATTGCATACTAAGGGTAATAGCGAACATCTCAAGACGCAATTAAACGGCGAACAGTTTAAAGAGTATCGTATGGCAGCTTAAGAAGTTTGTATACGACAAATGAAAAAAAGGGTGGAATTAATTCCACCCTTTTAAATTAAACATAATTTATGTATGTCTAAGCATTATTATAATTATTTCTATCGAGTAGTAAATTTAATTACAGAAAACTTTTATTATGGGGTACATAAAACTTCGAACTTAAACGACATGTATATGGGTTCGGGCAAATACATTAAAAATGCAATTAAAAAATATGGAAAAGAAAATTTTAAAAGAGAAATTTTAAAATTTTTTAATACATTTGAAGAAGCATTGGATTATGAAGCAAAAATTGTAAATGATAATGTTTTAAACGACCCCAAATGTTATAATTTAAAAATAGGAGGCAAAGGCGGCTCAGCAAAGGGCAGGATTTCTCCTATGAAAAATAAACATCATTCTGAAATTACTCGAAAAAAAATTAGTAATAGCGAAAAAGGAATATCAAAAAATAAGGGTATGCGCATGTCAGACATTACTAAAAGAAAGATTAGTCTTAATAATGGTATGCGTAATAATGGCTATTTAGTTTCAGGAAATAAAAATGGCATGTTTAATAAAACTAAGGAAAAAAATCCGAATTATAATACAATTTGGATATACAATAAAGATTTAAACTATACAAAAAGAATAGATAAAACTTTATTAGATGAATATCTTTTAAAGGGATGGGTAAAAGGGAGAAAAACTAAAGCTACCTAAGTGCCGGCTTTTTTTATCTTTTTTCATAGAAGTAAAGAATATATAAATAAAATAAATGTTAAAGATATGAAGGCTAGAACAATCAATGAACACGACTGGGACGATGAAAGATATGAAGGCGAAGACGGCCCTTTTATCAAAGATGATGGCTGGGATGAAGATGCTCTTGAAGAAGTAGGATTAATAGATTGGATGGAAAATGTGCAGCGCCTTCAATACGAAATTCTTAATGCTAGAAGAGGTTCTTACGGCATTAGCGGAACAACAGCAGAATATCTTGTTGGTGATCTAGAGGAATTAAAACGAAGTCTAGAAGCTATAATAGAAAATATACAAGACGAACTTTAAATATTAATATTAAAGCATAAGAATATATAAAATAAAACCATACTTATGAAAGCAGGTAATTTCAACATTAATGATTATTTAGAAAAACTTTATGAAGATGCACTTCCTATGATGGATGGGGGAGAAGGATTAACAAATGCCGATGGTCTTATTATTCCAGATGAAAATAAGAAATCTTATGATTGGCTTAAAAAAGAATATCAAAAGAGCCAAACAGAAATTAAAGTTGAAATTAAAATGGGTGATGCCAAGTTTGATCCAAGATATGACCTACAAACGGACCTTGATTCCGTAAAAGAATTTAAACCTGGAATGTATGGGGAAATTAAAACTAAAGACACACCTGATACAAAAGATCAAAATTCTACGGGAAAATCAAGTCTTGACCCAAAGAAAAATAGCGCATCATTTACAAAGGAAGAAGGCGAAAAAGATAAATCTGATGAAACTGTTGAAAATAAATCTAATATAAATAAAAAATCATCTGTATCATTAGATAAGAATAAAGACGAAAAAGAAGAAAAGAAACAACCTTTGGATGATAATACTAAAGTTAAGAAGATTGATCTTAAAACCAAAAAATAATGAAGAAAGATAATCTATTAGCAGATTATTTGAATAACGCTAAGGAAAATTCATTGCCTGAAGAAGACATAGCTCAAATGTCAGAAAAAACGTGGCCTGAACTTTTAACATTAAATTTAACATCATTTTTATTGCTTGTTACTCGTTCAGTCGTGTTTGGTTATTCATTAAAAATATTATTTGGCACAAACTGGGCTTTTATTGAAACGATATGTATAGGTTTAGGAATTGTATTTATATTTTCTTATTTAACAAATATTTTATCAATCTTTAAAAAATAAACAAATGTCGGCAAAAATAATCTGTCTAGAAGGACTTGACTCTAGCGGAAAATCTACGCAAGTTATTTTATTGACTAATTATTTAGATAAACATAGATTATCATATAGGTTTATTCATTTTCCTACATATGATAAAACCGTTGCAGGAAAAGTCATATCATCTTTTCTTTGTGGTGATCTCGGCGATATAAACGAAGTTGACCCAGTATTTGTGGCTAATATTTATGCAATGGACAGATATCTTTATCTTTCAAAAATAAATGACATACTTGATAAATATGATGTTTTAATTTTAGATAGATACGTATTTTCAAATATGGCATATCAAGGAGCGAAAGCAAAAACTGATTCACATACAAAAGAATTAAGAGATTGGATATATAATTTTGAGTTTAATTTTTTAAAACTTCCTTATCCCGATTTAACTATCTTTTTTGATGTTCCTATTAAAATTATCAAACAAAGATTAGAAACTCGGCGAACCGGAACTGATAGAGAATATCTTAAAGGAAAGGAAGACATTCATGAAAAAGACATAAAATTTCAATCAAAGGTTAGAGATAACTATTTAGCATTAAAGGGCTACAGTAAGTATGTGATAATACCGACAAAGACGCTGTCTCCTGATAAAATTTTTAATAAGTATGAAAATTATTTATCATTTGTTTTAAATGTTTAAAAATAAGAGTATGGCATACACGTACCCGAATAAACCGAACTCCGAAAAAAATAAAATCAATGAATATATTTCTGATTATGCAGAAAATAAAGTTCTGTATGATTTAATGAAAAAACATTCGCCGTATCATGTAAAAATAATAGAAGACATTTCTGACAATTGGTTTATTCAAATTTTATTCTATAAACGAGGAACAGGGGTTATTGTAGATAAGCATTCTATTATTCGACCGGATTTAAAGACATGGATAAGCTATTTAGAATCTTTGGGATATAAAATTGTTAATTAATTTTTATTTAACAGATAAAAAGTATCAAAAACGTCTTTTTGGTTTATATTTATATAAAAACTTTTGAATATTCAATAAATATAATTAAATAATTTTTTAAACTAAAATAAGTTAATTTATGGCAAATAACGTTACAAATCCTATGGATCAAGCACTTACAGTTGATTCAACGCAAAAAATTGAAACTAAAGCATACGTTCCAACGTATCGAATTAAACCCGAATTTAGAAAAGCTATCCTACAAGCTATTGGGGATATGCCCTTTAACCAGATTGCAGGCCTTATTAATGCAATTGATGTTGAAACAATAGATCATCAGACATTGACTCAAATTGTTAACGCACTTGGGCAATTTCCCTTTGTAAGAGTAGAAAATCTTATGAAAAACATCAGTTCGTACGTACAACAGGTTATTGATGACGATTAAAAACACATATAAACATTAAAACACGTATAAACAAAAATAAACATTTTTTACATTTTTTATTTATGGCTAAAGACACAAGTATTCAAACGTTAGCATTGAATTTTATAAAAAACAAAAATAACGAAAATTTTTCAAATCTTATTAAACGTCTTAAGCCCGGTCTTTTTTCTTTTGTGTACAATTTTGTAAAAGATAAAGATCTTGCAAATGATGTTGTTTCGCAAACTATCATTTTGATGTGGCAAAAAATTGATCAATACAATCATAAGTACAATTTTTCAACATGGGTTTATGCAATTGCAAAAAATGAATCGTTAGGTGCTATAAGACAAAAGAATAAAGTTTTGTCTTATGATAAGTACATGAATAATCATTCTCGTTTACTTCAGTTATATAATCCCGTTTTTAACATGAATACTGAAGTAATAGGCCCGGTTGGAGAAGAACTTACACGAAAATTATTTGACGCCTCATTAGCTGTCATTAATGAATTAAAAGAGCCATATCGTACAGTTATGTTAGAAAGAGAAATTAAGCAAAAACAACTTAATGACATAGCAAATGATTTAGGATGGAATTTATCAACTGTTAAAACAAGATTACGTAAAGGACGAAAGGATGTAGCAGAAGTTTTATATAAAAAATATCCTGATTTAGTGGATTCGTATCTTGGAAATGAAACTTAAAACTGATATGTTTAATTTTTTAAAACCAAAAAACTGGGGTATCGTTAAAGTATATCGAGATCTTGAGAATTTTGCTGATTGGAAAAGAACTGTTCGTAGAGAAGAGGCTAATCCTAATTCAAAATTTTCTAAATGGAATATGCAACGAACAGCCTTCTATGACATTTATGTGATCATTAATCTTGAGGAAGAAGATTATAATTTACCAGAAGTTGTTAAACGAACAAAAATTCTTGAATCATTATCTCCGATTAATAGATATTTAGATGAAGATTTAGGATTTGCTGAATGCTTAGACATTGAATTTAACCAATTTGAAGACGAAAAGGGTGTATTAACGTTATCTTATCTTATTTTATATAGATTTAGATTTGAAAAATTTTCTTTAAAATGGATTATTAAATCATTAATTATTTTAGGCGTTATAATTTTCTTCATTGTAAGATTTGATCTGATACAACAATTTATATCTTGGGTCGTAAGTATTTTTTAAATAATGTTTCAGTTTGATAAAGAAAATATACGTTGGATAAAAGATGAACGTGGATTACCATCTTGCTATTATAGAATAAAAATCCCAAGTGTTAGCACTATTTTATCAGAAATGGTTCCTGATCCAGACTTTGAACAATGGGTTCTACGTATAGGAAAAGAAAAGGCCGAACAGATAATGACCGTAGCGGCCAATCGGGGTTCATCCATGCATCTTTTTATTGAAAACTTTATAATCCATTACCATCAAACTAAAGATGTTTCTAAGGCCCTAAAATACACACAGGAGGAAAGCCCTAAAAATCTTATAACTGAAAACATTCCTGCTGTAAAAATTGAAGAAGGGCGTGATTTATTTTACAAGTTTTATTATTCAGATTATGCCCAACAATTTTCTGAGATGATAGCAGTAGAAATGGGAATATTTTCAGCATCATTATTTTATCGAGGAAAATTAGATATTTTATATAAAGATAGAAATTTTGGATTGTCTCTCACAGACTTTAAATCATCTAATGGGAAAATTAAAAAAGGAAGCGTTAAAGAACTTAAATATAAACTTCAACTTGGAGGTTATGCTTTAGCTCTTGATGAAATGTATAAAGAAAAGAACATTATAATTAACAGGGCATCAATACTTTGTGTTGATAAACAAAGCGATATTTTGCAAGAAATAGAATCTGTAGGCAAAGAATTAGCCGAGTATAAAGAAAAATTTAAAGAATTAGTAGTTCAGTATCATATTAAAAATAACACAGAGTATTTAATTAATGATAGAGAATAAAGATAAATTACATAATTTTCCGACTGTTAATTGGATAACGTTAGAAAAATCTGTGGATCGTAAAGAATACATGATTTCACAACTAGATTCTTTAGGCTTAAAACATAATATGATAGAAGGTTATGATGGCTTAACTACAGATTACACGAATAGCCCTATTGTAAGCGGAGACTTTTTTTATCAAATGAATTCTCCTCAAATTGCTATCTCGATAAGTCATGTAAAAAATATAAAGAACTGGTTTGAAAATACTGATGAAAATTATGGCGTTTTCTGTGAAGATGATGTTTTATTTGAAACAGTTAATTATTGGAATTTTACATGGGATGATATTATTAATAGATTACCTGAAAATTGGCAAGTTGTTCAGCTTTCTCTTATTAAAGACAATATATCTGAAGAAGATATGAAATTGAACAAACGTTATAACATAAATTGGAGTGCAGCTTGTTATATTCTTACTCGAGAATATGCTAAATATTTTTTATCTAAATATGTTGAAGACAATGGGCATTATAGCTTAAGAGTTCCTGATGGGTTTGTTCCTTATTCAGAAAACATTATTTTTTTCAATGAGCATCATCCATTAAGACTAAGCTTGCCGCTTTTTACTACTGCTAATTTTCAAAGTGTTTTCACCCCATTGTTTTTTGACGATTCATATACAAATGTGCATTTAAAAAGTTCAAGCTTTATTCTTAATTGGTGGAAAACACAGGCTGATAATAAAAATCAATTAGATATATTGTTTCCTTAAAACTTGAAAACTTGTTTTTTATATAAAAAATAATTAAAATAAATTAAAAATAATGACAAAAAAAGAAACTAAACTGAAAGTCGTCAAAGCTGAAGAAAATATCGGAAATATGGCAGATGAAGAAAATACAAATAAACCTACTCCTGAAGAAATAGAACAATATAAGAATGAATTTCAAGAGGCTCTTAAAGCTTTTTCAGAAGAGAAATGGGCCATTAGCGATAAAGGAAATTTTGCTGCAAACGATGTTGGCTTATTCATTGAAGATTTCATGAATAGATTTGCGTTTTGGTCAAAAAACGGGTGGATGGGAATGATAAAAATGTCAGAAGTTCTTCGACAAGCTATGTTATCTGCAGATGAAGAAACTCCTCTTTTGCTTGATTATCAGGCTCTTGAATTTTGCGCTTATATGTTATCTAATCCGGGTGGAATAGGTCTTGAATTAGCACTAGAATTTGAGAAAATTGCCGATAAGTTCTCAAAAATTGGAATTGTTGTTGGAGAAAAACTTGAAGACGCAAGAAAAAAACTTAAGCATGTTCAATATCTTCAAGAAAAATGGGCAGCAAGTGAACAAGGCTTTTATCTTGCAGATTTAGAGAAAAATGCAGATAAAGAAAATGAGAATGTTTCTATTGATGGAAACACAGTAGAAATAGATTTAACAAAGGAAGATAATTAAAATTTATTTATAGATATGTGCTAAGACTCAAGAAAACTTGAGTCTTTTTTTAACATATAAATTTAGGCATAAATAAAATATATAAAACAAAAAAACGTACACATGGCTACAACACCACAACAATTCTTTTCAAAAAACATGAAATGGTTTGCTTTAGCTTTATTGTTTTTACTTATGATTAAGAGTGTGCAAAGCTGCAACAGAAAAACTCTTTTGAATATGGGATCAAAACAATACATTGAGCAAATAGATTCTCTAAAAACTCTTTACAATAATTATTACAGGGATTCCCAGGACAGTATAAAGAAATTGAATTTCGAACTTAAACTTGCAAACGAACAGGTAAATGCTGCTAACAAAAGAGCTGAAGCTGTTCAATCTGCCGTTGAAAAAGTTCGTTCAAATACAACCATTACTGTTAAAGGCGCTGAAGAAGTTAAAGACACCTCTAAAAAATAAATACAATGAACGAAATTACTCCTGAATTAAGAGAAAAAATTGCGCTATATTCAAAACATTTGCATGAAATTATTCATACAGATATTAGCGATGAAATGCTAAATGCTGTCAATATCAAAAGTGTAAGTATGATTAATGAAGTCATGACTGAATACCCAGCTGAACCACTTTTAATTGTTAAAAAATTAGATGGAACAGAAGAGCGCATCTGGGGATTTGTAAAAATCCCAGAATACTTGAATAATCTCATAGATCAAATTGAAAATTCAGGATACGTTAAAATATAAAAATCATTATATGAATTTAAAAAATTTTAAAATTACAAACAAAGGTCTTTATTGGGGGCTTATTGTTACATTTGCCCTCCTATATTTGTGTGTAGGATTTGTATCAACTTTACACTCAATTACATTTTTCAACTTAGCGAATACTGTTGGCCTTGCAGTACTTCTTGGTATTACTTATGAAATTGGCCAAGCGTCAGTTTTATTTTCGATACTTATGACTAAGAATAAGGATAGATTTTTGCCATGGGCTTTAATGTTTTTATTAACTGCTTTACAAGTCACGGCGAACGTTTATGCTTCATTCAAATATATGGTTATGTCAGGATCTAATGATTGGCAATACTGGCAAAAATCAATATTAATAGGAGTACAAGCAGAAAATGCCGAAATGTATCAAGTAATTATATCCTGGATAGCCGGTGCTTTACTTCCTATCGTAGCTCTTGGTATGACAGCATTAGTAGCTCAAAATATTAAGTTAATGTCAGAAGAAGATGAAAAGAAATCTTTGCCTGAACCTGAAGAAATTCCTGAAATTGAAAAACCCTTAGAGCCTACAATTGTCAATGAGTATGAAAAAGATTATTTAGACGAAGAAATAGCATTAATAGAAGATGCAAAGCCTAAAGTTATTGATGAGCCTATACCCGAAAAAGAGATAGAAACAAAATTAGTCGAACAAATTGAACCAGAAAAACCTGTAACTGCTAAAAAACGAGGACGACCACCCAAAAAAGATGTTGTCGTTGAGCCAAAAAAAGAAAAGGAGCTCCTGCCAAAAGAGGACGTAAGAGTTCCAAAGAAAAGACGAACAGTTGATCCTCTTAAGAAAAAAACGAAAATAAAGAATCTTGACCTTAAGGAACTTCATAAACCTTCGGTAGGTGATAAGATTCTAGAATTAATCGAGAAACAAGAAAAAGATCAGATAAAGGAATCCATTATAACCGATAATAAAGATGTTCTCGAATCACCTGGTGTCTCTCTGGTGCCTCCTGAAATAGAGGATGCAATTCCTTATGTTGAAGGAGGAGTAGAAGTCTTAGATGCCAAGGCAGTTCCAAAGCCTGAAAACGAAAAAAAAAAACTAAAATCGGAAAAGTTTGGTATCCCTATTAGTCCCAAAGAACGCAAAAATTTCGATAGAATTTAACAAGAGGTTCTAAACCTCTTTTTTTATGAAATAAAATTCGTCAAATATTTAGATAAATAAATTAAAATAAATATGTAATTATGCCTATTGATCTTTTTAATCCAACATCAAATAATTATATTAATCCTGAATTACCAGAATGTCCTGGATCAGCTGCTGAAAATACAACTCTTGAATTCTTAAATGGAAAAAAGATTGGAGTAATTTCGGGAAGCGATATATTAGTTTCCATGGAATTAGGTGATATATCTGAAATTGTTACTGCGTGGTCTCGACAAACAAAAATCGTTGAATCTGGTGAAGTTACATTTATTCAGGGATTAACAAAAGGCATTTCAAATCGAACCCAAAGATTTTTATTCGACGGTTCAACTATATATAACGGTGTTGAACATGATTTATACATGAGTGCTAACTTACAAATAAACTATTATAGAAATTTTAGATACTACGATGTTTCATTATTTGTTACTAGTGATCCAGAAAATTCTATAAGATTTGAAAATGCGTTAAATATAGTCTTTGGAGAGAATAACATATCAGTTACTGCAACATACGATCCAAGCGGTTTAACATTTGTAGGTTCACCTGCTGGATATTCATTTGATATTACTTCAATAGATGTTAGTGTATGGTTACCTGATACATCAATATATGGAAGCCCAATGGTTGAAGATGTATCAGCAGAAATTCCCGCCTTTAAATATCCAAACACAGCAATGCTTGGATATGTTTTAAAAGTTACTTATCCTATCGATTCTAATGAATCTGATCGTTTTGTTAACATAAATCATATCCCCGATTATTTAACATATTACGTTTTAAATGAAGACTCTTCATGTTATGATAAAGATTGTGATGCTGTAGATGCTGGAATGAGTGGCCCAAGTACAGATACCACAATTAGTGCCGGAGATTATCTTAATTATGTTGATGAAAATAATTTATGGGAAAAAGTTGGGCCTGTAAAAATATGGATAAGTGTGCCTGATCCAGTTGATTCTAATGATGAAAATTTAATCACAGGATTTTATGTATTTAACCCTCATCCTTATCCTATTAAAATAGACTATATGGTATTTGTTTAAAAAAATTAGAATATGAAAAAGTTAGTTAGAGAAAGTTTAATAAAAGAAAGTTACGGGGCAGGATTCTCAATGTCATCAGGAGGATTTCGCGGAGGAATGGGAGGCATTACACGTGGAGGATTTGGCGGAGCTAATAACATGGGTGGTCCAAACATGATGTACACGTATGAAATTAAGCCCTTAAATCATTCTCTTGAACAAAGGCCAACAACAGCGGATATTGAAATTAATGAAATTAAAGTAGGTTCAATGATAACAGGCAATCCCGTAAAATCAAATGCAAACCCCGGAAACACAAAAATTAAAGGGATTGTACAACAAATAGTTAAAACAGATAATAACTCAATTAAATACTATATTGTTTTTGACGAAGCAACTGCAACTTCGGTTAAAATTGAACCTTTAAGCGCCCAATTAGTTGTTAATGCGCCAATGGCATCATATAATTCTGTAGAAACTAATAGATACAGGCCAAGAAGATCTTTTGTTAGAGAATCGATTTGCATAAATGAAACTTACGATATTACAGAAGCGACAACTGACGTTAAAGATAAAGTTAAAAATAGTCGTAAACTTCCTAAAGAAATGAAAGAAAAAATTTTTCCGTTGATAATGAAAAAGGGAATACACGGCACACAATATAAAAATGGTGTAGTTACACACTTAAAATATTCCAAATCAGGAGTAGGATTAGGTGCAGATAAAAACGGATTTTTTGTTTTTACACATAGAGCAAGAAGTAAATCATACAAAGAAATAGATAAAATTCCCGAAAAAGATATTAAATTCATAGAAAGTACAGGATAATTTTGTATAAAAATTTTCTCGATTAAGAAATATTATTTATATTTACAAAATTATAAGAGGTATAAAGCCTCTTTTGTTTTATGATTTTTAACATTAACTACATTATTAGGTACATTAGAAGTGAATATATAAAATAAAAATGAAAGATTTTAGAAGAAATGCGAATAATATGATAATATGTGAAGAGTGTGGTAAAACATTTAAACTTGTGGGTTCCTTAGCAAGACACATAAAACAATTTCATATTATTACTCAAAAAGAATATTTTGATAAATGGTTAAAAGAAGAAGGAGAAGGCGAATGCAAATTATGCGGAAAGGAAACTAAATTTATGAATTTTTCACGATATTATCAAACTACATGCAGTAAATTATGTAATTATAAATTACTTGGAATTGGTATGGCGTCTACAGAAAGAAGACAAAAAATTAAAGAAACTTGTTTAAAAAAATATGGTGTTGATTCTCCTCTTAAATCTTCTATTATAAGAACTAAGATAGAGCAAGAAAACATTAAAAATTATGGTGTAAAAAATAATTATCAGCGAAAAGATGTAAAAGAAAAAATCAAAAAAACTAAAAAGGAAAAATACGGTGATGAAAAATATCAAAATTGGGATAAACAAAGACAAACATGCTTAGAACGTTACGGAAACGAGTGCGCATTATTAAATATAGATATTAAGAAAAAGACAGCAGAAACTCTTAAAAAAAGATATGGAGTTGAACATCAATCTCAAAATGAAAATGTACATTATAAACAAATGAATAGCGGAAAGAAAATAAAATATTTCAGACAAACTGATTTATGGTATCAGGGTTCTTATGAATTAGATTTTTTAGAAAAATATTATGATATGTTTGAAATACACAGAGCTAATTCCATTATCTATTATTTAAATGGAAAGAAAAAATATTATCATCCAGATTTTTATATACCATCTTTAAATCTCATTATTGAATGCAAAAATTCATATTATGAAAAAAGAGATAAAGAAGTATTAGAAGCAAAAGAAAAAGCCACTATTGCTAATGGCTTTAAATATATAATGATAGTTGATAAGAATTATTCTGAATTTGACGAATTTTTAAGCCAAGGCACGTCAAATTTATGAATACGAACATCAAGTTTTTTGACGTGCACAGAATTTGAAGGAACGTTGAAAAGCATTATCGCGTCATCACCTTCTTTCCAATTTTCATATTGATGAACTGCTTTATCTATAAGTGCTTGATTAAAATGATCTTTTGCGCTCCAATTCTCAAGTTTTTTACGAATATTTTTTCTTATCCATGCTCCATGAGCCATTCTAATTACTTCATCGGGAAATAAGTATGTGCCTATATTCATTGGATTATAAATTCTTCTAGTAGGGTCTGTTGGTCCTGGAGCAGGTCCATTAAATGTATACGTAAAATAGGTTGAATGAATACCCGGAACAAAAGGCCTAAAGGGATAAACAAGATAATGTTCAAAATCTTTATAGTAATTAACATAACTCCAATATGTTATAGGCCACCCATTGGCATTAATCTGTTTTTTAACTTCTACGAATTGATCGCGATCATATATTTCATCTGCGTCTATGTTGAGAATATGTGAAAAACCTTTTTCCCTCATCATTGTAATCCCCATGTTTCTCTTATCTGTTTCTTGTTCTCTATGAGGTTTTCTGTAATCTCCTTGAAATTCAATTAATTCATCTATTAATCCTAATTTATGAAGTCGTTGAAGTTCTTCCATATCCTCTGGATCCATTTTGTTTCCACAGTATGAAACATTCTGATATATAGCAGCAACATGATCAACTTGATCACGTATTTCGCTTATTAACATTTCAAGAAGTTCAGAAGCATCGAAGCTGTTTATTGTTAGAGCTAATCTCTTGATTTTTCCCATATCTAATACGTTTTATTTTTTCTTTTACTTGTTAATTTTAAAAGTTCTTTATCTCTTTTTCGTTTTTTTCTATCCAGTTCTTTTATTTCTTTATTAATTTTTCTAATGTACATGATCATAACAACACCTAAAACAATAAGTGCAATTATTAACAATATCTCTAATGCTTTTTCCATGCATAGGTGTAATTTTTCCAAGTATATATCTGATCATAACAACATTCACATAATTGTCCTGCTCCTTCTACGTAATAACGTCTTTCATGTATAGGAGTGTTTTTTATATAAGGCGTTTCATTAAAACAAATAACACATTTTTCTTTTTTAATGCTAGCATCTATTGGATGCTTTTTTAAGTTTTCCATTTCATAATCATTATTTTTTAATGCCGGTGAATAATTCGGCTTTTATGCTTTTGTCTGACTTATAATTTGATAAAACAAAATCATCTATAGTAAGCTCTAATATGTCATCCAGTGACTTGAGTTCCTTTGTAATTGTTAGATAAGGTAACCTATTAGGCGTTCGTTTTAATTGCTCCTGTGCCATCGGAATATGGTCTAGATATAAATGGGTGTCTCCGCCTATCCAATATGCAATACCAGGAGCCATATTTGAAACTTTTGCTATAATTATTAACAATAATGACATTGAAGCCAAGTTAAATGGAACACCAAGAAAAATATCACATGAACGTTGATACATGTTTAGATCAAGGAAATATTTAGGGATATTGTAACAATCTAAATCTTCGTGCGAAAGAAAATTAGGTATATTCTCAGGTATTAAATTTTTTCTTTCTTCAAATGACATTGGCCTCACAATAAATTGATAAAGAAGATGACATGGGGGAAGTGCCATCTCAGGAAAATCTACTTTATTCCAGCTATCTATTATATGATAACGACTATAAGGATTGTTTTTTAAGCCTTCAATGACATCTTTAATCTGATCTACTCCATTTTGATTTCGCCATTGATAGCCATAGACTTTACCAAGATCACCAAGGTGATAATTCCCTATAACTTTAGAAATTAATCTATAATCTCTTCCTTTTTTAATAGCGTCTATGAATTCTTCTTGCGTTTCAAATCTATAAGGCAGTTCTTCTTGAAATCTTGATTCTAAATTAATAAATTCTTCATATTTTTTCAAATACCAACGATATGCATCGGATGACCAAATATTAACACCGTTATCAACTAAATATTTTATATTTGTATCTCCTCTTAAGAACCAAAGGAGTTCATGAATTATTCCTTTCAAAAACATCTTTTTTGTTGTTAATAACGGAAATCCCTCGCCAAGATCCATTCGTATAGTTGCGTTTGAAATACCTATTGTATTCGGCATGTTGGGTCTTCCTGATTCCTTCTCTACACCCTCTGTTAAAATTTTATCTAATAGTTCGAGATATTGTTTCATTTTATTTCATTTTTATGTGTCCATTTGCATCCATCTATTATTCTATTATACTGAATTCTTTTTCTTATGGTTTCAGATTTTATTCCAGTTTTTTCAGAAGCGTCTTTTAAAGATTTGAATTCATGTAATATTTTATCGGTGTTAATATCAATAACCAAAATAGGTTTTTTTAATTTTTCATGAGATTTAGCGTAATCTGTTTTTCTATTTTTAATAGATTCATACCACGATTCCCAATCTGTGTTATCTTTTATTTTTTGAAGTCTTACTGGATTATAATAATCTATTTTTTGACTTCTTTCTTTAAAATATTTTTTTCGTTCTTCTTCCGTTTTTCCTATTCCATTTAAGTGATCTGCGCGATTACTTTTATGGAAATTCGGATTTGAATAATTTATAAATAATGAAGTATCGCCTCCATCTCCTTCTTCGGGTCTTAAATTCGCCCATTCAGGAGAATTTACTACATCTAATTCATTACTTATTTTTATTCCTTCATTAATTAATTCCTTAACATTAGTTGTTTTAAATACTATTTCAGTTAATATGTCTTTATGCGTTAAATTATGTTTTTTAATATGTCTTAACCAAATTTTTCCACTTCCTTTATATTTGAATGGATCTTTTGTAGTTTTTCCTAAATATTTTAGTCCATGAGGACTTGTTTTAATATACAAATAATAAATCATTTTTATTTTATATATTCATAAAGAGATGGATATAAGTGGTACTTAATGTAAGATTTTCCCTTAAGATACATTTTCTTAGTTGTTAATAACGGAAAACCACCGCTAAGATCCATTTTAATAAAGCCATGTGATAATCCTAACGTTTTAGGCATATTAGCACGCCCGGATTCTTTTTCAACACCGTTATTAAGGATATTTTGTAATAAATCGAGATACTGTTTCATATAAACATAATTTTAATTTATATGAAGAAAATGTTAAGAGTTTTAAAATTTTGTTAAAAAATCATATTTATGCATTACTGATTTCTAACTTACCGCCGGTGCTATTATAGAATGTAAAATTAAATTCACCGTTAAGAAATCCTGCAGTAATTTTTTCTGCTATTTTATTTCCAATTGTTTCTGCCATTTGATTCCATTGTGCAGTTTGGTCCGCAGTTGATTGAGTAATAGTTCCACCTCTTGTTCCTGATGAAGTAGGTGCCGGGGCACTTTTTGCAGCTGTTGCAGCAGCAACTGAGAATGATTCAAACTTACTTACATCTAATTTACCCATCGATTCAACAAGCAATTGAACATTTTGGGCCATTGAACCTATAGACGCTGAAATTCTATCAATTCCATCACTGGATTTTGACATTTTATCTAACGTGTCTATAACCTTTGAGAAAGACTTAAGTTTTGTGTCTATTCTATCTGCACCAGTTAGATCAACTCCCTTCAATTGTGTTTCAAGACTAGATACGAATTTACTTATAGCTGTAACAATTCCCTTTGTAACAACATCAATTTCTATAGGTTTACTTCCCGGAATTATTTGCCCGTTAGCATCAAGTCTCGGTATTTTTCCATCTTCGCCATAATCTGCAAGTTTTTGAATTATTTCAGAGAATGCCAGTATTCCTGCCAATAAACCACTTTTTTCTCTTCCACGAGATTTCTTTTCTCCCATAAGAGCTTTAGTAAGTTTGTCCATTTGTGTACGGGAACTACCACCAATGTTAAAGTTAGGGGCTTCATTACCCATTTCAGTAGCAAACTTTGAAAATGCAGAAACTATGTTTTTAACAATACTTGTAATAGTTATAGGTTTATTCTTCAGTTCCTTAGGATCAATTATAGGATCACCTTTAGCGTCATATTCAATAAAGGTCATTTTTCCTGTTGCCCCTAATTCTGCAAAAGTTCGAAGTGTATCAGAAAAATCACTAATGCCTGAAAGCATACCTTTTTTGCCCATTATTGTTTTCTTGAAAGTATGCATACGTCTTCCAAGTTCACCTTCTCGTCTAAACATTGTTTCTTTACCTACTAATCCTTGAACGAATAGTGTAAATGCTTTAGTAATATTTGTAACTATTGTTGTTATTGGAACATGTACTCCTTGACCAGTTTCTTCATTTCTTACGAATATTTCACCTTTAGCCCCAAATTTTGAGAATGTATCTATTGTTTCAGCAAATTCTGAGATACCAGAAATTAATCCTTTTTTACCTACTATTTTCTTGAAAATATGCATACGTCTTCCAAGTTCACCTTCTCGTCTAAACATTGTTTCTTTACCTACTAATCCTTGAACGAATAGTGTAAATGCTTTAGTAATATTTGTAACTATTGTTGTTATTGGAACATGTACTCCTTGACCAGTTTCTTCATTTCTTACGAATATTTCACCTTTAGCCCCAAATTTTGAGAATGTATCTATTGTTTCAGCAAATTCTGAGATACCAGAAATTAATCCTTTTTTACCTACTAAGGATCTGCTTAATATTTTAAGAGACCTTGCCTGAGTTCTTGTTAAATTTTGTGTATTGTTAATTAATGAATTTAAGAATAATCCAAATGTATCTGCTATTGATTGGGCAATATGAGTTACATGGATTTTTTTGCTGTCATCAATTTTTGGCACTAAATTACCTTCAGCGTCTTCAATATATTCAAGTGAAGCTATTTCACCTACCTTAGAAAATGCTCTCAATCCTGACGCAAATTTTGACAATGAACCCGCAATATTACCAAAAATTTTAAGAACTCTTTTAACCCTTCTAAATTGGACAATATCTCCTCGATCTAAATCAAGACGATTGTCTTGAACAGTTGCATTTGGATCTCCTGTTATTCCACGAATAATACCGTTTAACACAGCATCTACCATATTTGCTATGTTTAATTTAAGAGCACTTGGTTCAACACCTTCCATAGCCTCTTGAACCGTTTTAATCGATTTCGCAGTCATGATTAATGCAGTAGAAACTCCAAGAAGAGTAACCGCTCCTATCAATGTAGGTGCTGAAACTACTGGAAGTCCTAAGCCCCAAAGTAGTCCCACAGTTGATAAAACAAATAAACCAAAGGTTCCTAAACCTGCAACTACATTACCCATTGTAGCTAAAGCTTTTCCTATTACGCCTCTATCAGTACCATCAGGTCTTTTATCAGTTCCTTTGCTGAACAATGATAAAAGAATTTTTGAAGAAAATGCAACGGCTAAAACTGCTAATGACATTAATCCCATTACTCCTGCTATTGTTGCTGCTGTATCAGTTCCAGTAGTAATTAATGGCGCAGCTGCACCTAATAATGCAAATACTCCCACGATACCACCTATAACAAGAAATACTGATGCAACTCCGGCTGTAGCTCCTACCCAACCTTTTCTAGTGCCAAAATCTCCTTCTTCTGGGCCTTTATTAATTCCTAATATCTTAGGAACTAAGGCAATCGTTATAGCAAATGATAAAATACCGCCTGACATGTACATCATTGCTTTACCCATATCCTTTGAAGCTTTTATTCCAACTTCTGTAATAACTGCAGTTGCGCCCAATAACGCCATTACACCAGTCATTGCTACTACTGTAAGTACAACTGCACTTACACCTCCTAATACTGTAGTTGTTCCTAATATTGCTTTTGTGGCTACTAATGATAATGCCATCATACCTATTCCACCTGCAATATAAGTTAATGCTATTCCCATGCCTTTAGCATTTTCAATACCTTCTTTAGTGTATGATTTCTTTCCACTTTCTTCAATTCCAATATCTTTTCCGAATATTCGCCCTAATCTATCTCCTCCGGCACTTCCTCCTGCAAGTATGGCCATTGAAGCTGCCATTGCAACAGATGTTAGGACCACAAATCCTAAGACTCCTAGCGGATTAACTTGAAGTAATTGACTTGTAACAACTAAAGCTCCTCCAAATGCAACTAATGCCAAACCCATATATGCCACAGCCATTGAAGTTTCTTTAGCTACATGGGCAAATCCGGACACTTTTTCTTTAAATGTAGGTTTTTTTGAAGGCATTTCTAATTTATCAATGTTAGTAGAAAGCTCTTTAAGTTTATCTATATCAAGATTAGCAAGTTCTGTATTTAATGCATAAAGACCGTGGGCAATTAAAAATAAGTTATCTTTAACTGTTGCAGATTTTTTCTCAGACAATAAAGCATTTTTATCAAAATCTTTTCCTGTTATAACGATTAAATCTTTAAATGCACTTAAATCTTTTAAATTAAGATTTTCAAGAGGTTTAAGTTCTTCATTTAATTTTCTTAAGCTATCAACAAATGATGTTAAATTATTACCAAATTCTAGATTAGTTTTATAATTTCCTAAAAACTCAAAGAATGAATCTTTTTTCATTTTTGAATTTAGTACGTCTATAAATTGTTTAAAATCTTTAACATTAGCACCAGAAAATTGCTTCATTAATCTTTCAACCGCAACAGAAGCTTTATCCATACTATTACTAAATTTTGTAACAATACTAGATGTTAAAGATGAAAATATGGAAGTTTTATCTAAAGGTTGAGATACTATTTGAACAAGATCATTAACTGTATCGACGTCTATTCGTGTAAGTTGTTTGTTGAATTCTTTAGTATTCTCATAAAGAATTTTAATTTTTTCAGATACAGTTAAAATGTTTTTTGAAGTTTCGGAACCAAATATTGATTTATCGTCTACACTCTTATCTAATAAATGTATTAATGTATCAAATTCTCCAAATTTAATTTCAGCTAAAGAACTTGATAATTTATCGGCGCTTGAACTTAAAATGTCTAAATTTTCTGACATTTTTTTAATAACACCTACGTTTGAACGTAACATAGCCCACTGTTTTAGACTAGTATTGCCTAATAGTACGCTTATTAATGAATCTTTATGAATAGGAGTAACAGAAAATTTTCCCATATCACTTAGTGATTGGGCATCCAAATCTTTAAGTTCATTGCTTAAATTTTTCGTGCTATCTGCAAAAGATTGAATATGTGCCCTAAATTCTTCAAGCTGTAAAACATCAATTTGTGATAATGAGGCACTTAAAGCTCCACCAATTTCATATAGTTTATCGAGTGGGACAGCGTTTAAATTTTGTATTTCATTATTTAATTGAAAAATTGCAGCAGTAGAAGTTGCTACATTTTCTTTAAATTGAATTATTTTATCACGAGTTAAATCTCCGAATATAGAAGATGGGCTTATTTCTTGAATAAATATATCACTAAAACCTTTAAGGTCATTAGATAATGCAATATATGAATTTTTAATAGTATTGGAATATTCGTATATAGACTTTAATTTTTCTATATCAACCTTTCCAAGTTCTTTATTTAATTGTTCAACACCTAACGATAAAGCTTTTATCGTATTTTCTTCAACGCTGGGTTTTTTCTTAAAAACATCTTTAAGACTTCTCTTACCAGTTATCAAATCAGAAAAGGCAGGTTTAGGTTCAGCAGATTCACCTCCCATCTTTTTTTCGATTTTCGTAAGAACTTGTAAAATACTGGATAATAACTCCGGAGAAGTCTTCATGTAAATGTAATAAATTTATTTTATATATCTCCAATAATGAAAAAAGACGCTTTCGCGTCTTAAAGTTTAGGAGTATTAAATGTTGGCATTTTAAATTCTGGGACTTTAAAGCCTCCCATATTTGGACTCATACTGGGTGGCTTAAAACTTCCTGCGCCTGATTTATCTATCATTCTTCGCTGTTTTTCATATTCAGCATTTTCTCGTTTAACATATTCTTCAAATTCTCTTAACAGGAATTGAATACGATAAAATTCGAGTCTTTCAAGCTCTGACGGTGGAATATGAAGTTTATGAGCAAATATAAATTCAATCTTATTCCAACTGTCCAAATGGATCTGAAATAAGGAAAAGAGATTTAATCCCGCCTTGAAAGTTTAACGGAGCTGTTTGCTCCACACCCCCTTCATCTTTAAACCTAATAACAGGATCAATAGTATCGCTGAATATTTTCTTAAATTGAACCATAAGAGATATTGTCATTATATTCCAACGATTTGAATCCTCGACAAGTCTATGATAAACATCATCATTCAATCCTCTCCAGTTACGAATAATAAATGGCGCAAAATTAAGATAATCTTCATCTATAGTTTCTTGCATTCTTTGTTTTCGAATAATGTAATGTTTTAACCATTGAGTTACTCCTACACTGGGAATATCGAGTTTTAATTCTTGTCCACCTTTGGGCTTAAGAACAAAACATCTTTCATCTTCATCATAATATCTCATTAACTGAGGATCAAACGTAATATAATTGATCATTTCCTTACGAACATCAATCTTCATTTTATCAGATACTTTAACTTGAAGTTTGTTTTCTCCGTTAGGAAAAGTTAATTCATGAATAGCAAGAAGAAGATAAAAACGATCAATTTCTTTTATATCTTTCCACGATAAAATTGGGGCTTTACTTTCAGAAGGTTGATGTTGTTCAACTTTAATAGTTGCACAACGTTCAATAACATAGTTCAACATATCATCAAGAGCTGAAAGATCATCTTCTTGAAGAGTTGACCAGTGTCTAATTTCAGCACCTGATGCTGAACGAACAGCAACAACTGTATCAGGTGGATAAAATAAGCCCTGAGTAGGAAGATCTTTTATAGGAATAGGGATCCAACCAATCGTGTTAGCAAGAGGATGCTTTTCTCTCATCCAAGGCATTGATGTCTCAGGAACTTCAGTAATAGGCGGGCCTATACGATCTTCTTTAGACTTTTTTTCTTTATTAACCACTTCAGTTTCTTTTGCATATTGCTCTAGAATCTTTTCTTGGTTTTCTTTTTCGTTGTCCATAGAAATACTTTTATTTTATTATATATTTTAATATAATGAAAAAGTTAACAAGTTTTAAGAAAAATTATCTTTGTTCCATTCCCATTTTATATTCCCTAAGCCCCATATTCTTGAATATCCTTTCATAGACATAATTTCAGCTTCAGTTTTATTTTTATCAGCACCTTCTTTAACTAATTTATGTTTCATAAATCCGCTTCGATGATAACGTTGCAAGTTATCAGTCCACCAATAATTTATACCGGTATGACCTTTACATTCAAACCCTAATTTTTCATATACTTTTCCATATCCAATATCCAAACTTGAAAATGATAAAACACTAGAAGGAGAATAATTATCTAAAAAATACTTAAACAGTTTTGATGCCGCACCCCTAACATTATAATTTAAAACATTACAAAAACGCAGCAATTCATATTCATTATCCTGCTGGCTTTTATGATTCACTATTTTTCGTTTTTTTCCAAATGTCATTAAAGAAAATATTTTATCATTATCGTCAACTAGTGCAATTCGAATACTAGAATTACAGACACCTTGAATATGATTATTTTGCAAAAACATTTTGGCTTCTTTAGCGCTAATTTCCTTTATTTTATATTTTCTTGCATCTCCCTTATTTGAAACGCCTAATGCATTTAAAATTATGGATTTAACTATGTCTTTTTTAAATTCCCATTCATCACTCCATATCGTTAAAAGTTTTATGTCATTATCATGATATGTTTTCCATTTATCATAATGATAATTAACATCTAAGTATTTCTCAGAATGCCAATATAATCCGTTAAATTCTATTCCTAAATTAAATTCTGGGATAAATAAATCCAACTCAGACCCATATTTTCTAAAATTTCTTTCAACAATTCCTTTATAATGTTCATTTATAAAATCATATATTTCTTGTTCAGCTTTGCTTGAATAATTGGTTCTAATGTGTTTTTCACAATAGCGTCCAAATCCAAATCCTGGACGTTTCATTAATATTACCAATTCATTGCAATTTTTTAAAGCACACTTTGGGTGTTCGTGTATGTTATTTTTAAAGAAATATATTTTTTCCGAAAATTGTAATTCTACTTTAGAATCTAAGTTGAATTGATCAACAATTTTAAAAAAATGAGGCATATATTTTTTAAAATACTTTTCAGTTTGTTGATTAGAAGATACAAAATAAATTTCATTTAATGCAGTTCTGCAATTTTCAATATCTTCCAGCGTTGGGATATAATCCTCAGATAAATAGTATTCATGACATTTTCTGCAATATACTTTATATTTTTCAGGAATCATAACACGACTTTTCATTTTATAGTTGTCAATGCGTTGTCTCCCATGTATATTACAGTTGATAAAATGTTTACAAGCTGCGGGATATAGGGTTTTATTTAATTCTTTATTATTTCTTAAGACTACATGTGTGTTGCCTTCATTATCTTTGCATGTTACATAACCACATACGGAACGCTGTAATTCTCCGGATATAAATCGAGGATCATCTTTTTTTACACGAACAATGTTAAAGCTTGCGTCAACGCATTTTATAAAACCACTCATTGGTTTTATAATTATATAGATAAAAGCAATTAAAGTTTCATAAAAAAAGCAATAACTCATGTTATTGCTTTTTAAACATATCGGTTTTAAGCTTTAAACTATTGTTTCATCCCAGTGATCAACTGCAAGTAAGAATCCAGTAACCTTATATATTTCCTCTGATTGATAGCTAAGAGTCATTTCTGGCATAGATGACATTGGGAATACACTGTAACATTTCCATTGCCAAAATGGTCGTCCGGCTCTATCATACATTGTAATCAATACCCATGGCGCCACATAATCTGCTTTAACGCCTGTTCTACCTGTAAGTGGGTCATATACAAGGTCACACCATTTACGAAGTGTTTTAATTGTATAAGCACTTGGAGTATGATCAACGTTAACTTCAAAATCAATACTTAAGTCCATAGTTGTTTCAGAAGGCTTAGCTCCTGCAAATCTTCTTTGAGCCCATTTGTAATATTGGGATACAGGTGATGAAGGGAATTTATGTGATTTCAATCCACCAATTTGCTGAATATTTTCAAGAAGAAGGTTTGTATTTTCTTGTGTCGAACCTATAGCCGCTGGCAACTCAATTTGTATGGTAAACATATTAAGATATATAGGTTCGAAATTTTCTTGCGATGCACGAGAATTTCTAAAGTGTGATAAACCAAATGTTCCTTGACTAGTAAAATCTGCCATATCGTTTTTCTTATTTTATTTTCATTTTTTAGAATACAAATCCTCCGGAACTAATTCCATAATCCTTGTTAAGAGTAATTCTATTAACAATTTTCTTAAGAACATCAGTAACCCAAACATTAATGTCTATGATACCAAATCCTTCTGCAATTAGTTCTTTGGGGTTATTTGTTTCGTCCATCACAACTTCGTATTTTATAAGTGCTCCAGCATCTTTAATAGTTTCAAGAATAGGAGTAATTGAGTTAACAATGTTTAATCTTGTAACTGCATTATTAAAATCAAAGATGTATTGTCCGATAACGTCTTCTATTTGTATTTCTATAGTATTAAGTAATTCTCTTACGTGCAAGTTATTGAAATCACTCTTAATAGTTTGATAAGCTGTAGAGTTTGCATATATCATAATTTGACCTGTTGTTGCCTTTTCAATAATTGAGTTATAGCCAAAAGGTTCAAGTGAATCACGGTCCTTTTTGTCAATCATGTATTCAACACCGATAACATTTGGGTTGGAAATGATACCGTTTCTATTTGCTACAGCTGCATAAGGATTTCCTCCTAAGAATTTTTTAACATATGCATTTGCTACGTCTGCTGCAGGAGGAACCATAGATACCTTTCCGCCATCATTGTATTTAAGATAAGGGCCAAATACACCGCAGTATTTTGAACCATTTTCTTCATCAGGCAATGTAAATCTAAATGATCTTTGCATATCAGGATTTCCTCCTTCTGCAATCCAATCCACATTAAGAGCAGGCTTAGGATCAACCTCTGGATCAAATCTATCTGAGAAATAAGGATCTGTTGAGGATGCAAAATGGGCCATTGCAGGTGCATTAAGAAGAGCTGTACACTTACCTCTAGCCTTTGCTAATCTTGATAAGTATTTTTTACCGCCCAATTGATGTTCAAGACCATAAGCCATAGTATCAACAATATAACGATAAAATATCATATCAGTATTAACCAATCCTCTATGGATTCCTGGATCTTCAAGCATTGAGTAAATCTTTTCTACGCCTGCTTCTACTGAAGCTGCACCACTGGTATTAAATCCTGGAAGGTGTTTATTTAGAATGTTGAATCCGTTAAGCTTAATGAATTTATAATGTGTTGTAATAGTTGGATCATCTATAGGTTTTTGGATAACAACATTACCAGCAGTAACATGTTCTGCTGTAGTAATTACATATCCTTCTGATGCACTATTCCAAAGTTTTTCAGTTATATAAGTAACACCTGGAA
>Ga0302236_1000441_pt1 | contig 39508 bp, 52 predicted proteins | sample AAG_UR_Gly_MG_FD_193509 | JGI IMG/M metagenome (GOLD analysis project Ga0302236, IMG submission 193509) | Enriched activated sludge microbial communities from anaerobic digester in WTTP, New Holstein, Wisconsin, United States - AAG_UR_Gly | ecosystem: Engineered > Bioreactor > Anaerobic >...
GATTATGTGTTTCCTGCAAGACGTGGCAAAAGGATTGGCCGAATAAGCAATACCTTCATGCGTGCAGTCAAGAACCTGGGCCTCAACGAAGGCATTACCGACCCCAGACAAAAAGTCGTCTTTCATTCCCTGCGCCACACCTTCGCCAGCTGGTTGGCAATCCAGGGCACACCCATCCTGACGATCAAGGAGCTCATGGGGCATCAGAGCTTGGCCATGACCGAGAGATACAGCCACCTGAGTCCCGACCACAAGAAACAAGCAATAGAGGGGATCGAGAACTATTTTGCGGCTGCCGAGACGAGCGAAGATGAACACGCTGTAGAAGAAAGGGAGGGGAACTAATCACAATGAAAAAAGCAGAACCCAAAAAATCTAAAAATAAAAAACAGAAAAAGGAAATCCTGTATACGTTAATGAGGCCTGTAGATTTTCCAGAAGCATTAATGCCCCTCATCGACAAAGCGGCAGGTGAAATAGAAGGAACCGCAGATGAAAGAAGCAAAATCCTGCAGCACATGGCCGACATGCTGTATGTGGCTACAAAAGGTCCACTTGACGACATGAAGGCTTTATTTCTGCGTGCAACTCCACTCGTACGGCATAAGCCAACAGCTCAAGATTTTTCTGCCTACTTGGAAGCTATCAGGTTAATGCTGGACACTGCACTGTGCGAGGTGCCCACTTCTTTTATGATCGCATTCATCAGAAATATGCTTAGTAAATCCATTACGACAGAGAACAAGGATTTATGGGCAGAAGTGAAATCGCACAGCAAGAAGGAAATTTACTATCCTAGCTCGGCTTCAGACATGAAGGACCTCGTGATTCTGTTCCAAGAATGCATGGCAAGAACGTTGGCCAATGAAGATGGCGGGGTAATAACATCAAAAATAGAACGCAGCGAAAGAATATCCAGTTTAACAAGACTTCATGCTTTGTCCCTCGCCTTGTACACGATGGCCCAAATAGACGAGTCGATAAACAAAGGGGATTTCAGTAAGGACCAGGCGATTTATGCAAAATATCTCATGCTCGGTGTTTTCATCGGAGAAGCAACGAATCCGCTGCACCTCTTCCATCGTCAGCTACAAGACAAGTTTTTCAAAATGGGGGCATCGGATGGTGTCACCAAGGAAAGATGGGAGGACCTGAATAAGCTGAAAGAGGAGGCACAGGAAATCGCAGACAACCAGTGGAGTAAAAAAGAAGAGGCTATGATGCACCCCAAGATGGCAGCGGATATTTACAAGACGTTAAAACCTGACTTCACCAAACTCGTCGAGAGAGAGGCTGTTCGGTTGGATGGCATCAATTCGAAGAGGCCTGACAATAAGAAAATGAAGATGACACCCGAAGAGCTGGCAGATGAATTTTTAACAAGAACCATCAGGAAGGCAATTATCCCTGTTGCAAGAAAATGGGAACTTGCAGATGGACGGGTGCTTGTTAAAGATGGACGTCCGGAAAAATAGAAGATGATTGATAGATATTTCCTAGCCAATAGCAATCCTCTTTAAACATTTTCACTGCATCAATACCTACCCCCCTCCCACCATAATACCCTATCTTCACGCCATCTAATACCCTAATCAACCCGATTTACGCAATCAAATTAGCCCCTTATATTATGTGCGAAGGCAAAACAACGGGGTGTTCAAGCGATGGATCGGCGATTTTACACAGCGAAGGAGGTAGCAGATCTTCTCCGTACGACTCCTGGCCATCTGGCCAATCAGCGGATGAGGGGAGAGGGTCCCCCCTACTTCAAGTTCGAGCGCCGGGTCCTCTACGACGAGCAGACCCTCAATGACTGGCTCAAGAAGCACGAGGTGAAAACCATAGAGTAGAAAGGAGGCAGAACTAGATGGCAAAACATGTGCTGGTCGAGCTTATAGGTGAAGACCGAAGGCTCAGCGAAAGGATCCTGTCAGAGATTGTGGGGCACTTTGTTCTCTGCAAGGGTAGCGCAAGCGGTCACGGACTTTTTGATGATGATGACCTGGCAATAGCTCTTGCCCAAGAAATGGGTAAGATGCCGATACGGAAATTCAAGCGATACGGCACCGTCCCGGTAAAATTCTACGAGTGGCTCCGAAAGACGATGATTCTATCGCCTGACTTTGCACTGTCTTGCGGGAAATCGACCATTTCTGGCCTGCTACTGAACCTTGAAAACGCGAGTTCATGTCAGAGACTCGTAAACTATTTTCTTGAGCGAGATCAGGAGCGGGATCAGCTCCGAATGAGGAAAGAGTATTCGGAATTGAAAAAATCGTTTGGGACCCAGCAGGGAACTTGGATCGCAATAGACAACATGAGGCAGAGGAAACATGTTCGTCCGCCAAGGTAAATAAGATACAGAAAGGGGGTGAGACCTATGAACGAATAGACTGATACAGCACAAAGACGTTGGCGGCTTGGTTGGACCGGTCCCGGAAACGGGGTCGGTCTTTTTTTTCCAAAACATCTTAATACAAATTCAATGAGGGAAAATATGACTGAACAAAATGATGACAGGATCCAGGCAGAGTCCATTGAAACCAAAACAACCGCGAAAGAAGTAGAAGTGATGGAGAATCCCTTGGGCGGGTCGCTGAATTTGGAGCAGATGAGGCTCAGCGGTGACCATACAGGAACGTCCGGTTACGGCATTATGAAAGCCAGTTCTCCGATGCCTTGGAAGAATTCCTTGGCAATGGTCGGCTGGCAAAACCTGTGTAAACGGAAGGACCTTGACCCCAAGGACACGCTCCTCAAGGGCATCAAGCCCTTGGAGCAGAACTTCATCGATTACAACAGCTTTAAGCACCTGTTCGGCCGTTACGACGCCGAGTGGGCGATTTCCATTGGCAAATATTTAAACCTCATGAAAACGATGGCTAAGCGTGCCGGGTTCCTGTGGGAACCGTGGGCGGCAGAGAACCTGTCGTTCATCGGTGACCGGACCAGGGTCAAGTTCATGAACCTGGCGAGACGGACCGATTGTCATTCGTTTTCCTTTCTTGGTGTGGAGCGACTCGAACATCTTTGCAGAGTCATTCCGTTCTCCAAAGATTCCGACCCGATCGGCGATTTTCTCCGGCGGCACGGAATCACCTTCGATCCGACGAAGGAGTTTGACTTGGACAAGTTCAAAACCGACGTCGATGCCGCCCTGAACAGCGAGAAATTGCTGGAACAGGGCATTGTTGTTGACTTTCCCCTTGTTCGGGATCTCACGCTCGGTAAGGTGAAATTCGACAAGGCACTCATCAACAAGGTGAAAACCGTCAAGGATCACGGCGGAAACGTCAAGTCCTATTTCGAAACCCTGTCGGTGAACAAGGGCAGTGATTCAACGGAGAAGAACGATGAGCTGGCCATGCAGGACTTCAACAACCTGTCCAACCGGCTCATCCAGACCATCGACCAGATCATCGGCAACGAAGAGCTGGTGGATGAGGTAGACACGAAGACCCTGCTCGATCTTCTTGCAAAGCTCGAGGCTCTTCGTAAGGTGACTGGCTCCGACCTGAAACCCCAGGTTGCCCAGGCATAACCCATTAAACCCTTAAGATGGCCCCCCATTGCCCACGGAGGTGATGGGGGGCTCTTTTATGAAGGAGATAATTTCAATGCAGCTCTATCACGCATCCCTGTTCCTTAACATCCTCAGGTACTACTACGAGATCTTCAGGGAACCACTCAATGTCCTTCTATCCTTCGCCATCATGGGGAGCGATACGAAAGGGTTCCTGCAAACGCATCGTAATATGGTGGCAAGTATCATCGCGGACTCGGGGGCTTGGTCGGTAGCCAAGGGCAAATCCAACATCACCCTCGAGCAACTGATATCGTATCTGCAGCTTTGGGGCAGATGTTTCGACCGGTATTTCAACTTCGACACGGATTTCAGCGACCGGGGATTCGCCAACAACATCGCCAACCAGCTCCTGATGGAGCGAGCGGGCCTTACTCCAGTCCCGGTGGTCCACAACTTCTACGACCGGGAGATTGATGATTACATCGACAGCGGCAAATACGAATGGCTTGCACTGGGCTCGTCGCAGAGCACGAAGTTCAAGGCGATAAGCGATGCGGTGTACCGGATCAAGAAGAGAAACCCTGCCATCAAGATTCACTGGTTCGGGGGCTCAACCTTCGATTGGCTCTGTCAGCTGCCCATCGCTTCGTGTGACACCTCTTCCTGGGCAAAGGCTGGCGTCTACGGATTCATCACTTACTGGAATCCCCACGAGGACTCGTTCAACAAGTCCCACAGGATCTACATATCCGGACCTGTCAAGCCGTCCAAGCGGAATGAATATCACTTCGTCACCTACCCATGGCGAACGGAACTCGAGGATTATCTCCGTAACACCTTCGGCTACACGTATCAGAAGCTCTGTGGTTACGGAGACAAGTATTACATGCAAGTGGTCAACACGAGGTTTTACGTCGAGTTGGAACGCAGAATCAACGAAGAACGGCGGAAAAATGGCATCCCGCTGGAGTGAAAATCCGCAGGGTGCTGCGTTTTTTAGTCCTAAAGAATATCGAATCTGAAAGGAGGTGGTCGTAGATATGATTGTCAGGCAGTGATCGCCGAATGTGAGCGTTTGTCAGTGGGCCAGTCTCGATCCGGGACTGGCCTTTCTATTACACAACTAGCAAGTAAATATAAGAGGAGAACATTAATGAATCGAATTGATAAAATAGAGAATACGAACAAATTATTCCAGCGCGTCAAGATTTGCATCAGGCAATTCGACATGCCCGTCAAAGTCGTGCGAGACGGTGGCGGTATCTCAAGTTTTTGGACGAAGTGGGATGACGGTCAGTATGTAAACGATATGCTGATCGTCTATCACCGGAAAACGAGTATTGTGAGTATCCATTCATATTACGATCAGGTCCCGGAATCCAAGAGGTCTGAGGCGATACGATCCTTGTGTAAGCTGAATGAAAAGTTGCAGAAGACTCACTATACCATCGACGGTAATAACGGGCGCATATTCTGTTATGCAGCCCTCCCGGTGAAAGGAAATACGCTTGGGAAAAAACGTTTCCGAAGGATGCTGGTTGATATCCTGAAATGTCTGTTTTTGTACTCAGATGCCATCGCTGAACTGACTGGACAAGAAGGAGCTGATACAGGCCCTGTCGAAGGACATCCAGTCGAAGTGAATGGGTATGCAGAAAGCATCGCGATTTGATGTTTAACAAGGCAACTGCAGCGAGGAAGGGGGATTGGCTGACGATGTGGCTGATCCCCCTTCCTTATTGTTGGACAGATTTCATGAAGTACTACGCGGATCTGGAGAAGAGGGTCAAAGATGAGCGCCTGAAGCGGGGCATCCCTCTGGAGTAAAAGCGCAGGATACTGCGTTTTCAAATTAGACAAAATCATACTCAAAGGAGTTCTTTATGAGCAAAGAAAAGAAAGTTATCAAGGTCGGATATCTTCCGGATAACCCGGATATCGCCACTTTCATATTGGACCAGATGAAAAATCTGTCCGAGATAGAGGCGAAGTGCCAGCGACAGGAAATCGACCCGTATACACGGGAAATCCTCTTCAACATTATATGGGGATTAACACAGCCCAAGCTAATCGAGTTATTTGAACATGAGTTGCGCATCAAACGATGTTGCAATCGCGCATTCCCTCAGGGCGACAATGGTGTCCTGGTCCGGATTAGCTTGATTTCCAGGGAACAGCTTGATGAACTGCAGAAAGAAGCGACTACAACGATTGTGAGAAATACGTAGTGTGGTAAAGGGCATGAAGCAAAATATTGCACCATGCTCCCTTACTCAACTTAATAGGGACCATGTACTCGATGCATGGTCCCTATTTCATTAATATCACTAATCGACCAGAAACAGTCCCATTCCAATCTGTCTTGGTCACCAGAACAAATATTCAAATAACCACATAGGAGGATAGCACCATGGAGCAAAGTAACGACAACCAAATAGTCCAACTCAATCTAAGCTTGTCCAAGCGCGACAGGGACATGCTCCGCAAGATGGCTGGCAAGCGCATGATGGATGACCCCAGCAAGGTGGAGAGCGCTGCATCAGTCGGGGCGGAGATTATTCGTAAGTATCTCGATGAGCAGGAGCGGAGAGCAAGAAAGGAAAGAAAGGAGGATTAACTCATGGATAATTTACAAATAGCCCTCTCATATCTGAAGAAGGGGGTTTCAGTTATGCCTGTATGGAGTCCCTCAATGGTTGAAAGAAGGCAGCCTGCTGCTTTCATGAAAAGGCTTGCCGAAGCGAAGGCAAAAAATGGTGCCAGCGATAATCCGCTGCCGGAACAGGATGTCGTCAGGAAGGCACTTATCAATCAATGCAAGGCACCTGTTCTGTATGCATGGAAAGAGTATCAGGAACGACTGCCCACTGTGGAGGAAGTGACCCAATGGTTTACGGACAATCCTGATGCAAACATCGGAGTCATTACCGGCAAGGTGTCCAATCTCGTCGTATTCGACCTGGACTCTGCGCATGCCAGTCAATTCGCGGAGGAACAGGGTGGATTCCCTCTCACAATCATGGCGAAGACCGGAAAAGGTTATCATGCCTACATGAGACATCCAGGCTTTGTCATCAAGAACAGCGTCAACAAAAAGCTCGACATCGATATCCGGGCAGATGGCGGTTACGTGGTTGCCCCACCATCCCTGCATGGTTCAGGGTATAGTTACCAGTGGGTCGAAGGGCAATCCATATACGAACTTGACCCTGCGGAATGTACACACTGGATGATCGACTATCTCCAAGGTATTGCCTCTTCGCATGAAGAGAGGAAAGCGCCAGTAGTAAAGGAACTGCAAAGGAAGCCCCTGCCTCTCTCTAAGAAAGCTCCTGAGAAGACCGAATATAGTCAGCTCTTGAGTGACGGATGCTCGGAGGGGGAACGAAACCAGAAGACAACCCAGCTTGTTGGCCACTGGTTCAAATCCGGTATGCAAGATAGCGAGGTGTGGGAGCTGCTGAAAATGTGGAACGAGTCAAAGGTGAAGTCATCACTTGGAGAAGATGAATTAGGTAAAATCTATGATTCGGTCAGGGCAATGGAGTTGAAGGGTAAGAAGAAGATCCCCGACATCGACTCCTTCCTAGATACCAGAGAATCCATCATTGCTGGATACAAGTCAAAATACCATAGGATATCCTTTGCAGGAGATAACCTGGGACGCTTGGAAGAAGTCATGGGCGGAGGTCTGGCAGGGGGTAGACTCTACATTCTGGGGGGCATCCCGTCGTCAGGTAAAACCGCCCTTGTGAATAACCTCGCAGACAATATTTGCTTGAAGGGTCATCCCGTTTTGTTTTTCAGCTTTGACGACGGGAAGGAGGAACTGAGAAATCGATCTCTGGCTCGATTTACGGGTCACTCCATCGAACTCCTCAATTCTTCCTCCGTGGAAGATATCGGGAAATTGCTCGACAAAGAGCCCATGATACAAATCCTGAAGCTGAAATATACTCCAGAGAGCATGGTTCCCGTCAACGACTGGAATCCGTTGATTGAGCAGTTCATAAAGCAATACGGACAACCACCGATTATATTCGTCGATTACCTCAGGAAGCTTCGCACGGACAGTAAAATATCGGACGAGCGCCTCAGGGTGGACGATATCCTCACGAATTTGACCGACTTGGCCAAGGCATACAATACGCCGATTTTCGCAATCTCGGAGCTTGCCCGCGACTCCTACAAGTCAGGACAACGCCTGAATATGGCATCCTTCAAGGAATCTGGAACCATCGAATATGAGGCATCATGGTTGGGCATCCTTGCCGCAGTGGAGGAACTGAACGGCGAGTATCACTTGAAAGATAACTGGGAGAATATCGTCAATCATGACGGTAACATAGACTTGATTGTCTTTAAGGCAAAGCGAGGAACTGGAACCACGGGCAGAGTCACGCTGAAGCTCAACCGGTCCTCCATGACGGTTTCCTGCAGGGAAGTCAAAAACAATACCGTCACCACTGTCCTACGCAATAAATCAAAATACGGGAGAGGATCTAAACAATGAAAAAAGAATATTCCGACACTACTTTAAACTCAATCATCCAGAGATACGCCGCGGTGAAGCAGCCAAAATATCGTCACGCCGATCTGGAACAGTTACGGAAGGATTATTCTCTTCTCCAAGGAATGCAGGTCTTTCAGAGAAATGATCCCCGCTTCCGCAACATCGTCAATGCCATCTCGCAGACCATTAAGAAAATGACAGCGGCAACAAAGAGCGGGAGAATCGGCGTATCCGAGAAGGGTCTGAATAAGGTAATTCAGCCGCTGACAAGGAAGAAAGACCATGTGCTCCGATACCCCGTTGAATGGATTCATTATAAAAATAATAAGGGGTATAGCTGTTTCATCAACAATGGGCTTTGGGGTGCCTGGAACTACATGGTCATGGAAACACTGGGGTACATGCTCCTCATGAAAGAAGGGGGAGATAGGTTTCCAAAAGAATCGTTGCCGGTATTCGAGAACTTGGACAGCATCAACCGAAGAGAGGAAGAGCTTAAGGGTAATTCAAAGTCATCGGATTCATCATCATCAATTTCTAGCACTGCGGATATAGAATCTTGGATCAAAAAGCACCGGTATTGGATATGGTTTGACGATGCCGAATTTAACAGGCTTACTGGAAAATCCCTGAAGTCGGTAGAAATCCTCAACCTGCTGCTCGAAACTGCCAGGGCTGAATTCAAGCTCGTCTACCCGGTCAAAGTGAAAAGCAATAAAGGTGAAAACGAGCATCTATATAAAATGAATGTCTTCAGTCGCTTTTTTGAGCTGGTCAGCATCGACAAGGAGCGCACAGATGGAGTCGTTCAGAGACGGGAGTATTACGTTTGCTTCAATACCATTCTCGGGGAGTTATTCGTACACAATCTCATGGTAAAGTACCGCGATCTGTTGGATATCCGCTTATATCACCTTCCTCAAAACGCCCAGGTCTTCTATAGGAGGTTTTTAATTCATCATAACTATAGGAGGACGGATATTAATCTCGAGACGATTATAGAGCGTTTAAACTTGTCGGATAGGAATATTACGAATCTCACTGCAACAATCGAGAAGAACATTTTGATGCCGCTCATAGATGCCGGGTTCATCAAGTCGTTCACCAAGGCAGAAAATGGCGATGGTGAAGTGCAATACAGGATATACCCGCATAGGAAGAAAGATGTAGAATGTGCAGAACTGGAAGCTATTGAACCCACAGCAAGCGAAGATGGAGGGTCTGTAAAATAGGGATCGAGGGTTGGTAAAAGAACAATCGAGGGTCGGTAAAAAAACAATCGAAGGTTGGTAAAACGAAATCTAATCTAACCGGATGATTCTAAACAGGAACTGAAAAATACATATTATATAAATATATTTAAATATATTTAAAAACTCCTTCTCCCGAAAACCTTCCCCGTTGGGTCGGTTTTCGTGACGGAGTGACCATTTTTATTTTTTTACCTTTTAATAGAAGAGATTAGGAGATGAACAGATGGGAACTTCTGCTGATAAAATAAGATCTAAAGAGGAAAAGTAAGAAGAGAATCATCTATAAGGAAGATAAAAAAAGAATGGTAAAAAAAGAGGAGCTCCTCCTTGCTCGACTTTACCTCCGAAAGATTCAGAGTATTGGCATTGCTAACCATTTTTGCGTTCCAAATTTTGCTCCGCCTGTATTAATGGTTTTGCCCATGATAGCAGTTCATCAAAATTGGCATCCTTTGGAATTGGGTTGCTCTCAACCCATAAACCGAAAACAGTCGCATCTATCAATGCTTCACAAGTTCTTCTGGGATAATTGGCTAGCCGAGACTCATAAAAATCTTTTTCGCTGTCAAGGTAAGTTCTTATTATAAATGGCTCCCACTGCTCCCATAATACTTCTTTATCCTTTATATCAATAATTTCCACTCTTTCGATGAACCTTTTTTCTTTATCCCATGCACAATTCATAATCTCGACTGCTTCTTTATCTGTCGTAGGTGCTCCGTAGCCGAATATGGTTAGCGTAATTGCCTGGCTGATGTATTTTTTTAGAATCTCCCACTCTGTTTTGATAAAATTATCTTTGATATAGTCCTTGACCGTAACAGGATAAAGTAGTCTCGTTGGCACGAGATCTCTTTCACATAGTGGGCAGTACATGCCATGTTCACCGTAAGTAGGATGATCTTGACAATGCGCTACTCGGACATTTCCGTGTAAATGAACAATTGTCGGTACGGGGATTCTATCTTTATTGCGATTCCATGCATCAAACAGAAAAGGATCCCAATTAAAAGTCGCAATGATGTCTTTTGGTCTGAGGGAGAAGATTAGATGGTCATATAGTGTTGGCGAAGACGGTAATTCTAGCGATTCAAAGTATTGATATGCGACTTTTTCAATTTCTTTGAGGAGCGGTTCTTCAGGATTATCTTCATTCAACTGGCTATAAATTTGTTCAAAATTAAGTCCACTGATATTAATCCCACTTTTTTTAATAATAGGATCGAGAGCAAGCAGTTCGATGATGTTATCCATTGTCGACAGTCTTTTGCCGTTAGCATCACCATTAGGAAAAGCAGCGACACTTGCGCCAGCGCCAAGAATAACCACATGACGACGGGTTTTATGGGGTTTATTGATCAGATCGGATTTTTTAATCATCATCCCATTCTTATGTGTTATATATCGACGTCAACTATTGCAAAAAAACCATAAAAAAATACTTTCTACATAAGAGAAATACAAAAGGGATATACGCAAATTCTTCCGAAATCATTATATTATGAAAACTATACTTGATGAAATCATTTCGAAGCTCGATTCAAGTAAGAGCCTATACTGCCGCATAACTCACATGAAAGGGTGGCGCGAGTATCTCGAAGACGGCGATATGGTCTTCACCCCACATGACCTCCATCAATTATTACTTCAAACATTGCAAACAAATCCACCAAGGGGAGAAATGCTCTTATATCCTCGGAAGAAAAATAACTTCACAGTAATCAGCGGAGACAAACCCGGCAAACCTGAGGAAGCACTCGAAAGATTCATCACCCTGTCTAATCCAGATAATTATTGCAATCAATTTCCTCTGAGAGGACGCAGAGAGTCCAGTGACATTGCCATCCTCAGTAATATATCGAAGCATGTATTAATTGAATTGAAACCCTGGCACAGCAATAATTCACCTCTTTATGCCCTGATAGAGAGTCTAAAAAATCTGGTCACCTATAGAACAATCGGGATCAAGAACATCAACTATCATAAAAAATTCACTCACTTCAATGAGGCAGACTTGATGGTCCTTGCTCCTTTGTCTTACTATCGGGACTACTGCCTGATAGATTCTTCCGGATCACCGATCTTGAGCAACGTTCAAGTTGTCAAAACGTCCTTGGACGAACTCAGCAAAGAATTCAAAACAGACATATCTTTAATGGCACTGCCTTTAGAAGAAAGCTTGTTTTATGAAAGGTGCCGAAAAGCATGTTATAAATACAAGAAAACGGATGAAAATGAGACCATCTACATAGAGGAAGATGACGCCATGCCCGAACTGAAGAGAGATAAGTGGCAGTTACTGGTATCTTCAGCCAGGAACCTGATCTAATGGAGCGAGCATGTCCCTAGATCTTGCCGTGATTGCGGACAAAAAGCTTTCACGAAGGCAGTTGAAGGAAGTCTCTGACTTTCTCAGAGCGAATGGGTTCAGTAAGGACCGATACGGCTATCATGCTGCTCAGGAAAACATCTCCCTCGACCTATTCATCGATCCGAAACCTGAAAAGAACGAGTTTTGGACCGACGACCCTCCCAAGGCAGTCTGGTTTACCCCTCTGACCGAAATCAACCTTGAGTCCAGGCACACCAGAAGATCCCATGAGATGAGTTTCCGAATTGCTAAGAAGCTTGCCAAGCTCATCGGAGCAGTGATCTACGATAACCAGCTATGCATTGTATACGACTCGAACGGCAAACCCTGCGATCACTTTGGAACGGGTGAGAAGTACGAAAAGTACGGCGCCAGCATCGATCTGTTCATGCGCAGCGTAGGCATGCTTGAAGACATCTTGAAAAAGTAATCAGAAATCATAGGGCTATCCCATGCAGCTGATTATTCACCGCGGGGCACATCAGGTAGGGGGGAGTTGCATCGAACTGACCCATATGGGCTCTACTATACTTCTGGATATTGGACTCCCCCTGGATAGCGGATTTGATGATGATCCGGAAGATTCTCTCCCACAACCCCTATTTGATGAAATAAGGCAAGGGGTCAAGAAAATAGATGGGGTTGTAATCTCCCATGCCCATATGGACCATTATGGGCTAGTGAGAATGTTGCCTCGCACGATCCCGGTTTACAGTGGTGATGCTTCTGCTGAACTGATAAAAATAACCTCAAAAATTAGATCCATCAATTCGGACGCGGTCGTTTTTCGATATTTTAGGGGCAAGGAGCCCTTCAATATTGGTCCTTTCTCAATTACGCCGTATCTCATGGACCATTCAGCTTTCGATTCGTATGCTTTTCTCGTTAGCGCAGGATGTAAGAGCGTCTTTTACACAGGTGACTTTCGCGCTCACGGAAGGAAGGCAAAAGTACACGAGGAATTGATCAATAAACCTCCTCACGTGGATGTCCTGATTATGGAAGGCACGATGGTTGGCTCTCGTTCTGACGAGCCCGCCATCACGGAAGAAGAGCTTGAAAACAAGTTTGTTCAGGTGATCTCGGAGACTCCAGGGCTCGTGATGGTGAGCGCCTCGAGCCAGAACATAGACCGTCTGGTAACCCTTTTCAAGGCTGCGCAGAAATCCCAAAGACGTTTCATTATAGACTTCTATACTGCCGAAATCCTCGAAAGACTTGGCAAATATGCGAGAATTCCACAAGCATCTTGGTCCAGAATCAAAGTGTGCTACCCGAACCTGCTTGCCGACAGGTTTGAAGAGCTCGGACTGAAATACATCCTATCAAAGCATCGGGAAAACGGAATCAAGTGGACGAGGATAAGAGAGCTTGAACCACAATCGGTCATGCTGGTTCGACCGGGATTTCTTTGGGACATCAGAAAGTTTCTTAGTCTCAAGGATGCCACTTGGGTATACTCTATGTGGCCAGGATATTTTCAGACGAGCAAGCCGTTGAATAAGCTGCAGTCATACTTTATGGAGAAGAATGTCCGCATCGAGTACCTGCATACAGGTGGCCATGCTAAGCTCCAGGATTTAATCGCCCTGACCAATGCGCTAAAACCATCGACACTCATTCCCATACACAGTCATCATCCGGAGAAATATAAAGATCATTTTCCGAATGTGGCGGTTTTAGATGATGGGAAAGTGTTTCAAATTGGATGAATTGATGCAAGTGAGCCGATCCGAACGAAATTTACACATGGAGAGATAGCTTACGGAGTGAGGAGATGGAGAAAAATATATTCTACGTCTACAAGTACATAGATGTAATAAATGAGCAACCATTCTACGTTGGGAAAGGGAAGGATGAACGCAAGTATTCACATATAAGAAATGCGCGTCAGGGTCAGACTAGCCCTCTGTATAACAGAATAAAAGATCTCGGTTTCGAGCATGGAGTGAGAATCGAAGTAGTGAAAGATAAGATAACCGAATATGAGGCTTTACGACTGGAGTGTAAGCTTATCGAAGAGACCGGACGTGTAATTACAGGCAATGGGCCATTGTTGAATAAGACTACAGGAGGAGAAGGCATCTCGGGTGGAATCGATAAATATGGCTATAGAAAAGAGGGTATAGCGAGAAAAATAACCGACATGGTTGACAAAGGTATTTTGATCCAAGATATGCCATTTGAACTGAGGAAATACGTTAAAGAACGAAGCATGAACGTCAAGTGGGTGGATGAGCGTCTCATGTCGCACATACAGGAAATGGGAAATGTGGGATGCCACTACAAGGGACCGAAAATTACCCTCAGAGGATGGCAATTTTCCTTGGATCGAAAGATGACAGATGTGAACAAGCTGACCCTCGATACAAGGGGGTTTCTAAAGGTTCATGGTGACTTACCTTTTAATGACGGATACGTATCTGACGCACCTCCCAATTATGATTTTGGTTATTAGAACTACTGCCAGTTTATAAGCCTTACATCTGTCGAATACTCCGACGATGTCCTTCAAAGAGACCTGGTGACGGAGGATAAAATCAATAATATGGTGGATGATCGTGGTATTAATAAAAATAAGACCTTAGGATGAAAAGGAATAGGATATTGAAGCATAATTTCCGAAAATACCAGTTAGAATGGATACCTCTCATGTCCTCTGAACCGATGAATGGAGCAGGACATGGCATTGAATTCCATCACAAACTGGGTGAGGGTTATCTTGTGATAGGATTCATAGAAGGATTTGCTTGGCAGAGGGGTCTCAGTAATTTTGTTATAATATATTATCTCTCGCCCGAGAGCCCGGAATGGGGAGAACTGCGAACCAAGGCAGACGACATTTTGCATGAATTAACAAATTACGTATATGAAGTACTGGAGAAGAAAGGATTTAGCAAACAGAGAGAGAACATGCGGACATGGTTTAATGGATAATTCTGTGTAAGAAATGAAGGGGCACCTTGGAATGAGCGCTATAATAAATAACACCTTCTTTTACAGTAAAAGACAACGTGATCAATTCAAGAAACGTAAGCTTTTGAAGGAATGGTATGGACAGTATCCTCAGATATTTGATGAGGACGACTTCCGTATTACTGTTGACCAGCCGAAGGGTCATTATTTCGAATGGCTATCAGCTATCCTCATTTTCCATAATTCTGGATACCTGAGCCTTGTAGAGAAGTATCAGTTCAAGAGCCACAAGAGGAAGCATGATATTTTGAAACAGTTCGCGTCTTCTGGTCAGATATCCGCAGAGTTATATGATTTGATAATCAATGGGAAGAAATATGGTTTTGGGAAGAGCCAATGTCCAGACCTTTTCGTTTACTCGCCACACCACAATGATTGGTATTTCTGCGAGGCCAAAGGAGAGGATATTATTACCCTGTCACAGGTGAAATACTTTGAGAAATTAAGTGAGATATCGGGAAAAGCAATTCAATTGATCAAGTATAGAGCAATTGATTGAATTTAATGGATTCGGTTTCCATTTCTCCTTCACCGGACATAATATTACACCTTCATCAATTTGAAGCTGATCTGATAGCGGTAGAAGACGATGCTCGGTACCACTGCCAGCGCCCTGCGGATTCTTTGGTCATCCTCCAATGCGATGATTACACCCTTGACGCTCTGCCCCTCTTCAGCCAGTTCTTCCTGTACATAGCCCATGTAACGAAGAGTCTGACCAACGACTACATCGCTTGCCCTGCCTTTCTTTAGCTCCACTACCAATAGGCTCTTCTTATCCTTGCTAATAGCGAGAATGTCGAGTGGACCGGTATCGGTTGAGTATTGCTGTCCAACAATTTCGCCTTCCTCCTCGAAGATGTCGTATTCCCTGCCCAAGTCGGTCTGTGCCCAGTTCTTTACCAGAAAATCCTCAAGGTGCTTTTCCATGACAAAAGCGGCAGGGTCCTCCACCGTTTCGTCGGTTGATACCACCGTGGGCACGGGAAGACCACCAATCAATTTCTCGATCTCGTCATGGTAACCTGTGATGTTGCTTACCGTACCAGGAGCACCGAGTACACTCTTCAGTGTCTCACTCATGTCGGCGCGGTTGATGATTTGGTTTAGCCAACAAACCGGACGCCGGTGCGGAAGAGTTTCGCCCGGTCGGTAGGTGTAATCGCCAATGACTTCTCCCACCCGATAGTGTCCTGACCCATCAGCACAGAGCACAGAATCACCGTTCTTGATGCCTTTTGCCACCGTCCACAAAGCCCCGCAACAGAGCCCAGCGCCGATCTTCGTTTTGTCAGGATGCCCTTTCAGATAGATCGGGACGAACTCTTGGTTAAACGTACGCCACTCCTCCGGCAAGTTGTGAGTCAGGTCTTGGGTGATTCCGAAGTCAACCCCAACGAAGTTCCCTGCGAAGCACTCCTCGGCGTAGATGCTTTTCTTGCCCAGCATAACTCGATAGTAGTTCATTGCAACCTCATTCTGCTAAAGTCGAGCAGTTCGGTTTTCCCAGATACCGCGCAGTTCAGATACCGGTAAATGACCTGCCTAAGATATAGTCGACAGAACCCATACTGCCGTGAGAAACGTCCACCTGATGTTTCTCAGATGAAATTCAGTTCAAAGTATTCTCTTCAAATAACATGCCGACAATAAATCTCCCACTGTCTTTTTAATTGTACATGAATAAATGACCATGATAATAAAGGTTTACATATGGAACGCTTCCCTCGTGAATTGAAATTATTTATCGATACGACCGTGTGGACATTCGCGAAAACAATGCCCGATTGGCCACACCATTATATTGTCAGGAGCAAGGTCGAAGAAAGTCTTTTTATTAAGCTTGTCGAGCATATCCGTCGATTTGGATATCAAGGCTGGTTCTACAAAAAACAGCTGACATACTTTGACGAGGATGGATACATGTATTGGACGATGGGCAATCCCATTGATGTAACGACTATTGTTAATAGGGCAAAGAAGGAAGATTCTTATGAATGCCGGTTAAAAAATGGGACACTACCATAAGACATGACCATCCTAAATATTCAATTCTTTTTGCATGGAGCAAATATAAATGTCGATCCACATAATTCCCGTAAATAAACTCAGCTCCGAAGCTTTGCAAGGCGTCATAGAAGAATATATTTCCAGAGATGGAAGTGATTATGGTGACATTGAGGTGTCAGCGGCAACAAAATTCAGACGGGTAAAAGACAAGTTGGAAAAAGGTATGGCTGTTCTTATTTTTGATGACGAGACTGAAACTACGAATATATTCTTGCGTGATAACCCTATCTTCAAAAATCTTGATAAATGATAATGATGCAGTTCCCCTCTTGCCTAAGGAGCTTTCGCACAATACGTAGGAGACCTCTCCAAAGCGGACTTGGCGACAAGCGATTTCTTAGTGGATAAATTCTCATTCCCTTCTTTTTACCGCTTTATCTACTTGGAATCATTACGGTATTTGTTCAAATTTTCGCAGTCCTGGAAAAATACAAGGAAAAGCCTAGACGCGCGGTATTACATACCCCGTGCTCGAGGTAATACTCCTTTCGTATGTAAAATCACACTTCCGCCGTATGGGAAATCTATTACGGGTGGGATATCAATATCTGTAATTTCATCTTGGTGCCAGCTCAAATGGAAAACAGAACCTGTCACGATCGCCGAAAAAAGCCCACTCCCATTCTGAGCCGCTACACCCTAACGGGCCGAAGGTCAGCGTTCAGACGCAAAGAAGATCAATTAAAGGCTGGTTACGTAGACCGCTACAGTGAGAGGCTCTTGATCTGCATTGTCCTTATTGTGGGACTCAATATACTGGATACCCTATTTACGATAATCATTCTGGCGAGTGGCGGCCTGGAGCTAAATCCTATCGTCCGATGGGCTATTGACTCTTACGGCGACATTACCTGGGTAATCAAGTTTGTCTTGGTTGCTTGCGGATCGCTCATCTTGTGTCTCCACTGTCATTTTCGGATGGCGCAGGTCTCCATCATGGTCATTGCCATTCTCTTCAGCGGTGTCGTGATGTATCAACTCATGGTGCTACGATATATTTACATGTAAAGCTCCCAGGTTAATCTGAAAGACGCTTCCCCATATCGTCAGCCCCTCCCTGAAATAATGCCCTCCCCCACAATAATACCTTGATATTTCTAAGATATTACACTATAGACAATCCAAATTTCGCATCAATGGATCCACTACAAAGGAGGAATACATGAACAAAGCCGATCTGATCAAGGAAGTCGAGAAGGTTACCAGCACGAAGAAAGAGGCTGCGGCGGCTGTCGATGCCGTATTCGCGGCTATTACGAAGTCGCTGAAGAAGGGCGCTGATGTGACCATCGTCGGTTTCGGGACTTTCAAGGTTGCCAAGCGTGCTGCCAGGAAGGGGCACAACCCCCAGACAGGTGAGGCAATCAAGATCAAGGCGAAGAAGGTGCCCAAGTTCACGGCGGGCAAGGGGCTGAAGGATGCCGTGAAGTAGTTTTCGTTATTCCGTTTTTGTTCATCATGAAGGGATCCTGGTTCATTCGGGGTCCCTTCTTTTTTCACATATTCAAGTGAATCTACTTATTAACATCCAGCATTTCCTTTATGCCTGCATTGATGAGTGCCGGTTTGAGCAATAGCTGAAGCTTCTTGGCGCCCCGTGCATCGACCAATGTATCCTCAAAGGTTAATTCCGTCTTTTGCAAGATCTTTATCCCCTCGTCGAAGAGGATGAAATGATAATTCAAGGCGCCAAAGGTCAGTGCTCCCACAACCAGCAAAAAAGAGAGTATTTTCTTCATGGTAATCAATCTCCGGCCATTAGATTCATCTTTGCAACCGCCTCCGTCACACCCTCAGCCCAGATAAATATCCGATTGTAGGGCTCGACTTTGATGTAGTTCTGAGGCTCGTATATCTGCCGAGTGGTCATATCCGCGCAATAACGGGTGATCCAGTTGGTTCTTTCAGCCGAGGAAAGCTTTTTACCGTCCTTGAGCTTCTTGGTAATCTCCCACATCTTATAGCAAGCCCGAAACTCATAGCCGGTCAGCGTTGCCTCATCAGCCCATGCCCCTTTTTTACCGGTATAGGCAGCTTTGGCCACCTCCTGGAAGAGAATCAGATCGCGGTATTTCGGGAGGCTCGGGAATATGATAAAAGGCGCTGCCCATCCGGATTCAACCATGAACAGGTTGAAGGTGCCCCTCTCCATGTAGCTCAACTTGTCCAGCTCAACTGCAGTGTAGTATGGCGACATGTATGCGAGCAGCCTGCCATATTGATCGAAGGACTCATCGGCGGTTCGCAGAAAGACGTTCCGCTTAGTGCCGGTCGGTTTGGTCAGTTTTTCGCCTAATAGGGCTTGAAAATGCTCTTTTGCAGCGTCTCCCTGTTTTTTGTGAAGCGTACCCGCGGTCCCGGTGACGAGCCTTGGCTTTAAATAGGCAGCCAGGTCGTCCTCGACCGGTGCAGTGCCTTCCTGCATCCAGTTGGCAAGATCCGCAAACTTCTCATCGTGTTTGGCGGGGCTGGTGTTGCCTGGGTAATGGATCTCGGGGGTATCAATACTGAGCATCCTGATCGTGGTGCGAACGAAGGGGGTATCACCATCGGTCGGTGGACCATTTAGGGTTGTTGATCCGATGGAGTTGAGCTCGAAGCCGCTTGGATCCCAGAAGATTTGCACCTTTGACATGATAACCCCCGCAATTGGATAAAAGTGTTACCTGGTGTCCCGGATTTGCAAGTCACTGACCTAACTATATAATATAACTTTCATCCGTTAGAGCCTGCTATGGATTATGGGCCAATTGTCTTTGAATTGCTTCAAGTCGGAGGGGACGATAGCACAGTGGAGGGAGTCCGGTTTTTTGGGTCTAACGCCGCCGTGAGACGCAAGCCATCGTTTGTAACTTGCAATAATTATTTCTTGAACTTGAGACCACTCAAGCACAAAGAACTGATCCCCGCCATACTTCTCAGATGCGATGACGAACACACAGATTAATTCTGGAATGGATAGTGGCTTCTTTCTTCCTAAACGTTGCCTATCACCATCCAAGGAGACGTCAGCGAATTTGTCGATCGAGAATTGCCATGAACCGCCCTTGATAGTCTTTACCTGAATGGGACAAGAAGAACCCTTGAAGTCAGTCGCAATTAAATCAAAGTCAGGGACGTTTCCAGAAAAAGTTGCAACTAACAGGCCCTGCCTGGCGAGCTCACAGGCTACTAGGTATTCGCCAATCTGCTTAATGAGCTGGTTACTGCGACCGGTTGCCATACGCCCCATTCCTTTCTATAACTCTGTCCATAAGCTGGGAGGCACTTCAATACGATCCAGGAAGTGTTCTAAATAACCCATAGATGATGTCGATTTCACTTCCGACTCGCGTAAGAACCGCCAAGACCGGCAGTAACAGGATCCCCTTTTTACAAGAAATGAAAGTTATGGCAGTCACTTCCTCTTGCAAAAGACATCCAATGCCAACGGGATCGTGCTTACCGCCCCGACCAGGAATAATCTCCATCCAATCTTTCTCCGCTTTTCCTCCTTCACTATATCTGCAAGCAATAGCCCTATACCCACCCCAGCCATTACGCGAGTGCCGGCTATAAGTATGATTTCCGGAAGTGTCAGCGCTGATTTCTTCATACTGCCTCCTCACCTGCCTGTCGAGTCATTGAAAGAGGACCAAATAAGTATCGTCATTCAGCAGCTACACGCAGCGATGCATTGACTGCCCTAATCTCCTGAAGAAGCTCCTGCTTCGTTATGATCCCCTTCCTGTCGAGCAGGGCAATGAGCGCCTCCGTCTGGATGACCTCCGATATTATCAGTTCCCGGAATGTGACAGTCTCCCTGGAATCAAGTATTTGCGACATCTATTCACCTGCAACCCCACCCATTTTATGATTTGAAAACCTCATCCAATAGCCTTCGCGTTGCTTCATATATCGCGGGATCCTTGCTCGCCCTGGGACCTGCAACATTGAGTGTTTCTATTTGATTCTTTTCCAGCCAGATCCGTACTGCCTCGCCCGCCTCCTCAAGGCTCATCCTGTTGAAATCGACGTGAAAGAACGGCTTGTTGTGTTTCTCTAAAAGGAATTGGGTTAAGGCAGATCCTCCGGTTAACCTCCCATGTGATACGATCAACGTCCCGTCTGCAGATAGAATGTTCTTCTCCGTGCGCTTTGAATAGTCCGACGTCGGCATTTCCTGGAGATTGTACTTTTCGGGCAATCTCCCGTCCTCGGTTTTCCTGCCCTTGGGGACCCATCCCCCATAGGAAATATTGAATTCAATGGCATAATCCAATGCCGCCCTGTCTGCTCCGGTTTGACCCCCTGATATGATTTTCATATATTTTTAGACTCTACAACTAATTACTTCTTGCCGTCCATTTTCTTCACATCATACCTAAGCACCCCATCCTTCTTCGCAATAGCCAGCTTATGCACCTTCCTCAGGTGGGTCAGATGGACAGACACAGTTGCCTTTGTCGTCTTTGCTTTTTTTGCCATCTGTTCAATACTGGCCCCATCCAGTAGCATCTCGTCGATTCTTCCAGCAGCTGTTCCTATCCCATGCCTCAACCAGTTTCTGTTCTTTAGCGATAATTCATGAGCCTTTTCTGCATATGCCGTGTCTGCTCTGTCGAGCTTCATTCCGCTGCTCATATAAATACACCTCCCATTTATCTCATGTAAATATCTTAGCACTTATTTCAGACCGAACAATATAAAAAAGGAGAGGATTAACAATGATCACCATACCCCACAGAAAAATCAAATCACGAGAAGCAACGATGACCTACCTGCTGGATCCTGCCCGACTCAGGAGCTTCATCGTGGATCTTCGTGCATATCTCAGGAGCACGCAGCACCTTTTTCAAAAGAAGGGATGCGAGAATGACCCCAGGAACTGCAAGCACCGAGGCATGCATGACAGACCAGAACCAGTACTGTTCAGGAGGTTCCATCATTTCTGTTACGAGCGAGGATTTGACTGGGAAGCGGCAGTTTTGAGAACACTGGACGGTTGACTTCTTGTATTACTTTCTCTCGGCGACCCTCCGGGGCAACCAAATAGAGTGGAATGTTTATATTGGGTTGCATGGCGATCAGGTCGGCTAGTCGAAGAATGCCTGAATAGATGGAAGTAGTGCTTTCTATCTCAAACGCAGCTTTTATTGCATTTCCCTTAAGCCACACGACATCGATCAGTCGAATTGTACGATTGGACGCCTCATCGAAAGTTAGGGGGATCTCTTTTTTCATGCGAGGCAAATCAGTAAATTTATGACCGCCAATTTCTCGGTTCCGGTCATTCGTTGCTACCCATACATCTAATCCCATATCATTACCAAGTTTCAGTAGCAGCCATTGTACTTTTGTATGTTCTGTAACTTCAGGCTCCGTTTGTTGAACCTCAGAAAAGATCTCTTCAGGTACTGTGACCACACCATTTTCGGTCTCTATAACAGGTGGACGGGCAGGCTTCGACTTAGGAGGTTTCCATTGTTTACTCAAATCTATATAAAAATCGAAGGCACGTTCTGACTTGTCGTATTGCTTTGAAAGCGTATTTCTAATATTCCGGATAGCATCATCAATATCTAAAGGAATCGAACCAGCAATTACATTACGATATTTCTCAAGAATCCTTTCTTTATCTCGTGTGCTAATGATCCTTTCATATGAATCTGGGAATGCCATATATAATATGGCATGACGCATATCGTAAGCTCTATCGATCTTATTCGGAATTTGCTCCAGAATAGTGTCAAGTAGATTCTGTAATTCTCGGGGATTTGCGATCAGTGAGCTTGATTCCGGGTGCTCTTTAATATGGTTTACAAATAATAATAAGAGCCAAAACTGGGCATATTTGAAGTGATATTTCTGTGTTGTACGAGTAAAACCTAATTTTAGCGCTTCCCACATCACATCATTAGACGGCTCCGGAACTAAACCACCCTGATTAGCAGCCCAACTAATGTCCTTCCTTTTTCTATCGTAGGTTATATGAGCAGAAGGTAAAAAATAGACATAATAAAGATCGGATATGATTGCCCATAAATCTGGTGAACTATCCTTCATCTGTTCTTGTAATTTTTTTTCAAAAGATAAATTGGCTCCCAAGATAGGTGTCTCAACCATTCTTTTCTTTACTTCTGCAACATTCGCGCGTGTCCAAATATTACGATTTGGCCATAGGATTGAGTGATCGCTTGTTACACACAAATTTAGGAATTCCTGAAAAGCCCTATAAAGATTTTCTTTGTCGGGAAGTCTAGCCATTTAAATACCCCATCCTGTTCACATCATTGTTTTCCCCGATCCACCCTGTCCCTGATACACGCGATCAGAGTCCTCAAATCGGCTTCATCAAGTTGGAGTAAAAATTCCAGGTAGGCGTCTGTCTGCAGCAGTCGCTTGAGAATAAAGAGAAGATCTTCCTTTGCCATCCCTTCCTCCCCCCAATTCCAGGATAACGTGTACTCCTATATATATAAATCATTGATAATTCAAGGATATTCTTGAATTATCAAATTTCGCTTAGAAAGGAGAATCATCATGCTCAACCAGTGCGTTCTGACAGGGAATTTAGGTCAAGATCCCGAAGTGTTTTACAGCTCTGAGGGGAATCCCGTGACGTCCTTCAACATCGCATTCCACTCATCCAAGAAGAAGACCTGCTGGATTCGTGTGGTCTGCTTTCAGAAGCTTGCGGACATCGCTTCAAGGTGCCTCCACAAGGGTGCAAAGATCGCAGTCATCGGAACCCTTGACCGCCACGTGTGGGAGACCGACGAGGGGGTATCCAAGAGCACCTACCAGCTGATTGCCAACACTCTGGAATTCATCAAGACCGACGGCAGGGGTTTCAAGGAAGGAGAAGCCAAAGACGACACCCCCTTCTGATGGAAAGGAGGGGATGCCATGCAGGAGAAGACCATAGGGCTCATTATCAGGGTTGCGGAGATCATCATCGGCATCGCACTACTTATCAAAGACATCTTCAATGGAGGTGGAAAACATGACGACAGTGGAGCTTCAAAAAAGAAGTGAGAAGTCCCAGAACCTCAGGGTCATCCAGGTTGATGAGACCTGGTTCTATGTGGAGAGCGACGAGGGCAAGATCTGCTACAAAGTCTGCTACGCGGCAGAGGACCAGTACTCCTGCACATGCGGGGATTTCGCAAGGGGAATCAAGAATGACCAGAGTTTCAAGTGCAAGCATGTCCTGGCAGTCGCAAGCTGCGTTCCCAACGGGGAACAGGAGAAGGCGCAGTTCCTGGAGAGGAGGAAACCCAAGCTCGATGAAAGGTTCATCACGACAATCGAGAACAAGGACTTCGTGCTCTATGCGGGACTGCTGGACCTTGCCCACCAGAGGGGTATCCTCAAAATCGACGTCGATCCGATTCAGATTCCCACGAAAGAAAATGACCACATGGCCATCTGCAGGGCAACGGTGTTTTCAAAAGCGGGAGAAGTCTTTTCCGATGTGGGAGATGCCACTCCTCAAAACTGCCACCCCCGAGTCGCCAAGCACCTTCTCAGAATGGCCAGCACTCGCGCCATTGCAAGAGCTCTTCGCTCCATGACCAACGTGGGGATGACTGCTCTGGAGGAGATTGGGGATTTCGGGGACATTATTGACGTCAAGCAGGAAGACCATAGCGCTCGGAAGGTTGCTCAGGCAGCACCCAAAAAGATCGCCAGAGCTGACAAGAAGGAGACAAGATCCATTCCAGACAAGGTGGACAACCCTGACAAGAAGCAGGAACCGGCTATTCAACCCAGTCAGGAAAATCCCCCTCAGACCCAAGCTGCCCCTCGGACAGACGGCAATGGCAACGGACGAGGCAAGACCAAACAGGAGACCACTCCCAAGATCTCTTCCGCACAGGCAAATGCCATCGCCAATCTCTCCCGCAGAAGGGGAATCTCCGTTGAGGAACTCGAAAAGATGTCCGTCGATACCTTTGGTGTAAAGGTCGAACATCTCTCCCAGAAGGATGCCTCTTCGCTCATCCGTCAGCTTCAGCAAAGCTCCTAGTCCGCAATCCCCATCATAACCACATAGTTCCCCTCATTATCCGGGGCAGGGATGCACAGGGATTGATGTGTCTCTGCCCCTACTTTCATAAAAAACGCAGGATCCTGCGTTTTTCAACCAGGAGGTTTACATGGAATTAAGCGACTTGAGAAAGGAACCCCATCTGTCAGCATCGAGCATAGGAGACTATATCGACTGTGGACTGCTCTACAAGCTGGGAAGGGTTGATCACCTCCCACCTGAGTTCCGTGCCGATACACTCGAATTTGGAAGCTGCATCCATCTTGCCCTTGCCGACTTTCACAAGCAGAAGATGGACGGGAAGACCATGACCGCAAAGGAGCTGCACGAGCGCTTCGAAAGATACTGGAAGGCAGCAGCTGAGGGTCAGAGCATCCAGTATGCCGATGGGAAAGACTTCAAGACCTTGCTCATGGAGGGGAAGGAACTTCTCACCACCTACTACCACAAGTGTCCCCACGATCAATTCAAAGTTATCTCAATTGAGGAGCCCTTTTCCTTCACGCTGGAGGGATGTCCTGTGAAGCTGATTGGCGCCTTCGATCTGGTCGAGGAGGACGAGTCGGGAACCATCATCGTCGTAGATTGGAAAACGAGTGGGAGAGCATACAGCGCAGACGAAGTGGACCGAAACTTCCAGTTGACCCTCTACCAGATGGCAGCAAAGGCAAACGGGCATTCAGACAGGGAGATCCTGCTCAGATTCGATTGCCTCATCAAGACCAAGACGCCGAAGTTCGAGCAGTACTACACGAGTAGAACCGAATCCGATTTCAAACGGGCAGAGAAGAAGATTGGTGAAGTCTGGAGGGGCATCTCAAACGGGATTTTCATACCCAATGACTCATCCCAGAACTGGCGATGCAAGAACTGCTCGTACAAGAAGCACTGCGACGAATGGTTTGAGAGGTGAGGACAATGACAACAGAGATCATAACGGAGGCACAGGACTACCTGACCGTCATCTATGGCGACCGGATAAGGAGGATATTGAACATAATGGTTCTTCTGGAGAACCACCCGACAGAGGCAGTCATTCGATTCATGAAGAGTCTCATGCGAGAAAAAGAAAAGATGCTGAGGAAGTACATCCTGAGGGACAAGACGGACCCCAGATTGGATGACCTGGTGGCTGTGATGTTCCGAATCTACATGTGCATTCAAGTACTGGAAAGCGAGGTGATCAAAAACCATGAGCTTGAACAAGGAGCAGCAGAAGGCAGCGAGCTTTCTAACAGGAACTGCAGCAGTGATCGCTGTACCGGGGTCAGGAAAAACACGCACAATGATGGAGAGGATCGGGAAACTGGTCATTGAACATGGTGTAGCTCCAGAAAATATCCTGGGTCTTACTTTCACTAGAAATGCCGCAGAGGAAATGCGTCAGAGACTCATCCCCGTATTGGGCAACCAAGCATCCAGAGTCACATTGAGCACCATCCACAGCTTCTGCCACTATTTGCTACGAACAGAAGGGAGGATCTTCGAGATCCTCTCCGGCAGAGACCAGCTTGTTTTCATAAGAGGCATCATGAAGGACGTGAAGGTCAAAAACCTCTCCATCGGCATGGTGATGCAGGAGATCAGCCTGGCCAAGAATAACCTCATATCGTTGGAGGAGTTCAGAAACCTCTATGAAGGGGACAAGACCATGCTCAAGGTGGCAGACGTCTACGAGCTTTACGATCAGGAGAAGGAGAAGAAGTATCTCTACGACTTCGACGACCTCTTGGTCAGGGCATATCGGCTATTGCACGAGAACCCTCCGATTCGGGAGAAGTATGTTGAGCGTTACCTCCATCTGCTTGTCGATGAGTATCAGGACACCAACCCGCTGCAGTTGGAAATTCTGAAAACCCTGATTGAAGGTTCCAACAACGGCTCCAGTTTCTGGGTGTGTGGCGATGACTGGCAATCAATTTACGGATTCATTTCAGCATCGGTTCGCAACATCATCAACTTTGAGCAGATGTTTCCGGGTTCAAGGATCTTCATCCTGAATCGGAATTACAGAAGCACCCCCCAGATATTGAAAGTCTGCCAGAACCTCATCGAACACAACGAACGAAAAATTGAAAAGACTCTGACAACAAGGAATCCCGACGGTGATGAGGTTATTGTCCTGGAGGCATCGTCCGAGGAGGGTGAAGCATTAAACCTAGTCAACGAGATCCAGGAGCTCGTCTGGAACAGGGGTTACGAGTACAAGGACATCGCCGTATTGTATCGTGCAAACTTCCAGAGCAGGGTGCTGGAGGAATCCTTCTCCCAGCACAAGATCCCCTATCGCATCGAAAATGGCCTTGGTTTCTACAATCGCCCTGAAATCAAGAAGCTCCTCGACTATCTCAGGGTCATATCAGATGCGAACTCGGATGCCGGTGACGAGGCATTGCTGTCCATCCTGAATGTGCCTACGAGATACATCGGCAGGAAGGTCATCACACAGCTTGAGGAAGAGGCTGCAAGCAAGGGGGTTCACCTGTATGAAGCGCTCAAGTCGTTCAGACCCGATACCCCTTTTATCCGGAAGAACGTCAGGGAGTTTGTTGCATTCCTGGACCCCCTGACCCAGCTTGCCCACACCCTGCATCCAGCGGAGGTCATCAATCTCCTGAGAAACAATCTCGACTACGACCGCTATGTGACGGACGAGGACATCCCCACCCCCGATGACTCGAAGATCCAGAACCTGAACCAGCTACAACTCGCGGCAACCAGGTTCTCCAGCATCAAGGCATTTATTGAGTACACGGAGACCTTCCAGGACGAGAGCACAAATGACGAGGAGGGGGTATCCCTGATGACCATACATAAAGCGAAGGGATTGGAGTTTCCTGTCGTCTTCGTGGTCGGACTGGTCGAAGGGATACTCCCCTCCAAGAAAGGGGACATCGAAGAGGAGCGAAGGGTTGCCTTTGTGGCCATGAGTCGGGCGATGAAACTGCTATTCCTGAGTTGGTCCCATACTTACCTTTCCCAACCGTCAAAGAAGTCCATCTTTCTGGATGAAGCGATGGGGGTCAAACTCGACCCATAAACCCCTCCAGAACCTTCTCAAAGCAACCACAGCAAGAGATCTCCCTTAAATCCTATCTCGAATGGGGAAGGATCAATTTGACCTTCCCCTTACTCTATCAATGAACCGGTATATCCACAGAAAGGAGCAACAGCTATGTCATTTGAATTACTGTACTTTCGCGATTCCGACAAGATCCTGAGGAAAAAGAAGATGGGGAACATGGTCCTCTCCACCATGCGTTACCTCGACGACTGCCTGCAGGGAACCTTATACCGGGGTGAACTGCTCCGTCAGGCGCTTTCGGACATGGATTGGCGGCAGGAACCGCTGAGCATTCTGGACGGGCGACGTTACCAGTACAAGGGTCTGCGCAATGGTGTGGCCATCGACGGCAGCTTTTCGAGCTACGAGTACATCCAGGATGCCCTGCTGAGATTACAGGTGGGTTTTGACAAGAAGAAGATCGAGATGGGTATCGTCCTTCTGACCTCTCAGAGAAGCGAGAAATCCCCTCTCGGGAGCACCAAGGAGCTGGTCGAGCAGGAGATTCAGGACCTGCATCCGACTATATCCATGCCCGTGACCATCGTCCTCTTTGACTTGGGAGAACCAAGAGCCTGCATGGACGAGACGGAAGGAGGAGCCCCTGATGTTCACACAAAATCAGACGATCCTGACGCTGCAGATGATCATCAGAGCGATAAAGAACCTGCTCCGGATGTTGTTCAGAAGGCTGAGAGGAAACGGAAACGACCTAGGGTTAGGTCGAAAGAAAAGGAGGAAGAAACATGTCCAGCATGACGACCCTTGAAAAGGTCTATGACCGAGTTGAAAACATGGCCAGGACCCATGAAGACAGATTGATTCCCATCGATGACGTCTCCTTTACGGACCTAGAAAGAGTTTGCATCTCGGGTGCGACCTACAACTTGCGATCTATCGCGCAGCAGAGCATTTGTTACCGACTGGGAATCCCGATTCACTATTTGAGGAAATGTCCCCAGCACATTCAACAAAACAACCTCAACTACTGGATCAAGCGCGAAAAGAACGAAAAGCTGTTCTTTCGATTCGACTCGAATGAGGTCAGGGCAATCTTTACCCCGAGATACGTTCCCACCGACAACAAGGAGGTTCTCGATAGGTTGCTCGAGCACGGATACAAACCCAGCACCCGAGTTCAATGCTCGCTGGATGATGAGTTCATGCTGGTCAGTGTCCCGGATGAGAGGGAAACATTCCGAGTAAACGGGGACAGGATGACTCCAGGTATCTCTGTGAGCAATTCGGAAGTGGGACTGGCAGCTCTGTCAATCTCCACGTTTACCCTAAGGCTGGTCTGCACCAACGGGATGATCTCCAAGACGGAGGTGTCTGCCTCCTACCGGCACGTCTCCAGCAAGATCCTTTCAAACCTCCCGGGAGTCTTGAACGAATTGAAGGCAGGATTCGGTCAGCAGAGGGAGCAGTTTCAAATCTCGTTGGAGAGCAAGGTGGAGAACCCCGAAGCGACCATAGAGAGCTTCAATCGGCAGTTCGAGCTTCGCAAGGAGGAAAAGGAAGCTGTGGAGTGGGCTCTCGCACAGGAGTATGGGTTCACGATGTTCTCAGTCGTCAACACGTACACCAAGGCTGCGCAATATGAGTTGTTGTCGGCAGAGAGCAGGTTCAGGCTGCAGAAGGTGGGGGGAATGGTGCTGGGGATGGTTAAGTGAAAGAAAAGGTCAGCAGTGTGAAAGCTGTTGACCTTTTCATTAATATCAATAATGACAAAATTGACTACTGAGCTTCTGTCCCTTCTGTCAATAATTTGGATATTTTTCTATCAACTATGCATATTATTCCTATCACTACTGTCGCAACGTTATTGAATCTTGCAAAAGTAAAGATACAGAGCCGTGTCCTGAAAGAGCTTGATCCGCAAGATATACGGGATCGACGGCTGTCACATTACTTATGCAATGGTCAATAGTTGAACAAATTCTGTTGGTTGTCGTTTTGCTGCGTGGTTTTCGCATCGTGTTCCCGAGAGAGCCTGAAAAACGGGCGTTTTCTCGAACATGGTGACACTCAAAATCTGTAAAATTGTATAGAGGCTCTGATCCAGACCCAGCCGCTTCTTGACGATGGCAACCAGGACATAGATGGAGGTAGCGATCCAGATATGCGTCTTTACGGCATTCTCGGAGGTGCTGTAGAAGGTCTTGATCAGCAGGTACTGATTGATCCACTTGAAGAACAACTCGATTTCCCAGCGCAACTTGAAGATGTCCGCCACGGTCTGTGCCGGGATGGTGAAGATGTTGGTCAGGAACACGAGGCACTTGTTCGTGTCCGGATCAACGTAGGAGATCCGCTGCAGGGCCTCCGGATAGGCCTGTCGGGAACGGGTTGCTGTGCGCACAATGGTAAGATCAGAAAAAACCGCGTTTTTATGTTGAAATATCTAAGTGTTGCATGTCATTGATGATTGCTTAACCGGACACTACTGACAAGAATTAATAATATCATCAAGGGAGGGCGCTATGCATACATCTGAGATACCCGGCGTCGAAGGTAAAAAAGTCGCAGGATACGCACGCGTCAGCACATTAGAACAAGCTGACAAGGGTACATCGATAGATGAGCAGAAGAGACTTATTGTTGAAGAATGCATGCACCGTGGTTGGCAATTGACGAAGATATACTGCGACGAAGGAGCAAGCGGAAAAATTATTGACCGTCCGGAGCTTCAGAATCTATGCCAGGATGCACAGAAGGGATCTTTTGAATCGATCATGTTTACGAAATCCGACAGACTAACAAGAAGCATTCGCGATCTAAGTAATCTCTGGCATGACTGGACAGCATGGGGTCTAGAAATCATTTGTATAGAACAACCAGAGATCAGTTCAAAGGGAATTTATGGCAAGATGTTGCGAAACCTCTTGGGAATCTTTGCCGAATGGGAGAGAGATTCTATCATCGAGCGGACGACGAGCGGTCGTATGGCTAGGTGGAGAAAATGCGAATCATTCATGGGCAGTCTACCTTATGGGTATGTATTTGATAAGACGAACAGAAAGATCGTCCTTCATCCCGAGAAAGCAAGAATATGCAAACGAATATTCAACATGTATCTCAATCAAAAGCTCGACACACGTGCAATAGCATTAAGGTTAAGCAAAGCGTCTGTCCCATCACCTCGTGGGAAAAATAACTGGCAGTGCGCTGCCGTTAATAATATTTTGAAAAATCCCGCCTACACAGGAAAAGCAGAATTTAATATGTATAAATTTGAAACTGTGATTAGTAAGAACAACCTCAGATATAGAACACGCAGCAGGGAGAAAAAGGATAAAAGCCAATGGATAACTGTTGAATTTCCGTCAATTATTTCGAAATCCGTTCATCTCCAAGTTCTTGACAGGATGAAATCAGTTCCTTCCTGGTATCATAAACGAGGCGATAGGCGCCATGGTAAATATTTTATCCTCGAAAATATTTCACTTATTTGTGGGGAGTGCGGTGCAAAAATGAAAATCCACGCACTGGAAAGGCGCAATCAAAAGTCCATATATACTTATTACAGATGCCGTCGAAATGCGATGTCGCGGAAAACTATCTTGACTATGTACCATGATTCTCACCGTTGCGATATGAGAGTAGATGCAAATACGCTTGACAATTTTATTTTTGGACAAGTTATGGAAGTACTCGACGGCATAGTCCGTATGGTCCGTTGCGGCATGGCAGAACTAACTTTTCAGAATTTCGTCGAGAGGTTGCAAGAGGAGCAACCAGAAGGCCTTGTGAAGACACTGTCTCTTAATAAAATGGGAAGCTGCAAAATAGGTGCTTGGGAAATGATTAAATGCAACAGAGGCGAATTTGATACCGTAAGACATGGCCATCAAGATCATGAGAAGCATTCATCGACTATGCAGAATAATGAAGGAGTGGCTTTACGAATATGTAATCAGAATATCAAGGATGTGAGCAATTATTACAAGATCAGCAGTGAGCAAATGATAAGAAAGGCCACTTCTTGTCTTTCGACTGAAATTACTAGCTACATAAACAGAATGACTTTTGAGCAAAAGAAACGCGTAATCGAATCAATTATCGGAGCGGAGTCTGGAGGGAGGTGTACTATTCGGTGGGCGGAGCCAGCCAATGCGAGTGATCTGCAAAAATATTCATCAGCTTTCGCAAAAGGACGATTCACGAGTGGTGCGTTCCGAAATATTCCTCAATTAGTCCAAATTACTTTTTTTGCAGATCTGCGCAAGATACAGGATCTGGTGTGGGATCCGGACATGGTCTGTAAGGAGCATTCTCATCAAATGCGGTGACGATGGGCAGATCTATAATCCAAATTGTGCTTCAATGTCTTTAAGGTAAAGCGGAATGTTCGTCGTGAGCGATTTGGTCTATATTTTGCAAGTATGCTCATTTAACATTGGGGTAAATACGAACAAGGAAATTGCTACCACCCAGGAAGAATGTACCGATGTTTCATTCCAATCATAGGCTACAATATTTATCGATCATGGCCGTTACTACATTGATATTTCTATTTATTTTATTAATGCAGAGTTGCGGTGATGATGATGTCTATAGGGGGGATTTTAAAACTGAATATCAGGGTATATTTTTGACCAATGGAGCCGGATATTTCGGAAAAATAGAAAAAATGGGGAACAATTTTATTATATTGTCTGATGTTTACTATATCGAAAATCAAAAAAGTGGCGACACCACAAAGACTGTTATAATAAAAAGAGGCAATGAAATTCATAGACCAGACATAATGTATATCAACGTGGCTCACATACTCATGATTGAACCTGTTGCGAAGGATTCAAATATTGCACAATCCATAAATGCGATAAGAATGCATCAGTAATATTGGTCACTGCTGTCCAAAATAACCTGAAGTGGGATCAGAATCCTTGTGATATCGGGGTTTTGGATGGGCTCTTTGACATTTCAAGGTCAGGTTGCCTTCTTCTTTTTTCTCCGGTCAGGATGCTGTCCAAATCTGGATCAACAAGGCATTGGCGGAAGTCCCCACGAAGGTCCTGATCTTCAGGTTCTGCATGATCGTCTTGAAGAAGATCTCGACCTGCCAGCAGTCCTTGTAGATGGCTGCAATCGTCGTGGCCCCGAAGACCATACGACTGGTTAGCAGTACGAGAACCTGCTCGTTCTCTTCGTCCCAGAGCTCAATCCGCCGCAGCCGCTCCGGATACTTCTTGTGGGTGGTGTGTCCTAGCAGCTCGATAATGTCGTCCGGCAGGATCTGCAGGTTTGTCAGAACCGCCCGTTCCTCCACGATCCGGTAATGGGCATTCTCTTTCTGGCGGTTCACAAAGAACACCCCGTTCTCATCCCAGGACCAGAAGAGATTGAAGTCGACATCGCCCCGATCCACCACTACGATCGAGCCAGCCGGGACGTTCAGCGTGCGGGCAATCCGGACCTCGTGGATCTTGCCGGACGTGACGCAGGCAAACACGGATAGATGGGCCTCGTAGTGCAGCAGCAGGTGCTGCCTCACGCCCTTTGATCCATCGGTACTTGCCCCGTCAAACAGGGAGGCGCACAGCGTGATAAGTCAGGCGAAGAACAGAATGGCTACGAACTTGGTCCAACAGTTAAAGCCCTCTGCACCTCTGTCGGCCCGAGTAGACTTCACAACTTCAAAGAACTCGCGTCGCGGAAATAGTGTCCAATTTGACCGACAATGATGCGAGATCGGTTCACGAGGTCGTCAGCATTCTGGATGGTTTTTCTTGTCGCATAGAAATCTATACCTGATCGGGTGCGCTCTTTTCAATTGCTAAGACCTCCTTTGGACACATGTGAGAGGTTGTGACAGATGAAGATCATATTTGTAATACTTTTTTCGTTAGGGTGCTTTGTCCTTTTTTTCTTGCTGTATTATAATAAAAAAAGTACGCCTCCTCCCAGAAGAAAGAAATACAATACGCATCCTCCGGGTGGTTCTGCTCCTCCATCGAATAAAAATGCCACTCACACATCCGATATTTACAATAGGCCTCTTCATAGAATCGTTAAGATAAAAGCAGATGTCTTAAATGGGATAGACTATATCTTGTCCGGTTATCGACTCGATGATATAAAATCCACTTTGCCTTTGCAGCGCAAGGAGATCAGACAGGAGATTGTCTCCAAGATAAAGACTCATGTGGGCGGCATGAAGGAGTTTTCTTCATTTGACGAACTATCTAGACTGTTGGATGATCCAGATGTCGCAATATCTAAGATCGCAAAGAAAATATCAACAGATCCTGTTCTGTCCAATAAGATACTAAAAATTGCAAACTCCTCTTACTTTGGGTCCAGTGTCGCAGTCGATTCAATTAATCACGCGCTTTCAATGTTGGGACTAGTAAACATCAAAGCCATTCTCTTTCATAATGCGTTTTCCAACAAACTATCGGGCGGCAAGGCATCCAACCCCTTCTATCAGTCACTATGGGGTCATTCGATATCAACGGCGACTTGCGCATTTCATATGTCTGATGCCTTAGGTGGATTGCATAAGGGTAAACTTTATACGCTTGGACTAGTGCATGATATCGGAAAATTCATAATCCCAGAAATGGATAGAAGTAGACAAGATGATGACTGCTTTATAACGCCCTATGGGGAGAAGACATCCATCAGTCGTGAGGATGCCTGTTTTGGTATCAATCACGCAGTTATCGGCAGGATTGCCTTTGAGGATAGTGGTCTTTCTGAACAGCTTTTATGGCTGATCGAATATCATCACTTTCCTTCTTATGGATCGAATTCGTATTTCGTCTCCACGGAAGAAGACAAGCGGTATCTTGCCGGATTGTACCTGGCAAACCAGATTGCTAAGCTCTTTGCGAGAGACGAGGAAAAGCAGCTCTTTGCGGTTCAGCCCATACCTGCAGTTCTTGGCAATCTTGTAAACCGACCGATGCTTGAAGGAATATTTAGTGATGACAGGGTCTTGTCGGACATCGTGAAGTCAAAATCCTTGACGGAATCCTATATTTAAACCGGAACCTAATATCTGCGCGAAGAGATAATTTGTTAATGCCGGATAGATTGTCGCAGAGAGCAGTCGAATATTATTATGGTGAATCTGGCTACCAAAATCGGTAAATCACTGAGCAGACTCCCCGCTTTTCCTGCCACTGTGCACAAGGTGACATCTCTTATCAACGATCCAGATTCGTCTCTTTCAGAACTCGTAGATGTAATTCGACTGGATCAAGCCATAACGGCCAACATCCTCAGAATGTGTAATTCAGCTTACTTCGGGCTTAGGCGCAAAGTCGATAATGTTCATGACGCGGTCATGTATCTTGGCAGGCAACACATTGAACGGGCCGTTCTAGCAGCAGGTTGTTCACGCTTTTTCAAAGATACTCCTGGTTATGAGTCTGAGGGCAAGAGTCTATGGGAACATGCTGTAGGCTCTGCGTTGCTATCCCAAATACTGGCAAAGAAGATACTCAAATGTGAGAACTCGCAGCTATTTACTGCTGCACTCCTGCATGACATAGGAAAGGTGATTCTTGGCGAGTTTGTGAGTGAGAAATATTTTGAAATCAGAAGCACCATGTCTGCTCGATCCTGTTCCTTCCTCGAAGCAGAAGAGGAAATTCTCGGGGCGAACCATGCGGTGGTCGGTAAAGTAATTACCGCATCATGGGACTTCCCAATAATTATTCAGCAGGCCATAGCTTTTCATCACAGGCCAGATCTTTGTCCAGAAACCGAAAGCCCGATGCCATGGCTGATTCATCTTGCCGATCAAGGCTGCCTAATGATGGGCATAGGGATAGGTGCGGATGGGCTTTCATATAATGGACTAGATGAAGCCATGAGCCGGTATGGTTTTGCGCACAAGGATTTGGAGGACGCCGCGTCATTAATGATTATTGAATTGAACAATGCTCAGGAGCTAGTAGGAATTGTGCAGTAGAATGTCTGTCTGATCTGTAATAATATCCGGTAATCGTCGCGTGACTCTTCGGTTCGCCGGATCTCGTCTTGCGTGGACAAGATGGCACCTAGCGGATCAGAGATCGTTAGCTCCATGGAGTGCAGCATAGAACAAAACATCATCATGCGCAATTGATCATGTCGCAATGTATAAAGGCTAACTTCGGCAGACGTGAATGGTAGGCGTAAATGGAGGACCGGTTATTTCAATGCACTTTGACTTCCCGCAACGTAGCGGCGATAAGTCAAGTGCCATCATATGAATATCTACCGAGTCCATGGTGATTCATGAGCGAAATCAGCGAAACGAAATACTCCATATTGAAGTCTCTATTAATAATTAGCTTGGGTCTTCCTTTCTGCATGCTAATTCTGCTTGTGAGCTTGATTATATGTCTTACGTACGGCGGTGATTTTTTTCTTAGTATTTTAGCTCTCTCTTTTCCTGTAGAGGATGGATCCACAAATGTCGCAGGGCAGTATGGCGATGCATTGATGACCGGGGCCTTCTTTACTATTGGAATGTCTCTCATTGGGGTCTCGCTGATACTGTTTAAATTCATGCTGAAAATGTACGGGAGGTCTTTTTTCGGTAAAATTCATCATGGTCAATAATTTCCTCTCTCAAAGAGTTAGAGCGTCAAGCTGGTAACAACTGCGATTTTGTCTTTTGAAACCCATATCCTCATATTGATGACGCATTGACATGACTAAGGAGAAAAAATAGAATGTCCGCAGCGGTTCTTCTTGTTAGCAGATGTCAAGACTCTATTGATACGCTGAAGCGTGGGCTTGTAGCTTGCGGAATAAAAGATATTAGGATTGCAAGGAACCTGAAGGAATTAGACGCAATGCTTGAAGACGGAGCCTTGTTCGATATTGCCGTAATCCATATCGAACAGGATTACGAGACAGATCTACAGTGTTTATCAGAGATGCATGAACGTATGCCCAGAGCGGCATTTATTGTTGCTTCACCTTATAACGACGCTGACTTAGCAATAGCGTGTTTTGAGAGGGGAGCAACTGATTATATAGCGATGCCCTTTTCGAAGGATACTCTTTCTGCTGCATTAAAAAGAAGTACAAAGTATAAGGTGCTGACACGCAGTCGGCCCCGATTTCTTATCCTCGAAGACGATCCGGTGAGCAGCACGCTGATGAAAAAATATCTTGACCCATTTGGAGATTGCACACTCGTAGTTGATGGCAAGGAAGCTATTGAGACATTCGAACGGGCCGTCAGCGCTGGATCCATCTATCAATTGTTACTTCTAGACATTATGGTGCCGGAGGTACATGGTAAGGACGTACTGAAGAGAATACGGGAAATAGAAGAACAATACAGGGTTCCAAAGGATCGGCGATCAAGAGTTATTATGACATCCGCCCTGAGTGATACCTCAAATGTTGTTGAATCCTTCAAAAACAAATGTAATTCCTACCTCGTTAAACCTATCGATAAAAAACGCATAATTCACGAACTGGCAGAGTTGGGCTTCGATACAACAAATACCAGTGCACGAATACCGGCAAGCGAGAAATAATGTAAAACTTAGGATCTTCCCGGACAGTCAGTTCCTCTCCGAGGTAAGGTTCTAAGCCGCTTCTTTCATCACCTTCTGTTCTCTGACAAGCTTGCCGGCTTCGATGGTCTCGATGGGCCGCCTGCCCATGTTGCGATAGCCCCGATGCGGCCTCTCGTAGTTGTAGTGGTGAAGCCACTGATCCAGGTCCGCTTGCAGTTCCTCCACCGAGGCATAGAACTTCTCCCGGAAGGTCTCCCGGAAGAACTCGTCGAGGACGGTCCGGTTGAACCGCTCCACGAAGCCGTTGGTCCGGGGCCGGGCCACCTTGGTCCGGCGGTGCTCGATATCGCTGAACTCCAAAAAGATCTGGTAGGGGTGGATCATCGGCCGCCCGCAGTACTCTCTGCCGTTGTCCGTCAGGATGTGCTCGACCGGCAGCCCTTGGGCCTCGTAGAAGGGCAGCACACGGTCATACAGGACATCGACGGCCGTCTCGGGCAGCTTCGAGGTGTAGAGCTTCCCGAAGGCAAAGGATCCGTAAGTATCGACGACGGCCTGCATGTAGATCCGGCCGATCCCTTTCAGGGTGCCCACCAGGAACGTATCCTGAGAGAGCAGGTAGCCCGGGTAGAGGCTCTCGACCTTGCGCTCCCGGAAGCAGGGGTTGGCCTTCTCGAGGAGCCGGATCTGTTCCGCCGTGAGCTCGACGTCCCGGCCGTTCTTCTCTTCCTCAAGGCGCAGGAGCCGCTTGTACTTGGTCTCCATGTCCTCCTTGAGCCAGAGGTTGCGCACCGTGCTGGGGCTGACCGTGATGCCTTCCAGCCGGAGCTGATCGGAGAGCCGCAGGGGACCCCAAGCCGGATGCTGCAGCGACGATGAGATGATCTTCTCCCGGACCTCCGGGGGCGTCTCGTTCGGAAAGCTCTTCGGGATCGGCAACCGATCGATCAAGCCCTCCAGGCCCCGTTCCTGGAACGCCCGTTTGTACTCGTAGAACTGGCTGCGGGATACCCCGTGGCGGCGGCAGGCCTCGGAGACGTTTCGGATCCGCTCGGCCACCTGTAGCAAAGTGAGGCGCTGATGTGCTATCTTCTTCTCGGCAGTCATGTTGTCCTCCTTGGTAAGTGTTTTTTGTGGTGAAAAACTCCTTAACCGAAGAGGAGGCTGACTGCCACTTTTTTTAACTGAACCTGTTTGGGAAGTCCCTAACTTTTACACTTGAACGTCAGAACCTTCCTGGCTGTTATTTCCATTTCACTGCCCGTCTGAGGATTCCTCCCCTTTCTAGATTTCTTGCTTTTCACGACGAAATTGCCAAACCCCGATATCTTGACCGTATTCCCCTTGGAGAGCTGCTCCTTCATGATCTCGAACACGGACTCCACGATTCGAGAGGAGTCTCTCTTTGAAAGTCCCAGTTTGTCGGTGACGTTTTGGATGATGTCCAGCTTGGTCATGGCCATGGGATCGCTCCTTCCATGCTCATTGTATGTCTAGGTATATGAATTTATTTGGGATGTCAAATACTTGTCGATATGACGACAACATGGGCATCCATGTTATCGATGCGGATATGATGATTCTTTGAAGCTCAGGAGGAGCATGTGCAGGCGCGACAAAGGATGGATGGACCGCCTCTAGGAATAAATTTTGACCAATTCGGCTGGCATACCTGTCGCATATAGTAACCGGTGGTCTATGGTATGCAGGAAATGGTTTCTTGATTAAGCTCAGCAACATAAACGAAAGGAAAAACTATGGAAAAGAAAAATGCAGGAGAAAAGATTGGTGCTGGTGTCGGTGGGGCAACAGGAACGGCAGCAGGCATTGGTGGTGGGATTTCAGCTGTATCTGCTGCAGGTACAACTGTCGGACTTTCTGGTCCTGGCATTATTTCTGGTCTTGCAGCAATAGGCGGCACGGCTCTTGGGGGTATCGCAGTCATCGCCGCCGGAACTGTTGCTGCAGCTGGAGCTGGTGCATATGGTGGCTATCGATTAGTCAAGTGGTTTAAGAAACGCAAATGACAATTTATGTTAGCAATAGGTTAGCAGAGACAAAAATGGGTTACAGATTAAATCCTGTAACCCTTTGTATTTACTGGTGCCCCCTCCGTGATTCGAACACGGGGCACACGGATTAGGAATCCGTTGCTCTATCCTTCTGAGCTAAGGGGGCGCAGTTACGTCCCGAAACGAGGGAGGACGTTAGCACGATCGCAGGGGGA
>Ga0302236_1000469_pt1 | contig 37900 bp, 29 predicted proteins | sample AAG_UR_Gly_MG_FD_193509 | JGI IMG/M metagenome (GOLD analysis project Ga0302236, IMG submission 193509) | Enriched activated sludge microbial communities from anaerobic digester in WTTP, New Holstein, Wisconsin, United States - AAG_UR_Gly | ecosystem: Engineered > Bioreactor > Anaerobic >...
CAGACCTGACGCAAAACGGTGAGTTTGCCCGCGGTTGGGGCTTGCTGTTTTTTCATGACCTGCCGTGTGGCAGGTTTTCGTCAAGCTTCCAACCATTTTTTTCGCCAATTCCTGTGGGATGGCTGTGTTGTGGTTTCCTGCGCTGACAGTTTCGCCATAACAGAAGAACACAACTCCTTCACCGTTTCAGTGTATTCCTTGCACTTCAACCTGTCGGCTGGGATCGGCAGCAGGCTTACCCCGCCCATGGTCTGATTGATGGTTGGGCATAGGATGCGCATTAGGTATCTAGCCGGCTCAGAAAGGAGAACACCAAAAAGGTCATGAATGTCTTCCGCACGCGGAAACACGGTAAAACTCGCATTCGACGAGATCGCTCCAGCCTCCAGCAGACGAGGCCGAAATCCTGTCGGTGATATTGATGCCCATGTAATGCCAGGCTCGAAATACAGTTCGGTGTTGTGTGTGCACCATTCCACCTTCCCTTTGAGGTAAGGATACTGACTGCACAGAAACTCCTTGAGTTCGTGACCGTTGTTTCGCCAGTTCACAACATGAAACACGCTACAAAGAAAAGATTCCCCAACCCCTCCTTTAGCGTAGTTAAACCACTTATTACTGGCCTTGCGAAACTGAGCAGGATCATCTCCATTTGCGATTCGAGCCCTGCCTACTTCCCAATGGAGACGCACAAATCGAGTGTTGCCCGAGGTCTTCAGTCCAGAATCAAGCTCGTAGATTTCACCAAGCTTCGGAAAAGCAGAAAAGACCTGACGCTCGGCAGTGCTCGCCCAATACACCCACGGCTTGCCGGGGATGGCATCGAAGTCTTTTTGGACGTAGCGGAACAGGAGCGGATGGGGTTGACCTTGGGTGTGGGCGGCCAGGGCGGCTTCAAAGGCGCGGCGTTTGGCCTCCGCATCCGGTTCCCGCACCAACCGGAAATACACCCCCTCCTGCGCATCACACTCCGCCTGGCTCGCCCGCTTTTCAAAGACAAAGGCAGCCGTTTGCAGCGTGCCGGGGTTGCCCACGGCAAACAGGCCGCCACCGAAATGCGCCAGCGTCTGAATGGCGATGCGTTCGCGGAGCTTGGCCCGCATGTTCTCATAACTGCTGATGAACATGAACGAGTGCATGGTCAGCATGCCCAGCAAGCCGCGATCATTGAGCAGTTCCTGGCCACGGATAATGAAGGCGGCGTAAAGATCGCCCTTGGCCTCGGCGTATTCATCCGCCATGAGCGTCGCCAACCGCTTGTTCATCTTCCGGGCGGACAGGTAGGGCGGATTCGTAGCCACCACGTCGTAACGCTGGTCCACCAGCGACAGGAAACGGACGCCCTTGCCCGCTTCGTTGACAAAGTGTCCGGCATCCTGCCCCTCCTGCCGGGTGGCGCGGACAAAATCGTTGAGGTGTCGTTCGATTTGCGCGGTGAGCAGATTGAAAAATTCCTCGATTCCCGCCTGCGTTTTGAACTGTTCCGTGCTCAATCCTGGAAAGCCCATCAAAAACTGGTTCTCGGTTTCCGCTTTCTTACGCTCCGCCGCCACCAGTTCGTTCACGTCGCGGTCCAACCGGAGCAGGCTGCCGAGATTGCCGGAGTCCTTGAGCCGGATCGCCAGTGTGCGCAGCGTGCGTTCGTAAATCGGGTGGCTGAACTTCGCCTGCTTGATGAATTCCTCCAGCCGGCCAGCCGTCATCTCCTCGACGTTGGCGCAGGCGAGGTTCTTGTCCGTGAAGACGCACTGCGGATTCAACGTCCGCGCCCGGAGCAGCAGGGTGAGGGCGGAAAGCTGCACGGCGCGAAGGTCAATGTCTATGCCGTGGAGATTGTGTTCGATGATGCTGCCGGGGATATCCTCCGCGTTTCCGACGGAAGCCTGTGCCGGCCAGCCGGGTTGCCCGGCCCGCTCCAATTCCTCCCGATACATTTCGACGAACAGGTCGAACGCCACGAGGCCGAAGTGCATCGAACCGCAGGCGGGATCGAGAAAGGTAATATCGCGAACTGGCTTCACCGTTCGGTGTCCACGCTTTAGCGTGTCCGGACCGGCTGAAGCCGGGACACCCAACGTCGGGTCCGCAGGCGGAACGAAATACGTCCACTTTTCCTTCAGCCGGCTGTCCGGATGCATTTCGATCCACAACCGGCCCAGTGTATTTTCGACCAGAAATCGGACAACCCAGCGGATGGTGAACAATTGAGTCACCGCTGGAATGTCTTCCGGAGCAAACTTTTTTCCCTGTTCCCGAGCGCCGGCAAATGCGGCCTGAAGTTCCTCCGCGTTGAAGGCTTGATACACCCAACCAATCGTTTCTTCATTTCCGGCCTGCCACGCCTCGACCAGGGATGCGTCGTTCATGGCATCCACCAGTTGCTTGAGGATCGGCGGTCGGGGACACAGCCGGCTGGCGAGCGTGTCGGGATCGAACAGAATGGAGACATCGCGGGCCAGTTCGTCGCACTGCCACAGAAGGAAGCGGCGGTAGGCGACGTGGCGCGGGCCTTCGCCCATGGGATTCGCGGGCACTTCGCCGGCATCATGCAGTTGGCGGGCCGCCGCGTTGGCATCGTCCGTGACCCACGTGACATACGCGCCTGAGCCGTGCAACCGGGAGATGGTCCGCCGGAGAAGCCGCCGTTCTTCCATCAGGCGGAAGGCGACGAGGCGGTTGAGCCAGGTGAAGGCGGTTTCGCGCAGCAGCTTCTTCCGGGCGGCCTTGGCATCGAATCCGGCGGTGGCTTCGTCGGCCTGGAATCGTTCCAGCCGTGCCCGGGTTTCCGCCGCTTCGGGCAGTTGCGCCACCGCGGGCATGCGGTTGGCCGGAGTGAACGTGCCATCTGGCAACCAGCCGTAGATGCCCTGCAACTGCTCGTCGGCTTCGCGCTCAAGCGTGCTGCGGGCGTCCAAAGTGAACCGGAGAATGGCTTGGATCAGTGCGTCGTTCATAGCTTGTTGGGTGTCCACCCTTTAGGGTGTCCGGACCGGCTAAAGCCGGGACACCAAACGGAAGTCCTCCGCGTAATCCGTGGTTCATTTTGTTCGTTGTTCATGGGATTCGCGGGCGCTTCGCCGGCATGGTGGAGCTGGCGGGCGTCGAGCGTGAACCCGGGGATGGCTTGGACCAGCGTGTCGTTCATAGCTTGTTGGGTGTCCACCCTTTAGGGTGTCCGGACCGGCTAAAACCGGGACACCAAACGGAAGTCCTCCGCGTAATCCGTGGTTTAATTTGTTCGTCGCTGATGGGAGTCACGGGCACTTCGCCGGCATGGTGGAGCTGGCGGGCGTCGAGCGTGAACCCGGGGATGGCTTGGACCAGCGTGTCGTTCATAGCTTGTTGGGTGTCCACCCTTTAGGGTGTCCGGACCGGCTAAAGCCGGGACACCAAACGGAAGTCCTCCGCGTAATCCGTGGTTCATTTTGTTCGTTGTTCATGGGATTCGCGGGCGCTTCGCCGGCATGGTGGAGCTGGCGGGCGTCGAGCGTGAACCCGGGGATGGCTTGGACCAGCGTGTCGTTCATAGCTTGTTGGGTGTCCACCCTTTAGGGTGTCCGGACCGGCTAAAGCCGGGACACCAAACGGAAGTCCTCCGCGTAATCCGTGGTTTAATTTGTTCGTCGCTGATGGGAGTCACGGGCACTTCGCCGGCCTCGTGGAGCTTGCGGGCGTCCAAAGTGAACCGGAGAATGGCTTGGATCAGCGCGTCGTTCATAGCTTGTTGGGTGTCCACCCTTTAGGGTGTCCGGACCGGCTAAAGCCGGGACACCAAACGGAAGTCCTCCGCGAAATCCGTGGTTCATTTTGCTCGTCGCTCATGGGAGTCACGGGCACTTCGCCGGCCTCGTGCAGCTTGCGGGCGTCCAAAGTGAACCCGGGGATGGCTTGGACCAGCGTGTCGTTCATAGCTTGTTGGGTGTCCACCCTTTAGGGTGTCCGGACCGGCTAAAGCCGGGACACCAAACGGAAGTCCTCCGCGTAATCCGTGGTTTAATTTGTTCGTCGCTGATGGGAGTCACGGGCACTTCGCCGGCCTCGTGCAGCTTGCGGGCGTCCAAAGTGAACCCGGGGATGGCTTGGACCAGCGTGTCGTTCATAGCTTGTTGGGTGTCCACCCTTTAGGGTGTCCGGACCGGCTAAAGCCGGGACACCAAACGGAAGTCCTCCGCGTAATCCGTGGTTTAATTTGTTCGTCGCTGATGGGAGTCACGGGCACTTCGCCGGCCTCGTGCAGCTTGCGGGCGTCGAGCGTGAACCCGGGGATGGCTTGGACCAGCGTGTCGTTCATAGCTTGTTGGGTGTCCACCCTTTAGGGTGTCCGGACCGGCTAAAGCCGGGACACCAAACGGAAGTCCTCCGCGTTATCCGTGGTTCATTTTGTTCGTTGTTCATGGGATTCGCGGGCGCTTCGCCGGCATGGTGGAGCTGGCGGGCGTCGAGCGTGAACCCGGGGATGGCTTGGATCAGCGCGTCGTTCATAGCTTGTTGGGTGTCCACCCTTTAGGATGTCCGGACCGGCTAAAGCCGGGACACCAAACGGAAGTCCTCCGCGAAATCCGTGGTTCATTTTGCTCGTCGCTCATGGGAGTCACGGGCACTTCGCCGGCCTCGTGCAGCTTGCGGGCGTCCAAAGTGAACCCGGGGATGGCTTGGACCAGTGCGTCGTTCATAGCTTGTTGGGTGTCCACCCTTTAGGGTGTCCGGACCGGCTAAAGCCGGGACACCAAACGGAAGTCCTCCGCGTTATCCGTGGTTCAACTGCGTGGTTGTTCATTCCGTGGTCAACCCAGAATGATGGTGCCTCCCTGCGCCAGAATCTTGCTCAACCGGTCCTTCAGGTCGTTGATGAACTGGTCCAGTTCCGCCTGGTTGGTGATGCGTCCGGGATAGAGCCGGCCAATGACCACGCGCTCGATTTTTTCCTCGGGCGCAATCAGGTCGAGAATCCGTTTGAGCACCCCCCGGGCGATGCCTTCCACGGCGTCGATATCCGTCTCCAATTGTCCCAGGGTCGCGCCGGTCTTGCGGCAAACCGTTGCGCCGGATGGTAGGTCCAGTTCCGCGTCCGCCCGCGCACTGAGCGGCTGGAGCAGCATCGCCTTTTGTTCGGGCGTGATGTCGGTGTCGTTGTCCACCTCCAGCCATTCGGGCCGGCCCTTGATCTGATCCCGCGCCTCGGTGTAGGCCGATTTCCGATTCTCAAACGCCTTCTGATAAAGCGTGCGGTAGCCGGCGGCGATGACTTCGGCGTTCTGCCGGATGGCCTCGATCTGCGCGAGGGCGTCCTCGGACTTCAGGAGCTCCCGCAGGTCCTTCGCCGCCTTGGTGGCGTCGTCATCCGGCTGCCGGTCGGCCAGCACGGGCCATTGCTCATTCAGCACGCGTTGGGCGCGTTCAATGGCCTGGATGTTTTCGTTGGTGGCGGCTTTTTCCAGCAGCCCGGTTTTCTTCCGATTCTCCTGATACGCCTTGCCCTCGCTGGCGAGCGTTTTCACGCAGTCATCCGGCGGCATCTCGGCGATGCCTTCCACCCGGTCGAGTTGCTGCTTCACGAGGTCCGCGCCGGGGAGGCGCAAGGCACTCAAACGGGCGGACAGCGGCAGGAGTTTCTCGCGATCCGCCGCCGCCACCTGCTTGAACGCGATCGCGATGGCGCCTTCCTCGATGTCCACGTCCTTGCCCGTGATTTCCTCATACATCCGGGCGGCGTTGGCCAGCACCTTGAGATCGAGCGCCTCCCGCGGGGAGAACGAGGCCGCTCTGAAGGCGGGATTGTTCACGAACGGCGGGCGCGAGGCCGGCTCGGTGTAGTTGCGATACTTGCGCCCCTGATGGGTGACTTCCACCGAGCCGCCCCGGAACAAGATCGCCAGGCCCAGCCGGATGGATTCGCGCTCCCAGCCGTAGTTCAGGCCGCTGAAATGGCTTTCGAGGGTCTTGCCGGTGACGCGATTGCCGTAGCCCTGCTCGCGGCGCAGGTATTCCAGAATCTCGCGGCACAAGTCGCTGCCGAGGTTCGGCACGAAACGTCCGCTTTGTTTCACCACCAGGCTGCGCTCGGGCTGGTCGTGGTAGAACACCTGGGGCAGCCCGTTGAGATTGGCGGAGGTCAGGAGTTTGTCCGGTTCATCGCCCTGGAGTTGCAGCACGCCAATCTCCAGTTTCGGATACAGCACCGGCACGGCGCGATCCAGCAAGCCGTGCAGGACTTCCGTCAGTGTCTTGCCCAGGGTGGTGGCATCGGTTTGCGCGCCCCGGAAGAACGTCACACCGCCCTCAAGGCTCAGGAGTAATTTGTTCCGGAGATTCTTCTGCACCCGGTCGCGGCGGCTTTTCTCGTCGGACAGACACGACGCTTCCTCACTGGTGAGACGTTGCTGCGCTCCGAGCCGGTCATACTCGGACACCATTTCCCGGGAGCGGAACAATTCGGTCACGAGCGTCAGAATCTCGTCCGTCAGCGTGGCCACCCAGAACAGTTCCGTCTGCCTGGCAACACTTTCATCCCGCGCCTCGTTCACGGTCGCCGCCTGTTCTTCCATGGTCGTGAGCGTGAGGTTCAGCGCCACGTCGCCGTCGGGGTCCACCGCTTCGCCGTCCACGTTCAGGCTGGCGCGAAACCGGCGCAGATCGTTGTAGCGATACGCCTGCAGCTTCGGGTCGTCGAAGATTTCCTTGATGAGTTCGCGATGGATGCGGTTGCGGTCGGCTTCCCGTGGATCGAGGCTGTTGCGCTTGGTGTCCCAGTTCTTTTCCTGAACGGTGAGCAACTTGTAGCCTTCCTCGGTCAGGCGGACGAACTGAGAGGCTTCGAGTGCTTTCAGGGCGGCCTCGACTTCCTTGATCACCGGCTGGGCATCCACGGTGGGATGCAGCACGACCGCCAGGTTGTGCGGCGTGCGCGGCAGGTCTTTGACCGACTCCAGCAGAGCGATGGCTTTTGCCACCTTTGGCGCCATCGGCACCTTCGGGAGACGCTGGGCGATTTCATCCACCTCGCGGGTGGTTTCGGTGGGGAGCAGGTTGCCCAGGTAAAGCAGTTCGTAAACCTTGTCGAGCGTAACCAGTGTGCCGATGGGCGCGTCGGCCAGCTTCGTCCGGTCATTGATCATCATCTGCTGCGCCTGCTTGATGATCGTGCGGTTGCTGCCGCCGACGTGACGGTGGGCGCCGCGCTTCAGGCGGAGGCCGGCGACGACGTCAATGCACAGGTCAATCTGGTAAGGCAGATACGGATACAGCTTGGCGAAGTTGTTCCGGTTGATCTCCAGGTTGCGGCTCGTACGTTCCAGCGTGCAACACTGCTGGATGCGCGGCTCGTGCTCATCGAAACGCTTCTGGAGCAGTTCGGTCGCGGCTTTCTTCTTTTCCAGCACGCGCTTGCTGGTGACTTCCGCGATGTCGGATTGCTTGAGGTCCACCGGGAGGCGGAAACGATCCTGCAACCGCGCCAGTTCGATCCGCTTGGAATCGAGGGCGGTGACGACTTCGTTCAGCTTCTCCTGCGAGGTGACCACGATCCAGAAGGGCGAAACGGCTTCGTGACGTTCCGTGCGGTTCTTTCCCTCGACGCCGAATGCCTGAATGATCGCCTGCAGGTCCAGCATCTTGTCCACGCTGCGGGAAACATATTGGCCGACTTCATCAATGATGAAGATGAGGGCTTTGCCCGGATACCGCCTGGCGGTCAGGTCGAACGCCCGGCGGGCGAGCTTGTTCGGGTCCACATCCGCCCGGCCCTGGCCGGTGGCCATGGCGTAAGATTCCGCCGTCGGATAGGTCTTGGGATCGAGCTTGTTGAGCACCGCACTGGCTTCGTTGATCGCCAGCCCGAGTTGCCGCCGCTTGCGCCACTCGCCGCCATGCTGCTTTTTGAACTCGTCCTCGAACTGCTTCAGCCGGCCATCGCCTTCGAGCGCGATCTCCAATTCGGCCAGGTCGAAATCTTCGGCGTAACCCAGTTCCCGGAGCAGGGCGCGATACATGATCTCGGTCAGCCGGTCGTTGGCCGTGCGGACCCCGCGGTCCATGGACACGTCGAAGATGACGGCGTGAAACGGAATTCGCGTGTTGATGTTGTCAAGCAGGGCGCCCACCGCAGCATCCTGCAGGGTCTTTTTGAACAGGTCCGCGGCGGCGGCGGCGCCGACTTTCCGGTTGGCCACCGTGTAGCCGAGAATCTTGGCGAACGAGGATTTACCGGAGCCGAAGAAACCGGAAACCCAGATGCCAATGCCTTCGCGGGGCGCGGCCGGGCCGCCGGCGATCTCGCGATACACCTCCTGGAATTGGCCGCGGATCGAATCCGTGACGATGTATTCATCAATTTCGCTGCGGACGGCTGCCTCGTTGGCCTGGTCCACTTTGATGACTTCCTCAATCGTCCGGTCCACCGGACGTTCAAACAGTTCAGCGATCGTTTTCATCGTTCAGTCCCGTAAATTTTGACCCGGTAGTTGTAAGCGCCCAGGCTCGTCTCAACCGGCAAATCATAAAAGCGAAGGTCCGTGCCCACCTCGGGGCTGCCGGGATAGAACAGCACCGAGGGCACCATGGTCTGGTCATGGAGATCATCCAGCAACGCCGAGCATCTGTAGATACGCGGGGCGAAGCCACCGGCGCGGACCAGGAACAAAATGTGTTTGGCCGGATCAAGATGCGCGATGCGCGAGATCAATTCCTTGCCGGCGGTGCGATAATCCTCGGAGGTCAGGAGCTTGTTGATGTGCTCCTGCGCCGCCTTGAAGCCGCGCGCGGCCTCCGTTTTGAACAAATACTCCGTGCCCTCGCACTGCTTGACGATGTCCCAAACTAGCTGCGCAATCGAAACGAAGACGGCTTCGCGGTGATGATTTTCGGACAACGAGATGGCCAGCAGCCGCAGCTTCTTACGGAGCGGAAATTCGTCCGCGGGTTTGTAGCGGAAGATGGCAAACGGCATGTCGCTGTGCGCGGCCAGCCGCATGGGCTGCGCGACCAGGTCGGACTCCAGCCGTTTGAGGTTATCTTCCAAGGAGATCATGGGCGTAATCGTCGAGGTTTTGCGACTTGAATTCAATGCGGTAGATTTCACCGATGCACTGGTAATCCAACCAGCCGTTCTGGTGGGCTTCCAAAAACAATCGTTCCACCGCCGTTTGGGGGAGCAGGAACAATTTCCAGTCCGGATGACGGACCAGGCTTTTTTGCTCGAACCCAAGTTCGTGCAGGCAGAATGCGATCAGACAAAAGGCCTCGAGCGCGAGATGCTGCGGCGCGATGCGCTTGCGGATAACCCCTTCGAGAATCCCAAAATCCCGCAAGGCCGAATGGATGCACCGCGCCATGCGCTGCCTCACTGTGGGGGCCCACACCTTGGATTCCTCCTCGGCAGCCTGTGACACCCAGGTAGTCGTCTCGTTGATCCGGATTTCACGGTCGGCTGACTTGGTCCGCTCGAACAACTCGGTCGTTACGAACCGATGGAGTATTGGTTCAGCCCGCGCGGTGATCCAGTAATAAAACGGCCGGACGACTTCGATGGGTGGATGACAATCCTCAATGATTCGCGCCAGCTTCCAGGCATCCGGGGGATTGCCGGCGATGAAGCGCGGCTTGAATGCAACATTGAGGGTGTCCGCGACCCGGACGCGGGTGGACTTGTGCAGGATTCGATTCGCGGCATCTAAAGCCTTCTCCCCGCCGAGGTCGTCACTCCACTGGCAGACCATTTGACGCATATCCGCGAGCAAAGCGCCCCCCTTCAGCAGCCGGGTGGTGAATCCGTTGGCTGGCCCGGTTGACTTGATCTTGACTGATTTTGCGACTGCGCTGCGAGTGCCCACGTGGCGAGCAGTTTATGTCGACGACCAAGAATCGGAAAGTCATCATTTGGACTCCCGAATCCGTCACGACTGAAAAACGGAGTCAAACGACATGGAGTTCCTCCGCGAAGTGACTGACTGACCGGCTACGGGATGCTGCAATGCCGTCAGCCCTATCGATGTCATCACTGGGGTTGATCCGATCTGCGAGTCGACGCGAATTGGTCCGCCCTGACCATGAAAGCCGCCATTCCGAGGAGCACAACTTCCTGCCGACAACCAGCCCGTGAAGCACCTACCGCTTGGACTTTCCCTTGATCTCCTGAAACTTCTGCCAAATCGCCTCCGCCGATTTCGATGAGAGTTGTCTCTCTTTTTCGGGTAGTGACTGGAACTCCTTTCGCGCCCCGATTTTCCGTTCGAAAATATACCGGAGTCGGCAATAATGAGGAGCACCGGGCTCCCCTGCGTTATGATCTGGCTGTAAGCATTACGCTGGGGATGACAAACGAGCGAAAGGTCCTACCCCAGTGATGTGGCTGGTTAGGAATGGCACTTCTGTGTGCCGTATCTGACGCTGATGCAGACCGCCACGCTGCTGGGCGTGCGCGGGATGTTTTGAAGCGAGGCCGCAGATTGACGCATGCTGCTGCAGATTGTATGGGGCCATGGACCGCCTCAACGCAAGTTTTAGCGTGCGAGGAGTCCGGGAGTAGAGCCCGCCGGCTGCGCGGGCAAGGCATACCAAAAAGCCGTGCTTCCCCAGATCGGGTGCTCGCGGTGAATGAGGATGTCGCCACCGTCCAATCCGACGGTTTCCTCCGCCACCCGGATATTACGGCGGAATTGAAAAGCATCGTTGAGATGGAAGGTATACACGCCCACCTCTCCCGGGTGGGTTTTGATGAAACCGGAAATGGCCTTGCGGTCAAATCGGCACCAACCGGAATTGAAATACTCCTCGGTGCCGGTACCGTGATAGCTCGGCGGCCAACCGTCCTCATCCGTCCAAATCATCCAGTCCCCTTCCCCCCACCAGTCTGTATGCGGCCAGGAAACGTGCAGGAGCGCGCCGACGTATTTACCGGCCCCTTGCCGCTCCAGCACTAGATGCGAGGGAATCCTTTTGGGTCCGAATTCGGGTGACCCTGGCTGCGCGGCGCGTGCTTCAGTCCAAGTCGCATGAAAGCGACCCCAGTTCTCCGGCAACTGCTCGCGTCGCTCGACCTCGAGATTTAGCCGTACGCGGGCGTCTCCGGTCCCGCAGCGGTTCACCACGCGCACAACGGCTCCGCGGGCAAACGGCATTGGAAAACAACCGTATGCTTCCCCGTCCTGCACGCCCAGGAGCAGGGAATTAAAGCGGATCTCGTCGGCGTAGGCGTAGTCGGCATTACCGAAGAAATAGCCCAAGGGCACATCCACGCTTGGTTCGCTGGCCCCATCCCAGCAAATCTGCAGGCGCAGGCCGCGCATCAATTCCGGGGTGGCGGGCCAGACTCCAACGCGCATTTGGCGGATGACGCCACAACCCTCGAGCGTCACCTCCCTGGCCGCTTGCGGAGCCAAATCCAGGTCACGCGTCACCGTCCACTGGGCCGGCACGGCTGGATCGCGCGATTCGGCTTCCAGCCAAGTGCGACAGACCCGGCCCACTTCCTCCGCTTCGGCGCGCCTCAGCGGCCAACGCAGGCTCTTAACCCGGGTGCCCGACGGATAGGTGGTGTAGGTGAGCTGCCAGAAGTTGCCCCAGTTGGGCGCTTCAGGGTTGACCAATTGCACGCGAGAATGATGAGCGAAGGGAATCGGGAACAGCACACCTGGGTAGGTTTTGTGGAAGACGAGTGGATAGGCAAACGGGCCGTGGCGGTCGTCAAAGAAAATCTCCACCGGCAGGTCAAAGATCGCGTGTTTCGAATGGTCGAGAAACACCTGCAGCCGGGTGCCCGCCGGCCCTGGCTTGCCGAGCCCATCCTTACCTTTGCCCAGCCAGCCGGTGAACATGCGATGGATACAGCCGGGGCCGGCCACATCGAGCAAAATATTCGTGTTTTGTTCCACCCGCTTGAAGTCCCAGCCGTCGAGATTGCCGCCGGAACGATCCCAGGTGCTGGACATAGCCGTGTGCGAAGGTTCCAACTCGGGCAGGTGCTCGACGGTTCGCAAGCGCTGCAAGAAGAAGGTCACGTCCCTGACCGGAGGTTGGGCCGCCTCAAGCGGCCAACCGAGACCGCACCAGCCGGCGAAGAAGATGATGGCCATGGTTTTCATATTTGCAAACTAGGGAATCTCCGCTCTTATCGCTTATCGTTCATGGTTCCGAGTTTCAGGTGTCCTAGACACTGGTCGAAGAACTCCGAGACTTTGTGGGTCGGTCCCGGAATGCAGGAATGTGGACTGGACGATCACCGACCCTTTTATGGTGCATTGGGACATGATGCTCAGCGAGTGCAAAGAACTCGAGTCAAACCGGGGGCGGTTTTATCGCCAGTGCACTCCCACCGCTCCTCGCGCCGGCTGCACTCACACAGTTGAGACTTTCCGGTCTAAGGCTGATAAGACACGCGGTAGTAACGTTGGGCATCGCCGGCGGCCGGGTCGGTCTGGACAGCGATCGAACCGGCGGCCGTCTGGGTGCCCACCGGCTGCCAGTTAGCCATGCTGAGATCGGTGCAATACTCCAGCGTGTAAGCTGTTCCCGGAATTGTGTGGGTGTAATAAACCGTTGCGGTGCCGCTGGTATGGATGATGGAGGTAATCAGCAGGTGGGGAGCAGAGGGCAGATTAAAGACCGCCAGGCCCCAGTCCCCATCCGCCACGTAGGCGTAGTTGCCGCTGACCGCCACGCCATAGGCCGATCCGCTGGTGTTGTAGCCGCCCATCCGCCGCGGATGGGCGGGGTCGCTCACGTCAATCACCTGCAAACCCGCCTCCTCATCCGCTACGTAGGCGTAGTCCCCGCTCACCGCCACGCCTGAGGCGTAATCGCTGGTGTTGCAGCCGCTCACCCGTTGCGGATGGGCGGGGTCGCTCACGTCAATCACCTGCAAACCCGCCCGTCCAGTTGCCACGTAAGCGTAGTTGCCGCTCACCGCCACGCCCAGCGCATAACCGCTGGTGTCGTAGCCGCCCACCCGTTGTGGATGGGCCGGGTCGCTCACGTCAATCACCTGCAAACCCGCAGGCCCATCCGCCACGTAGGCGTAGTTGCCGCTCACCGCCACGCCTTCGGCCAGGTCGCTGGTGTTGCAGCCGCCCACCCATTGGGGGTTGGCCGGGTTGCTCACGTCAATCACCTGCAAACCCGCAGGCCCATCCGCCACGTAGGCGTAGTTGCCGCTCACCGCCACGCCGTCGGCGCATTCCTTGGTCTTGCAGCCGCCCACCCGCTGGGGGTTGGCCGGGTTGCTCACGTCAATCACCTGCAAACCCGCCACAAAATCCGCCACGTAGGCGTAGTTGCCGCTTACCGCCACGCCAAAGGCATACCCGCTGGTGTCGTAATAGCCCACCCGCCGCGGCTGGGCTGGATCGCTCACGTCAATTACCTGCAAGCCCGACTCGTCGTCCGCCACGTAGGCGTAGTTGCCGCTTACCGCCACGCCAAAGGCATACCCGCTGGTGTCGTAATAGCCCACCCGCCGCGGCTGGGCTGGATCGCTCACGTCAATTACCTGCAAGCCCGACTCGTCGTCCGCCACGTAGGCGTAGTTGCCGCTTACCGCCACGCCATGGGCATTCCCGGTGGTGTCGTAATTGCCCACCCACTGCGGCTGAGCGGGGTCGCTCACGTCAACCACCTGCAAGCCCGCATAGTCATCCGTCACGTACGCGTAGTTACCGCTCACCGCCACGCCATAGGCCGATCCGCTGGTGTTGTAGCCGCCCACCGGTTGTGGATGGGCGGGGTCGCTCACGTCAATCACCTGCAAGCCCTCCCACGCATCGGCTACGTAGGCGTAGTTGCCGCTCACCGCCACGGCCTCGGCATATCCGCTGGTGTCGTAGCCGCCCACCCGTTGCGGGTTGGTCGGATCGCTCACGTCAATCACCTGCAAACCCGCATGCGCATCCGCCACGTAGGCGTAGTTGCCGCTCACCGCCACGCCATTGGCAAACCCGCTGGTGTCGCAGCCGCCCACCCGTTGCGGGTTGGCCGGGTCGCTCACGTCAATCACCTGCAAATGCGCCTGTCCAGTTGCCACGTAGGCGTAGTGGCCGCTGACCGCCACGCCATAGGCCGATCCGCTGGTGTTGTAGCCGCCCATCCGCCGCGGATGGGCGGGGTCGCTCACGTCAATCACCTGCAAACCCGCAGGCCCATCCGCCACGTAGGCGTAGTTGCCGCTCACCGCCACGCCATAGGCAAACCCGCTGGTGTCGTAGCCGCCCACCCGTTGTGGATGGGCGGGGTCGCTCACGTCAATCACTTGCAAACCCGCCTGTCCAGTTGCCGCGTAGGCGTTGCCGCCGCTCACTGCCACGGCGCTGGCCGGCCCGTTGGTGTCGCAGCCGCCCACCCGTTGCGGGTTGGCCGGGTCGCTCACGTCAATCACCAGCAAACCCGCTTGTCCAGTTGCCACGTAGGCGTAGTTGCCGCTGACCGCCACATTTTGAACAGGTTCTCGAGGCCAACCCGGCCATTGGCCTATCAAAACGGGATCCGCCCCCTGCGCCGGCCCGGCCAGCACCAAGGTCAGTGCCGCCAATACATAGACGTGGTTGATTGTTGCGAGTCGCCCGGTCTGCTTCCGATCCTTCATTGAATTCTCCTTTCTCACCATTGTTGACTTGATTCCGTCGCCATCTCGTCCACTTGCAGGTAGGAGCTGAAGCAACATGGGTTGCCCACGGATTTTTGTTACGTCACCAGCTTCGCTATAGCGAAACAGACTGTACTTGTCAAGTTCAGATTGTTCCCATTCTGCTGGGCTGGTCGTAAAGGGGGTCAGTCTCGGGGATCAATCTGTGTTCCGTCCTGAATCGGTGTGGAGCCCGTCCCTCACAAAGCCGGCACGTTCACTTCTTTGTGGTCCTTGTGTTCTTTCGCGGCTGGAAACGGGTCAGCAGGGTACAGTCGGCCATTGGTGTCTACAGGGTAGAGGGTTTAGCGCGTAGTCGAGTGGAGCTTGCGGGCCTTCGAGACAGGGCTGTTTCCCGAGGTCGCAGCCGGTCACTCTCCGGGACCAATCTGTGTTCCGTCCTGAATCGGTGTGGAGTTCGTCCCTCACAGATTCGGGGCGGAACACAGATTGCCTGGCCATGGCCTTCTCTGTGTCCTCGGCGTCTCTGTGGTTCATTCCGTACGGTGACATTCAGCGAGGGGGAGTATGTATGTTCACGCCAGTCGTTGCCAGTGTCCTGGCGTGGCGTTGTTGACGCCCAAGTTGGTTGGCAGTTGAAAATATCAACCCGCCGGCTTTACGGTAGCGCCTTGGCGCGATCCGCTTTCGAAAATGAAGCGGAAACGCTGTCGCGAAATAGAATCCTCGGGCGGAGGCGCCGGTTGCGTCACGGCATCCGCAGGCGGAAATAGCGTTCGCCGTCCGTCGTGGGCAGTGTGACGGACGCCACCCCGTCCGCTTCAACAGGCGTCACCGACAGTGGGAGATACGGCCCCGTCACTTTTTCCGCCACTTCCAATACGGGCACCGGGTAGGTTGCCGGCCAGCACAAATTCAACCCACCGGTCGCCGGCGTCAGGGACATTGTCGGCGCCGGGGTTGGAGCGAAACTGACTCCGTCAATCCAAAGTGTAAAGCCGGTGCCCCACGTATCCGCATGAATTTCCAGTGCGGCGATGCGGCTCAGGTCCGGCGCGCCGAACGCGGTGCGACGCCAGCCAGTAACGGTGGTTGGTGCAGCGTCGAGCGGTATCGAGTAGGCGCACCATTGTTCCCGCGCATCGTTGAGGATGTCCGCCGGCGAATCGTCAATGTAATACTGATACTGGAAACAGTTGCCTTCCTGATCCCAAAGGCGAATCCAAGGGCTGCCCTCTTGGAAGCCGAGATTGGGATTCTGCGCAAAGAAACGCACTTTCAATGTTTGCACGCCGGTCAAATCCCATTGCGCTCTGAACGCGCCGGGATAGCGCACAAAGGTGTCCGCCCCGCCGTCCGTGACGAGCTTCAGCGAAGTTTGTCCGACCTGCTTATGCGCCGCATCATCGGTGGCGGTGGTGGCGCCTGCCGCGCCGCCTTCGGCCCAAGCAACCCAGTCCACGGCATTGGTTTCGGTGAGTTCGACTGGCGGGAAACGCTGCAGGGAACCGCCCAGATTCAATTCGCGCTCGAAGGTGGCCTGGTTCGTCTGCCCCTGATAATAGGCGACGTTCGGTTCGGTGATGTCTAGCCAGGCGTAATCCACCATGCCCTCGTGCTCGATGCGGAAGTGCAGCAGGCCATTCGCGCCGATGACCGCGATGTAACCGAAGGGATTGGCGTGGAGCACGTCGCCGGTAGGCAGCGGCGGCACCTTGCCCGGGTCCACCGGCACATTAGGGAGCACGAAGATGCCATCCTGGTCGGTCACCCCCTGGGCCTTAATATGCGGGGTGATCAAATGGCCCATGCCGGGGCGCTCCTCCAGTTGATACACTTTTACCGTGGCATTGGAGAGCGGCTGACCCGCGCGCGAGACAAAGCGCATCCGCACCTCCGTTGGGATGCGGTAAAGATATTGGCCGTAGTAACCGTGCGCCTGATCCTGCCAGAGGCTCATGGCCAGCGCGCTGTGCGTGGAGAGGAAGGGGCTGCATCCGCGCATCAAACAATCGGGCGCCGTGTAACCCAGGCCGCTCACCTGATTCTGCTCCGGACTGAGGTCCATTTGATACAAATCAATCAAGCCCAGTTGATGTCCCATCTCGTGGAGGTAACCATAATCAATGTCTTCCTCCGGGCGGTAGTAGCCGGAGTTGCGATAGCTGGAGGGCGCCTCCCAAGCGTAGAAACGGAAGGGAAAGATGGCGAACTCGATGTTGTTCACCGCCGGATCGGGCGCGGAATCGGGCAACAGTTCCAGCCGGTCGTAATGCACCCGCTTCGTGCTGCCGGCCGCGGCGAACATGGCATTGAAGCGCGTCATGTGCCGTTGGATCCAGTCAATCAAGTCATCCGTGGCCGCGTTTGGATAATTGGTGCTCTGCAACATGAAACTGTCGTAATAAGACTGGTCCACGAAGCTCAAGAACCCCACCGACTTGCTGTAAATGGTCACCGTATTATTGGCGGGCCGCGCGTCGGCACCCGACAGGGAAAAACAGATTTCGTGCATGGCGCTGTTCCACGGGCGCACCAGCGTGAACGTGAGGATCCCGTCCGGCGCCAGCGGACCGGCGTGGCTGTTGGTCTGAACCGGGACGCCGTCCCACTGCCAGACCCCCGTGACGGCGTCTGTCCAAGGATTTCCGCCGCGGTTGCGAATGGTGGCGGCATAGGTCACGGGATCGTTGATGGCCGGCCAACGCGGCATGTCGGGCGTTTGGCCCTGCCCCAGACCGGTCGCGGCGCTGAAAATGTAGGGACCGAAGCCGGACGGCTCCGTGATTTCATAGATCGTGTATTCCGCCGCATAACGGGGAAAGCGCGGGGTGCGCGAGATGCTGACCACTTGCAAATCCGTCTCATCCACGGGCCGGTAGCCGCCAATGGCTTGGACGGTCGCCGGCCCCGTGCCTGCGGTCGAAATGCTGGCGATGAAGTAGTAATAGACCTGCCCGTTCACCAGCGGGGCATCGAGGTAATTTGTCGTCAGCCGATCAGTAATCGTCATCACCGGCGTCAGGCCGTCGAGGGAAGTGAACGGGGCGTTGGTGCGATAAATGGCGTAGTGCGAAAAAAGTCCCGCCGGATCGGATACCGCCTGCCAGTGCAACTGGACTGCGGCGTTCAACGCGCGTCCGGTTTGGCCGGCAGGGGAGGAAAGCGGGATGCCCGGCTCGGCGTTCAGGTCGAAGGCGTTGAAAAGGTTTTGCACTTGGAACCTCGGCGTTTCGCCATCGCCGTTGCCTTGCGTCCAAAGGAGGCGGGCGGGCAGGTAGAGCAGTCCGTCCGGCGACAGCGTGGCCGAACTGAAGGCTGTTCCACCAGCGGCCACTTCCAGCGTGTCCAAGAGTGTGGCGTTCGTGCCGTCATCGCGCAGCGCGAAATAGGCGCCGCCTTCGTTGTTGCCGACGATCAACACGCCGTTGGGGGTGACGATCGGTGCGGACATGGTGTATTCCCAGCCTTTGCTGCCGGTGGGGTAGGCCCATTTCACGGTGCCATCGGCCGTGTGGATGGCGTAAAGTTGTCCGAGGCCATCCGGGTTTACGGTTTGGAAATAATAGGTCTGCCCGTCATGCGCGAGGCAGCCGCTGCTCTGGGCGCGTTCGGGATGATTAACCCCTGCGGTGTAAGTGTGGACAGGCATGGCCAACTGACTCCAGAGCGGCGCGCCTTGCAGATCCACGCCGACAATCCGGATGCTATCATCGCCGACAGGCAAATAAATCCGCCCGGCAACCGGGTCCACCGTTGGATCGCCATCGGTGAATCCACCAAAGTCCACGCGCCATAATTCTGCCCCAGTGTCACCGTCGAAATTTCCCAACCAACCACAGCGTCCGGTGGCTAAAACGTGGGTTTTGCTCCCCGCCGGATGAATGGCCATCCGACTGTAACAGGTGCAGAGGCTCGAGGCGGCCTCCCAGGTGACCGTAATGACGGACCCGGAATCGATGCCGGCGCTGGGCCGGTCATCCCATTGACTGGCAAAGATTCGGCCATCCGGCGCCACCTTGGGCGAAGAGAAACTCAACCTTTCCCAATCCGGATCCGCGCCGTTGTGCCAGTAACTGGACGGCCCGTTGTCTGCGGCAAACGCCATCAAGGGATGCTCCGTGTCGTCGTTTATCACGTAAACCGTCTGCCCATCGGGAGAGAAAGCGGGGGTATTCTCGCCGATGGACTCCCCGCCATCCGGATTGCCGTTCCAGAGAAGTTGTCCCGTATGCCGTTCCATCGCCTGCACGCCCTTCGGCCAACGGTAACCGCTGACCACCAAGTCCGCTCCATCGGGGCCGACGCCGTCGAAAAACACCATGGAACTGGCGGAGAGATTGCCTTCGTTGGGTGAGTTCGGCGTCCGTTTTTGCCAGCGAAGCGCGGCGAAAAAGTTCGCGCCTTGGCGATTGGCGGGCACGGTAAAATCGGCGCGCCCGGTATTTTGCGAATCACGCTGGCGTTGCGGCCAGGAAGCGGCCAGGGCGGATGAGCCGCAGAGAAAGTTCAGGCTGGCGCCGCCCAGGAACAAGCAGGCAAGGGTGTAATACAAGGCGCGCTTCATATTGTTCCCTCCAGAACATTTTCGCCGCTGGTATCGTTCTTCTCGCAGCGAAGGCGGCGAACATCGCCGGAGAATCCCGTACTGAGTTTGGACCGTGCCATCCGGCACAGGATGACTGAGTTTTATCTACTACCCCCCGGAAATACGTCAAGCTTCCTCCCGTTCCGCCTGATTTCAGCGGGCGTCAACCAAGCCGCGCAAGCCGGTAAAAGCATCAGAAACCGCATGCCGTTTTCCTCTCCTGAGGTACTCGTCGTCAGGGCGTGGCGGTCGCACCTCAAAGGGCTAATTTCATGACTTCTGGGACCGCCGCCTCTGCTCCTGGCGTTCCTCATACCAGGCTTCCGTTTCGGCGATGTCCGCCTCGAGCTTTGGGCGGACGAAAAGCGCGCACTTGAACTCCGGCAGGCAGCGGGCCTTGAACGCGCTCGATGCATATTCCTGTATTCCGGGACCGACCCCTTTACGGTATGTATACCGTTGTATGTCACGCTCACACCGCCACCGCCGCCGCCGCCCATCGGCCCGGCCTCAATCCCCGCGCCATCCTCGCTCCTACACCCCCCTCTCCGACGCCCTGCGCCAGCCCCTGACCTTCGCCGACACCGAACTGGCCGAAGGCCTCCGGCGCCACCGGCTGCCGGGTTGCTGGCCGGCGCCTTGGGCCGCGCACGCCGCAGCGGCGCGGAGCCGTTGGCCAACCTGCTCTGCGCCCTGTTGGTCTGGCCACTGTTGCAGGCCAAGTCCATCCACTGCTTCTGTGCCCAGTTGTGCCAGATTCTCCAAGGCAAGGTCAGTGTGCTTTACGACTTCCTGGGCCGGGAGGACATCAACTGGCGCGGCCTACTGGGCCAACTGGCTGGCCAGGTCTACCGGGCCAATGAACTGGGGCCCCGTTCCCAGTGCGCGTTCGTCGTCGATGACACCAGTCAGGCGCGCCCTGGACGCAAAGTGGAGGGCACCATGAGGTGGAAGGCTTCCTGGAGGAGGCGCTCCAGATCAGCGCGCCGCAGGTCGCGGTGCAATTGCAGGCCGAAGCATTAGGCTATCTCTGATTCCCCCAGAACGGCGAAATGATCGCCAAAATGTCAAAATCACTTTTTAAACAAGAAATGCGTGCAGCACCAGCATCTTTTTCCACACGTCACCCGGCACAACGCATTGCCGTCAATCAGAGGGATTCGCCTTCAACCGGTCGTTGAGCTGCGACAACACGGATTGCCGGACGCTGTCGGAACTCAACTTTTGCAACTGCGACACGATGGCATACCGAGTCGCGTAGCAGAAATCTGCCCGGGCGATAATCTTGCCCAACACCTGCGTCCGGTTGCTGTCCAATCTCAGGCTGCGATAGGTCACGTTGATCAGATGCACCTGCACCGGCACGGTGAGCGAAGGCCGTTCTGCGATCTGACGCAACGCATGAGTGCGGTCACTCTCCATGGAGAGCCGCTTCGCCGCGTCAATCTCCGCAATCGTCGCCGCGTCCGCCGAATCCGTCACGACAATGGTGGGCGGGTCCGACCGCATTTCGTTCCCCGTTCCAATGGACACGACACAGCCCGTGAGCAGATATGTTGTTGAAAGAAGTGCGAACAGTTCAAATGTCCGTTTGAGGAATGAGTTCATAATGTGACTTCGGCTGAGTGACGTGAAATCTTATTCAATGCCCGCCACCATGATGTTCCGATTGTATTCTTGTTTTAAGGTTAAGGCAAGCTTTCCCGTATGTGGTAGTGGATGCGCGGTATGAGCCGGGGCGAGAAGGCGGGGTGATTGTGAGCCGGGCGATTCTGAAAGAGTTTTGACAGGGCGGATGCCACGGAGATTTTCAACGGTAAAGAGGTCGGTCCCGGAATGCAGGAATGTGGACTGGACGATCGCGTCGTCAGGGCATGGCGGTCACACCTCAAAGGGCTAATTTCATGAGTTCTGGGACCGCCGCCTCTGCTCCTGGCGTTCTGAACGTCTCACGCCGGCAGTAGATTCAGTAAGTGCGTCTTGACGTATTTTCCCGCTGCATGCGGGTCGTAGGTGATGTCGGTGCGGAGCAGTGGTTGCATGTCGGAACAGAATCCGCGGTCCTTCAAGTGGTCGTCCAGAATTCCGATGAACTCCGCCCGGCCCGCTTTCGTGCCTTCCTGTTTCAGGTAATGCTCAAACGACGCGATGATTGCCGCCGGGTCAACGGGCGTCGGCGATTTTGTGAGCGCCCAATACAAATCAAACAGGTCACGTCCGCGCTTGCGCTGGAATATCGCGCGCATCTTTGTGCCCAACATTTCGTGGATGTCGAAGCCTTTGATGCTCGTTTGAACAGGCTTGTCACGGAACGGGAAGCTGAACGGCATTTCAACCACGGCCCGATGCGGTTTCCGCTCGCTCACGTTCGCCTCGACGACAATTTCCAGCACCCGGTTTGGCTCGATGGTGGAGCGCGCTGAATATGTCATGCGCAGAACGCGGGATGGCTTGACGGTGTTGCGAATCGCCAATGCGATTGTGTCCCAAACGGATGCTTTGGGTGTTCCCAAGACATCGGCCAACACGCGACGAATCGCCCGGCGAATATGATCCGCCGGGCGCGCGCCGACTACGACCAAATCAATGTCCTCGCTGTAACGGGCAGGCGGGGCGAGATGGATCTTGTGGAGCAACGTGCCGCCACGCATGGCAATTTGGGAACTCAGGAACTTGTCATCGAACAGCGCGACCATTGCGCGGCACAGCAGGAGGTCTTGTTCCACCTGATACTGCGCCGCCCACGGCACAACGGCTTGGTGGGCCAGAATATCCTGGCGGGTGATCGGAGTCATACTTTTAGTTCACTGGAATTGTTAAGCACCTGCCAGCGTTTGATGAGCGGGAGATCGTCGCGCTTGCCTTTGCCCGGAACCAACGCAACGGGCGTCAGTTCATCGGGCAGCCAGTCACGGACAACTTTCACCAATGACTTGTTGCCGCACGCTTCGATAACAAACCCCAACCGCTGCGCGACGCCGGGCTCGTTCTCGCCATCCAGCACGCGCCTGAGTTCACGGGCGCGCAAAAGCGGCAGGAGCGGACGGATGGTTTCCGCCGCGCGCTCGATGCCGCCGATTCTTGTTGCATAGCGAATCAGATCATACGCTGTCGCCTCGGGCGTGCTGATCAAAAGCGGAGCGACCGCGCCGGCTGGGTGCTGCGTCGGCGTCCGTTGAATTCTTCGCTTCACGAAGAATTGGACTTGAATCCTTCCAACCCTGATTGCCCGACAAGGCCGATCAGTCATCACTTGTGTGACTTGGAGCGCCTGCGGATTTGAACCGAACGCACTGGCAGCGGATTGCAGCGCGAGATAATACGGACGTTCCAGCCAGTTGAAATAATCTTGAAGCCACCAGTCCGCGGGCGGTGCGCCCATGTTGCGATGTTCCGGGCTGACGATTAGAAAGAATGGCTGTCGGGGTGAAACCCGGGCAACCTTACCTCGAAGCCTCAACAACTGAAATTTTGCAGCAATGGCTGACAATCCTGTTTCCTTGGTCAATTCCTCCAGTGAAAAGGCGACACGCCCCAAAGCCATGCGCGCTTCGACGAAAGCTACTGCCGCACCGATTTGGCGGCTGCCTTGAGAGCGTTTCGACGTTTTCATCGTTTTCGTATCGTAGCGTCTGACGCTATGTTATGCAAACAGATTAAATCCGTAAAAGGCGTCGCTCGCGGAATGCAGGAATGTGGACTGGACGATCGCGTCGTCAGGGCGTGGCGGTCGCACCTCAAAGGGCTAATTTCATGAGTTCTGGGACCGGCGCCTCTGCTCCTGGCGTTCCTCATCCCAGGCTTCCGTTTCGGCGATGTCCGCCTCGATCTTTGGGCGGACGAAAAGCGCGCACTTGAACTCCGGCAGGCAGCGGGCCTTGAACGCCCTCGATGCATATTCCTGCATTCCGGGACCGACCCGTTTACGATTCTCGATTGCATTTTGAGGGCGCACGCTAACATGATGCCGCATCGCTGCATTGCTGTGACTTGGCACGCCGGAAGGTTTGGGGAGGGGGTTCATGGCAGGAGGCACCGTGCTGGCGTTGGGGGTGGTGGCAGATGTCCGTGCCCCGGACAGAGCGACAGGTCATTGATTGTGATGATCGGTTTCCAAGTTGTGATTGAGAGCATGGCCAAACAACCGAGAGGCAGTCTTACCGTCCGCGTGCTTGCCGCCGCCGCGTTATTGAGGCGGACGGTTTCGGCCTTTTTCATTCCGGGAATCCGCCTCCTCGCATCGGCGCTCACAGTTGTGCTTTGCGGCATGTTCGCAGTGAACGTCCTTGCCGCCAGTGGCATTGAGCATGATGTCAAAAACAGGCGGGTGACTCTGTCGAACGCCGACCGCCAACTGGTTTTGCGCCTCAATTACGACGGCCGATGTCTGCTTGATCAGGTGACCGTGCGCGGCCGGGAGGTGGTGGCCGATACAGGCGTGTACAGCGCGATCAAATCGGGCAATCAATGGTTCACTACAAGGGCGGGCATTCCTGCTCCGCGCGTGGCCGCAACTTCCAACAGCGTCACGGTAAGCGATATTCGCTTTGGTGGTGGCGGGACCGGGATCTCCGAGACGTGGCGCTTTACCACGTATTCCGACTGCATCGTGTGGCGGATTGACCGGACTTATGAGTCCGGCAGCACGCTGGAGGATACCGGTTTCCCGGGTTGGGATTTTCAAGACCTGTCCACGTGGACCGGCGCACTCCTGGGCAACGGTGGCGTGGCGTGGTGCAAACTGTTCGATGCCCCGAATGCCGCTTACGGTGTCCACAATGGGCACGTCACTTTCTGGAACAAGGACCGGCGCGACTGTTTGCGCATTGTTCCCAACTCGCCGACGGGCGACAAACTTGCGGTTCGCTTCAGCCGCCAGCCGGACGGCATCTTCACCTGCCACTATTCGGTGACCGAAAAAGCGCTGGCGACGAAGCATGGCCTGTCGCGTTTCCGCCGCGACCAACAGGATATCTGGCGGCCTTTCGCCATTTCTTCCCGGCCGGTGAGCGTCGAGTTGACCCTTAGTGCGCTGGATTATGATCAGGCTTACGATCTCGGGGTCTTTAACGGACTCGACGGCGGCAGTATTCGCCAGATTTGCCACACCATCGCGCGCATCGGCGCGGTGGATGAATTGCTCATGGGCAGCAACGGCTACTACAGCGATGTTGCCGTGTTACACGAACCCTGGATCGCGCAAATGGGGCTGGCCATCAACGATCCGGGTTACCTCCGCGCCTTCAGCGATACGCTGGATTTTCAACGCGAGCATGCCATGGGGGACGATGGGCGGGTCAAACCGCGTTGGGCCGGCGGACGCGGCGATGAGATGGCCGGCACTTACGATGCGTTCGGTTTCTACGAATGCCAGTGGGGTTGGCTCCTGGATTCCCAACCGAGCTGGGTCATTAATGTGGCCGAGCTGTTCGACTTCACGGGCAACCGCAACTGGTTGCAGCGGCAGAAGCCGGCGTGCGAGCGGGCCCTGGATTATCTGCTGCGGCGCGACGCCGATGGTGATGGTCTGGTGGAGATGATGACCGGTTCACATCGGGAGGCGCAGGGCAGTGACTGGATTGACGTGGTGTGGGCGGCGCACGAAAATGCCCTCGTCAACGCTCAAATGTTCTGGGCGATGTCCCGCTGGGCGGACCTTGAGGAACTCCTGGGAGACGCGGCCCGCGCCGAGCGGTATCGCGCGGCGGCCGGCAAGCTCAAACGCAGCTTCAACCGGAGCACGAGCGAGGGTGGGTTTTGGGATGCCACCAACCACTGTTACGCTTACTGGCGCGAGAAAGATGGTTCCCTACACGGCACCAACCTGGTCGTGCCCGTGAATTTTTCGGCCATCGGTTACGGGCTCTGTGACGATCCGGCCCGCCGCGGTCTGATTCTCGAAAGAATCGAATCGTTGATGAAGCGTGAGCAGTTGTTCTTCTGGCCTCTGTGCCTTTTTTCGTACGCGAAAGAGGAAGTGCATCCCAGCGTAAACTGGCCATTTCCCGCCTATGAAAATGGCGATCTTTTCCTCGCCTGGGGTGAACTGGGCACGCGCGCTTACGCGACTTACGATCCCGCCATCGCGCTGAAATACGTGAAAAATGTGCTGGCGCAATACGCGAAGGACGGGCTGGCCTTTCAGCGTTACCTTCGTAAATCGCAAACCGGCGCGGGCAACGACATTCTCGCCAACAACTGCAGCGTCGTCGTCGGGTTGTATCGCAACCTCTACGGCGTCCGACCCCAATACAACCGGCTTTACCTGGAGCCGCATCTGATCCCCGAACTCAATGGGACCCGATTGAACTACTCACTGCGCGGTCGCCAGTATCGCCTCGAATTGAGCGTGGATGATTATTCCGCCGCAGTGGCCAACTACATCGTACGCGATCGACGGCCCTTTGCCGTCAACGTCGAGAATTCCACGTTGGAGTATTTTGTTGGGTCGTGCCAAACCAACGCGCTGGCGATCACCGCGTCCGCCGACGCACCCCTGGAGTTGGCCATCGTGGCCTGGCCCGAAAGCGCGTTGGGAACGCGGACTTGGCATGAGTCCTGTGGGAAACCGGACACCACGGTGCAACACGTCATCTCCCAACTACCGCCCAACCGGGCTTATGTCCTCCTCCAGAACGGCAGTCAACTGGCCCCGCTGCAGAGCGATGCGTCCGGCCGTTTGGCATTTGCCTGTACGTTCTCCAATTCGGCCCCACAACGGTTTGAACTGAAACCCAAGGAATCGAATTGAAACTTGCCGCCGTGGCCGGTGGTAAATCCCGCTTCATTGGGGTCAAGGTTGGCGATGTCGCTCATTTTTGCTGCGGCAGCAGTTTCTGCAATCGGCGCGTAGTCGTGTCGCGATCAATTTGGTCCGTTGCCACATCCAATATCAAACTTTCCCACGCCACAACCGGAAGCGGCTCCGGTGGCGGCAAATCATTCTCAATCAAGAAAACCAAACACGTGGCCAACGCCGTCCGTTTGTTCCCGTCCACAAACGGATGATTGCGGCAGAGGTAAAACAAATACGCGGCGGCGATTTCCACCAGATCAGTGAAGAGCGGCTTTCTCATCATCGTGGCTTGTGGGGCCGCCACCGCCGATTCCAATAACGCCTCCTCCCGGAGCCCCGGATTGCCGCCGTGCGCCGCCAGCACTTCGGCGTGAATCGCCTTTACGGTTTCCACCGTGGGGTGTGCGGGCAACCGCCTCATGCCAGCCGCCGGAACAACTCCGCATTCTTTTTAATCAACCGCCGGGCTGTTGTCGCCGCCTTGTCGGCCTTGATGGTCCCGTTGAGCGGTGTGAGCGTTATGGTGCCGCCGGCGTGGACTTCCACGTTGACCTTGTCGCCCACTTTCAGACGCACCAAATCCATGAGCGCAGCATCGAACATCAGTCCCTGTGAATTGCCGATCTTGGTAATGGTCTTGATCACGACGTTAAACTATGTTTGACGTCCGGTTTCGTCAAGTAGTCTGCCCATTCAGGCTGATCGTCGAAGGTGATTGCCAAAACTGCCCGCGCCCAAACCCGTCAGAAAATGCCGCCGATTCATGCGCTGCAGTATGGATGACTCAGACGTCGCCGAGATAGATGGCATTCTTCCCCACCCACACGCCCGCCACCGGATGCTGCGCGTTGTAGTTGCCCGTTTGAATGATGGGTTCTTCGAAGCGCCAGGAGCGTCCGCCGTTGGTGGAGACACGATAACGCAGATAATAAGTTTCCTGCGCAATGGGCGGTTCGATGGCATTTGGATCGAGGCCGGGCGTATCAAGGGAATTCAGCAGCACGAGCAACCGGTCAGTGTGCGGATCAAGCACCGCCGTGACGGGTTCGCGCCGGTAACCGTGCGGCAAGTTGGCGGTGAAGTCCGGTTGCCAAACCAGCGGCGACCAACCGCGCCCGTTGTCGTCGGAAACGGAATGAAATCCAAACAACCGGACGCCCTTCGGCTCCGCGTAAATTGCGGAAAGAAAACCCGGCCGATTCGTCCTCACAACACGGCTGATGATTTGCAAAGCCGGTATTTCCGCCCGCGGTTGCGTCACTGCAGATTGGGCAAAACCGTCACCCATCCCGCTCAGCAGCAGCCATGCGCCACCACACAAGAGCCAGACAAGCAGAGGACAACGATTACGCATGCTGCGGAGTATGGGTGATTGCACCGGGCCGCGTCCACATCCAGTTCAGGTGACGCAATGCCAAGGCACTTCCGCAGAAAAACTAGGAAATGAACAGTAGAGGAATGGGAAATGGCGAAGCACCGTCGTCCTCCGAGGTAGTCGTTCGCATCTCGCGGACGACATCCAGGTGCTGATAGCTGAACCCGGTAGCGCGCATCACTCCGTTACGCTCCGCGTGTTGAAAACCTCACGAAAAGAAAACCGACAGAAACTCAACGATCCGCTTGGCTACCTTCACAGACGCGGCCGCACCTGGTTGACGTCCGGTCACGCCGTCGCCCATTCTGCGGAGAGAAGCGCGGCTTGCTCCAGCACTGTCTGCGTCGCCTTCTCCTGTCTGTCGGGCGGATAGCCGTGTTTGCGCAGAATGCGCTTTACCAGCACGCGGAGCTGTGCCCGCACGTTCTCGCGCAGCGTCCAGTCGATGGTCACGTTGTTGCGCACCGTTTCCACCAGCTCGCGCGCGATGCCGCGAAGCGTCTTGTCACCGAGCACTTTCATCGCGCTGTCGTTCGTCTCGAGCGCGTCGTAGAACGCAAGTTCGTCCTCGGTCAGGCCGAGTTGCTCCCCGCGCGCGTTGGCGGCGCGCATTTCCCTGGCAAGTTGGATCAACTCCTCGATCACCTGCGCCGCTTCGATCGCTCGATTCTGGTACTTCCGGATCGTGTGCTCCAGCATCTCGGCGAAGGACCGCGCCTGCACGACGTTCTTGCGGCGGCGTTCTTTCAGCTCGCCCTTCAGCAGCTTCTGCAGCAGCTCGACCGCGAGATTGCGTTGCGGCATGCCCCGCACCTCGGCCAGGAACTCATCCGACAGGATCGAGATGTCCGGCTTCTCGAGCCCGGCCGCGGCGAAGATGTCCATGACGCCCTCCGGCGCCACGGCGCGCGCGATGATCTGGCGGACCGCGCGGTTGAGCTCCTCCTCCGGTCGGGCCTCGCCCGGCGCCCGCTTGGCGAGCACGGCTTGCACTGTTTGGAAGAAGGCCACCTCGTCGCGAATGCGCAGCGCCTGCTCGTGCGGCACCGCCAGCGCGAAAGCCTGCGACAGCTCGCGCACAGCGCGGATGCAGCGGTCCTTGCCGTTTTCCTGGGCGAGGATGTGTTCCTGAGCCGACGGCAGGAGGCCGAGCCGCTCCTGCGGCGTCCCGATAGTCCACTTGCTGCGGTCGAAGCCGTGGAAGAGCCCGCAGCAAACCTCGTACTTCTCCCGCATCACCGCCACGGCCTCGTCCTGACTGAGCGCCGTGCGCCCGGTGCCGCCGCTCTCGGTGTAGGTAGCCAGTGCCTGCTTCAGCTCGGGAGCCAGTCCTAGGTAGTCCACGACCAGCCCGCCGGGCTTGTCCTTGAACACCCGATTCACGCGGGCGATCGCCTGCATCAGTCCGTGTCCGCGCATCGGCTTGTCCACATACATGGTGTGCAGGCTCGGCGCGTCGAAACCGGTGAGCCACATGTCGCGGACGAGCACCACGCGCAGCGGGTCCGCAGGATCGCGAAATCGGCTGGCCAGCGTCTCGCGCCGGGGCTTGTTGCGGATGTGCGGCTGCCAGTCTGCGGGATCCGAGGCCGAGCCGGTCATGACGACCTTGACCACACCCTGGTCGTCCTCCTCACCCGCCCAAGCGGGCCGCAGCTTGACGATCTCATCGTACAGCTCGACGCAGATGCGGCGACTCATGCACACGACCATGGCCTTGCCGTCCAACACCTCAAGCCGCTTTTCGAAATGGTCCACGATGTCGCGCGCCACGGTCTCGAGCCGCTTCTTCGAGCCCACCACCGCCTCGAGCTGCGCCCACTTGGTCTTCAGCTTCTCCTTGCGCTCGATCTCCTCGCCCTCGGTGACCTCCTCGAAATCCGGATCGATCCTCGGCCGTTCCGCCTCGTCGAGGGCCAGCTTCGCGAGACGGCTCTCGTAGTAGATCGGCACCGTGGCGCCATCCTGCACGGCGCGCTGGATGTCGTAGACGCTGATATAGTCGCCGAACACGGCGCGCGTGTTGGCGTCCTGCAGCTCGATCGGCGTCCCGGTGAAACCAATGAACGAGGCGTGCGGCAGGGCGTCGCGCATGTGGCGCGCGAAGCCGTCGATGAAATCGTACTGGCTGCGGTGCGCCTCGTCGGCAATCACCACGATGTTGCGCCGCTCGGAGAGCGTCGGGTGGCGGTCACCCTGGGTTTCGGGGAAGAACTTGTGGATGGTCGTGAACACCACGCCGCCAGCCGCGACGGACAACAACCGGCGCAGGTGCGCGCGCGACTCGGCCTGCACCGGCGGCTGGCGCAACAGTTCCGCGCAGCGCGAAAAGGTGCCGTAGAGCTGGTCGTCGAGGTCGTTGCGGTCGGTGAGCACGACCAAGGTCGGGTTTTCCATCGCGGGTTCGCGGATGATGCGGCCGGCGTAGAAGGCCATCGTCAGGCTCTTGCCCGAGCCCTGCGTGTGCCACACCACACCGACGCGTCGGTCGCCGGGCTCGCCACCGGGCTTGCGGCCCGCCTCGTAGCGCCCGCCAGTCTCGGCGAGGTGATCCGCGCGAAACAACTCGGCCGCGCGCAGCGTTTCGCCCACCGCCACCTGCACGGCGTGGAACTGGTGGTAGCCGGCCATCTTCTTGACGATGTGCCCGCCGCCGTTGTCCTCGAACACGATGAAGTCGCGTACCAGCGCGAGGAAGCGCTGCGGAGCGAGTAACCCCGCGATCACCACCTGCAGTTCGGTCAGGTGTGCGTCGGCCAGCGCCTCGCCCGAAATCGTCCGCCAGGGTTTGAACCACTCCCGCCCGGCGGTGAGTGTGCCGGCGCGCGCCTCGACGCCGTCGGACACGATCAGCACGGCGTTGGTTGCGAACAGCGTCGGGACTTCGGTCTTGTAGGTCTGGAGCTGCTGGAAGGCGCTCCAGATCGTGGCGTCTTCGTTCGCCGCATTCTTAAGCTCCAACACCGCCAGCGGCAGGCCGTTGACGAACAGCACCACGTCCGGCCGGCGCATGTGTTTGTTCTCGACCACCGTGAACTGGTTCACGGCAAGCCAGTCGTTGTGATCGGGATCATCGAAGTCAATCACGCGCACCTGCGCGCCGCGGATCGCGCCCGTGGCATCGCCTCCCTTGCTGGCAGGTAGGCGGTACTCCACCGTCAAGCCGTCAACGAGGGCCCGGTGGAGCGTCCGGTTCCGTTGGACGAGCTCCGCGCCTTCGGGTCGCGTGAGCTTGCGGAAAGCGTCCTCCAGCGCCTCGGCGGGCAGTCCGGGATTGAGGCGGGCAAGTGCATCGCGCAGGCGCTGGGCCAGCACCACCTCGCCGTAGTCCGTCCGTTCGGCCCTGGGCGTATCGGGTGCGATGTCTTGGCCGTGTGTAATCCTCCAACCGGCGGCCTCCAGCCAGCCCAGAGCGGCGGCTTCGACGGTAGATTCGGTGAGTCGCGTCATGCGTCCACCTTTCGACGGGCTTCCTCGATCGCCGGTTCAAGACCATCGCGAATCTCGCGAACCAGGTCGGCCAGAATTGGTCCCTGGAGGTGATTCTTGTTGAGGAAGGCGCGCCACTGAATCTGGTGGCCGGCATCTTCCGAGAACGCATCGCTCAGCCCGGCAGGCAGTACCTCGGGTACGCCGGTGTGGCGCCGCACAAAGGTCGCTGTGATCGCGCTCGCAAGCCGCCGCGCATCCATGCCCCCCTCGCGAAGCAATGCATGCATGTCGAAGTAGTCCTTCATGCGACTGTTGCGCATTCCCAGCAGTACCATGGCGTGCAGTTTCTCCGCCACCAGGCTTCGCGCGGATAGGCGCGCAGACGTGGGCGCGGCAGGTCTAGGAGGCTGGGATACTCCAGCCATTGTGGATCGGGCACGACCGCATCGCCGATGCCGACATCGACCTGCACTCTGATGCGGGCCTGACCGAGCCGCGCCTGCAGCGTGACGCGCCGCCCGCCGTATGCGTCCTCTTCCCGGATCGCTTGCACCTCGACCGTGCCGGAGAGGAACGTGACCGCATCTGGTTCTACCTCAACGGCGCAGACTTCTCGGAAGATGCCCTTCAGCGCGTCGTCGGACAGCTCACCGTAGCCGAGCAAGTCCGCATCGCGCGTCGGTCGCAGTGTTTCCCCAAGCCATGCGAGAAGGAGCAACGCGCCCTTGAGGACGAACTGTTCCGCGTACGGCGAACGCGAAAGGCGATACAGAAACCGCTCCACCCCGTAGCGCGTGAAGACGAGGTTCGGGTCCACACCGATCCCTGGCATGCCGCACAAGCCGCGCCTGCACCGATTGCGCTAAGCTGCCACACCCGGCATTCATGCGGTGAGCACCTCGAGATACGGCTGCATGACCCGCTGCATCCGGCAGATGGCGGCGTAACGGTCGAGCTCATCCATCGTGAAGCGCCTGCCGCGCCAAGCCTCGCGCAGCGCCTCCAGTGCGACATCGAGCCCGATCTTGTTTCGGTACTTGAAGCAGTCGACGATCGTCTTCGCGACGCCGTATATCTTCACCGCCCGGCCCTCGATGGTGTGATGTTCGACACCCTGCATCAGCGCCTCGCCAGTGAAGCGCACGATGCGCAGCGGCGGCCAGGCCAGTTGCGGACGCCACGCGCGACGATCGAGCGTCATCCAGACTTCGGAAGGCAGATGCGTGCCGACGCCGTGGTACTGCAGGGCCGACAGCAGGCAGATCACGCCTTTCGGCACCGCGGTCGCGGCGACCGCCAGCCCGTGGTTCTCGGTGATGGGCTGCCTGGCAAGATGATAAAGCCCACGTGCGACCCGCTCGATCTTTCCCTCGTTCACCAGCCGGGTCAGAGCTTGCCGGTGAATGCCTGCCTGCGCAAGATCGCGCGGCGTCACCCCGCTTGCACGGCGGGCAAGCTCGAGGGTTCGATCGCGATCGGTGATGGCAGGCATGTGGCGTATGCTAGGCAATGGTGGATATTCGTCAAGGATTTGCCACATCTACAATCCCCTCACCCGCGCCTGTGTGCAGCGCAGGCGCTGGGCCAGCACGACCTCGCCGTAGTTCGTCCGTTCGGCCCTGGGCGTATCGGGTGCGATGTCTTGGCCGTGTGCGATCTGCCAGCCGGCGGCCTCCAGCCAAGCGAGAGCGGCGGATTCGACGGTAGATTCGCTGAATGCGGCACTCATGGTTTCCTCCTTCTCGCTTGGCGTGTGCGGTAGAGGCGCTCCGTAAAACCGCCCTCCTGCTCAAAGGCGGCGGCCTGCGCCGCCACCTGACGATTCAGCAATGCTGAGGCCACCCCTATCAGGACCAACGCGGCATTAGCCGAAAGCTCGGAATAGATGGACCCAATGGACGAGATGGACGACTCTTTTGGTTGATCCCGTCTATTCGGTCCATATCGTCCATCATTTGAAATTTCCTTTACCCAGTCCGCCACCTCGTCCGCCGTAGTGCATCGCCGGGCCACCAGCGCTTTTCGCCGCGGGTCGTCCGGTCTCCACATGGCCAGATTGCGTTGCCTCAAAAAATCTTCATAATCCAGTCGCAGTTCTTCCAGGCTGGCCTTGGCCACATTCGTCAATTTCAGTTCCATCTTTTTCGACGTGCCGCTCGCCACACTCCCCTCGGCGATATTCTGCACGCCTGACCGGGCCGCCTGCACCATTTGGTCGTGGGTGCGACTCCGCCGGTCAATATACCTGTCGCAGAATCGCACAGTGACATCATAGACCAACTGCGCCACCTGAAAACTCTTCAATTTGCGGTATCCGCCATGCTTCGGAATCAGCGGCTCCAGCCGTTCTTTTTGTCGATTTCTGTCCATCTACCGCTCTCCTGATAATTTGTCGTCAGCGACAGTTGTTTCCAAAATGGCAATAACCGAATCCTCGAACAACTCGCCGGATTCGAAGATGTTTTTCAGACATTTGTTGACCGTGGGCATCTTGACCCCGAACAGCTCCGCCAAGGTTTTCTACGTCAGGCAGATTCTCTCGTTCTGAAAACAAACATCCACTTTCACCCCGCCGTTCGGAGCGGTATAGACCAGGAATTGCCGGTTGTCGGTCATAGACACCTCCCAACGATTCGTTCCGCGTCCTTCACCCCTGCCTGCGCCGCGCGTTCGCGCAGCGCGGCAGGCAGGCGCAGCTCGCCGGAGATGAGCTTCGGCAGCAGCGCGTCGCGCAAGCTGGTGAGGGTGCGCGACTCCTTGCAGGCGGCCAAGACTCGTGCGACGCATGGCTCTGCGTATTGCGCGAACGCCTCGACCACAGCCGTTGACGGGAGAAGCGTGGTGAGGGACTTCACCTGCGTGGAGTTCAGGCCCGGTACTGCCACGCCAGTGCCCTTGATGCGCATCTCCTCCATCACAAGATCCGACGAGAGCCAGAAGAAGAGGAACTCTTGCCCCACGTGCGGCCTCGCGCGAAGCCTATAGACGTGTTCGTTGATCGCTGCGGTTTCAAACGGGAAGCCGTCACCAATCAACGTTACATGAGGCTCGAACTCGCCAGGGCGCCCGCCGTCCTTGTATAGGAGGACGTCACGGCTCTTGATGTGCCCCTTCGTCATCTGCTCGAAGTACTCGCGTGGCACGAATTTTGTCTTCGAGTAGTCAAAGATGCCTAGGCCAACGATGCTCTCGGCACCGATGCTCGGTACGCCCTGACTATAGGCGGCGACGCCGCCCTTGGGTCTGCCGCCAACTTCTATCTCCGCCAAAGCATTCTCCAGAACGCCAATCTCCCACCCCTCCGGAATCTCGCCGAGTTCGGAGGCGACGAGGCGGGCGGGGAAGAGGTCGGCGAGGGGTTTGGGCAGGCCGGGGTCGCGGCCTTCGGCCTTGGCGCGGACGGGGTCGAAGTCCACGAACCACGACTTGAACAGCGCCCGCGCCATCGCCTCCAGCGTCTCGCTCATCCGCCGGTTCAGCTCGATCTTGTCGTCCAGCGTGCCAAGGATGTGGGCGATGGCGCGTTGTTCGGGGAGCTGCGGCAACGTGATCTTCAGTTTAGCCAAGTCACCACCGGTAATCCCCGCAACCGCTACCTGACGACGGATGGTGTCGAGAGCGTGTAGCCCGTGTGGTGAGTTGAAAAAATAATAGAGAAAGAGCGAGTCGGCTTTGGCGCAGTCGGGCCGCGCACGGATGATTGAGGACTCAAACGTCGTGGGCTCTTCTATCGCTAAGACGATGCAGCATTTCCCTGCTCCTTCGGCGACAAGCGAGCGTCGCGCAAAGAGCAGGTCGCGTTCGACGAGCCCGAACCGGGCCACTTCTGAGCCGGAAAGTTCTACACGCTTCATCGGGAGCGGGTGAAGTCGTGGATGAGCGAAGAGCTCACCCATGTTCACGATCTTCATTCCGCGACCGTGAAACTCTTTGGGCTTGTATATCCCGGTTCGGACGGGCTCTGAAAGAATCCCCCCGAAGGTCGTCGTTCGCCACTCATCCGCCATACCCAAGCTCCTTCAGGTTGGTGGCGGTCGTGGCGTCAAGCTTCGCCGCCTCGTCCTGCCAGCAGGTTGCCCAACCGCGAAGCGCACACGCCGCCCTGACGAATGCGCGCGCGACCAGGCGTGTTCGGTGTCGGTTCGAGTCCGCCTGGCGCTCGCTGCCACCGAGCCGATATCCGCGCGCAACTGCCGAATAACCGCGCGCGGTTATTTTATGCGCGGCCCTCATACCAGGCTCCTTTCTTGCTGCCATGCCGGGCGAGCCGCCCTTCGTCCTTCAACCGGGTGAGCAGGCGATAGGCCTGATCCGGCGACAGTCGGCACAGCTCGGCCGCTTCGCGTCGCGTGATCCGGCCGTGCTTTTCCACGTACTGCAGCACCATCTGTTCCTGCTGCAGAGGCTCGAATCCGCGCTGGCGTACGTAGCCGGCTTTGTCGCCGAGCAGCCGGTACGTCGCCGCGGAGAGGTGCCAGTTCCGGCCCCGTTTCTGGCCGCGTTCCTCGACAAGCCCGGCTTCGACCAGGCGGTGCAGCGCGGCGCGGGTTTCCGCTTCGGGCTTCTGCACGAGGCGGGCGGCGTCATCGGTGGTGACGCTGCGCGTCTGCCAGAGCGCGTTGAGGATGAGCAGCTCGTCGAGCGTGAGAGCGCGTCCCTGTTGCGCTTCGGTCACCAGCAGACGCACGAAGTCGAGGTTGGCCGCACCCCCGGGGACGACGACGCTCACCGTGGCCTCATTGCTGCGTTCGTAGGAAGGCGCGGGGCGGCCGTTGCGCAGTTGCTCGAAGAAGATGGTGTCGATGCCGCGCGCGGTGCGCTCGACGATGCCCGCGCGTTTGAAGGCGTCGGCCAGCAGCGGATTGCGCGGCCGCGGCGCGGTGACGAGCAGGTTGTCGAGCCGCATCCCTTCGGGAAAACCGCCCGGGCTGGTGATCTCGATCTGGTCGGTCTGCCACTGGAAGTGTACCGCGCCGAGGCGCTGGTAGTCGCGGTGGATCAGCGCGTTGGCCAGCGCCTCTCGTAACGCCCGCTCCGGGTAGTCCGGCACGCCCACGCGCAGCAGGCCCACCATCAGCTCCTGCTCGCGATTGCGGGCGCGGATGCGCGCCTCGCACTCCTCCATCACGCGCAGCAGAGGCCAGCGAAAGAAGTCATTGACCTCCACATCGAGCCCGCGCAGAACTTGGAAGGCGACCTCGTGCGCGGGCATGAAGCGGCGCAACGCGTCTTCCTTGGCGAAGAGCAGCAGGGCAGCCAGCCGCACGCCGCGCACGCTGCCATTGGCGTCGACCACGCCGAGCGCTTTGGCGAGGTCCAGGTCCGGCAGGTCAATCAGCGATTCGTCGCTTCTGCCGCGCCGTTCGCGCACGCTGCGCCGAAAACGCTCGAACTCCAGCGGGTCGAGGTGTTCCCAGTGTGCCTCGGCGACGATCTGCGCCGAGGGATCGAGCAGGCCGCGACTCGATTGGAGTGACTGCACCGCGTAGCCATCCATCGGCACGCAGGCCGGTCTGCCGTCACCGCCCAGCGCGCGTCTCAGAAAGAGCCCCTCGCTGGTAGCCACCGGCTGGCGCTGCGCCGGCACTTCGACGACCAGCACCGGCTTGCCGTCGATCGTCACGCACTCTGCTCGCACCGCGACCGACGGGCGCGTGCGGTTGGCAATCAGGGTGGCGATCCTGGCGGGGTCGGGCGTCTCGCCATGCCGGAGTCGCGCGCCAGTAATGCGGCCGTCATCTTCCACGCCGATCAGGAGGTGTGCGGGTGTGTCCCCGATCCGATTGACCAGGCAGACGATCGCCTCGACCAGGTCACGATCACCGAGCGGCGTGTGTTCTTCGCCTTTGAACTCGACGGTCAGGGTTTCACCACCGCCGATTAGCGTGCGAAGCGCATCCGGTGTCATCGCGATTGGCTCCAGAATCCAAGCTCGCGCAGGTTGACGGTGATAGCGGCATCGAGCTTTGCCGCCTCGGCCTGCTGCTCACGCAGTTGGGCGGTGAGGCGTTTCATCTTCTTCTCGAATGGCTCGCCATCGTCTTCTTGCGCTTCGGCGCCGACGTAGCGGCCGGGCGTGAGCACGTGGCCGTGCTTGCGCACTTCGTCGAGGCTCGCGCTCTTGCAGAAGCCGGGCACGTCGGCGTAATCGCCCGCTTGGCTTTCGCCGCCTGCCTGCCGCGACGCGCGCGGCGCAGGCAGGCGCCAGGCGTGGTAGGTGTTGGCGATGCGGGCGATGTGCTGCACCCAGGCGAAGTTGGCGTTGCCCTTGGGCGGCGTGCCGTACTGCCAGCGCCGGTCGTCGCTCAGACGCTCGCCGCCCCAGTCGGAGATGTTGAAGGGCGGATTGGCGAGGATGAAGTCGGCCTTGAGATCGGGATGGCGATCGTTGTGGAAGGTGTCGCCGTGGGCGATCTGGCCGTCGATGCCGCGGATGGCGAGGTTCATCTTGGCGAGCCGCCAGGTGGTGTAGTTCTTGGGCAACACGCCCTTGAGCACCGGGTTGTCGCGCTCGATGCCGGCCATCGCGTCGTCCACGAGCTGCCCGATGGTGGGCCGCCTTGCCTTGGCCCTCAGCTCCGTCCAGCGCGCCTCGGGCGGCACCCAGAAGATGCTCTGGGCGCGGTATTCGTCGGGGTCCTCGGGGTCGGCGCCGTTCGCCTGCTCGGCGACGAGTCGCGCGTGCTGCTCTTCAAAGGCGTCGGAGATGTACTTGAGGAAGATGAGGCCGAGGACGACGTGCTTGTATTCGGCGGCGTCCATGCTGCCGCGCAGCGCGTCGGCCATCTGCCAGAGCTGGGCTTCGTAGCCGACGGTGGCGCCGCTCGCTTCCGGTGTCTTCGCGTTGTTCTTCCGCTTTGCCAAATTCTACCTCAGGAAACCATCGGTGATGAGTGTGAGCGGAGGGCGTCTAACAGTCAAGTGAGCGACAGTGGCTGGGGGCTGGTTGTCGCGCGCGATCGTCGGGTCTGTAAACTGTGATTGCCCAAAAAATTTGTCAATCGGTGAGTTCGCCCCCTGATCCTCGCCTAATTTTCTGAAAGTGTGAAAAAAGTGTGTGTACATGCAGGTTTTTTGTTGACAATGAGCTATAGATATTCTATAGATCATCCCGCATGGCCGCACGCTTGCCCCTCCAAG
>Ga0302236_1000483_pt1 | contig 37157 bp, 37 predicted proteins | sample AAG_UR_Gly_MG_FD_193509 | JGI IMG/M metagenome (GOLD analysis project Ga0302236, IMG submission 193509) | Enriched activated sludge microbial communities from anaerobic digester in WTTP, New Holstein, Wisconsin, United States - AAG_UR_Gly | ecosystem: Engineered > Bioreactor > Anaerobic >...
CCGGTATTTTTTTCTTGACGATGATACGCGCAGTTAGTACGTGTACGTATACGCGGGTGTAATTCAGTGGTAGAATTTCAGCCTTCCAAGCTGATAGCGTGGGTTCGATTCCCATCACCCGCTCATAAAAGCCCTGGAAAGTTCAGGACTTAGAAAAAGCCACCGGTCAACCGGCGCTTTTCAAACACTCGAATGTGAGAGGAGTGTGAGATGGCGTCGGGAAAACCGTACTCCGTTTTCAAGCGCGGCCGCTTCTATTACGCGCAGTTTCGCCTTCCGAACGGAAAATTTTCAACGGCCCGCACCACCAAGCAGACCCGCAAGGGCGACGCCGAGCGCTGGTGCATCGAGCAGCTTTCGACAGGACCCATCATCACCCGCCGCTTCCTCACCCTGGAAGAGTATACCCGCGGCTTCTTCGCGTGGAATGGTGCCTGGGCGACTGACAAGCGCGTCCGGGGCCTCCGGGTATCCCCGCGGCACTGCCGGGAGCGCGAGGACCTCATGCGACGCTTCATCCTTCCCCAGCTGGGGGACCGCCGCCTTCTGGACATCGACCGGGGGGTAATAAAGGCCTTCCGGAACGGCCTCCACGATCGCGGCTACGCCGGCGGGACGATCAACCACATTCTCTCATGCCTGAAGACGATCCTCGAGACCGCCGAGGACGAGGGCCTCATCCGCCAGGCACCGCGGATCGATCGCGCCGCGAACCGGCCGAAGCACAAGGGGATCCTCGAGATTGAGGAGGTCCAGAGGGTGTTCTCGATCGAGTGGAGCGACCGCCGGGCCTACGCGGGGAATCTCCTCGCCGCGACGACGGGCCTTCGCCTGGGCGAGCTTATGGGCCTGGTGCTGGCGGACGTGCGCCTGGATGAAGGCTTTCTCCACGTCCGGCGGTCGTGGGACACCAGGCTCAAAATGATGAACGAGACCACCAAGACCGGCCGGGCCCGGAATATCTTCGTTCCGGAGAACGTAAGGGAGGAGCTAGCCCGGATTCGCGACCTCAACCCCTACACCGAGGCCGGGCCCGAAGCCTTCCTTTTCTTCGGCCACCGGGCGGACCGGCCGATGGACGGGAACTCCTTTATCCGGGCGCTGTACGAGGCCCTCGCGCGGATCGGCATCGATGACGCGGAGCGCCGCTGGCGGAACATCACCTTCCATTCGTGGCGGCACTGGCTGAACAGCCTTTTAATCAACGCGAAAATCCCCCTCCAGAAGATTCAGAGCATCACCGGGCACCTTACGCCGGAAATGTCCCAGCACTATTACCAGCTCGACGATATGGCCGACGTGCTTCTCATTCAGCAGAGCATCTTTACCCGGGGAACCGGGAGAAAATAATAACGGAGGTCGTGATGATAACAAATGTACGCCGTACTTTCTCAGCCGAAGAACTCTCCAGATTGAACATTGAAAACAAGTTTACGCAGATCCAGGCGTTAGTTTCCACGTGTGAGCTTGCCACAATGGCGGAGGTTGACGGGTCCATGGCCAATAATGTATCATTGACTCTGGTTATGGCGCAAGAGCTTCTCCTCGAAGTCGAGAAGGATGTGATGGACATGTATTTCCAATTGCGCACCTTTCTGGATAAGGAGGAGGCAGCGTGATGAAAAAAAAGAAGGAAAGCCTCATAGTCCTGGAAAAAAGACTACGGCGAGTGATGTTACAAGCACTCGAAGCCTATGACCCGAAAAGGGCAGCAGATCTGAAGAAGACTTTTAATAATGAGCGGCGTATGCGGCGTAACCTTGAAACCAGTTTCAAATCGTTTGCATAACAGAGTAGTTGACTAACGGCATTATCGCCGTGTATAATGCAGGAACCGGGATAGGTGGGAAGTCATGAGCCCACTGAAAGCCCACCCCATGCGGGTTTCCCGGTTATCTTTCAGGCATGGGAAGCATGGGTAAAATGACAAAAAAGAAAGATGCTTTTAAGAAATATCTTAATCACCTACCTAAGGACCGATCCACAAGCTTATCATTTAAAGATCTCAAAGTAGAGCATTTAAAAATCTGCCAACTAATTGAGGAATGTGAATCACTGCTTGATGATTTGAAAATTAAAAGATTTAATTATGAACGAGAACTCGAATTTCTGTCGCCAGGCTGGATAGACAATGACCCAATTATAAACCTTCCGGAAGACTACTGGACATGGGAGAATGATCAACAAGAGATTGAATGGGAAATAACCCGAAAAACATCAGTAAATATTTCTAGAAACCTATCTTCTAAAATAGGATGGGAAGATTCAATTGAAGTTCTTAAAGATCACTTAAAGATACTCATTGAAAGAAGAATAATTGATTGTATTCCAATCCAAGACTTACTGGATGGCTTTAAAAAGCCATGTATTATTTCTGATAATCCTGTGGCAACTGTTATCAGCTTATTTGATTACTGGAGAGCCGAACGCCATATAGAAGTGAAATATCAATGGGCCAAGCAAATTTCGTCGTCTTTCGTATACCGCGACAAAAAAGGAATAACAAAATGTTTCAAGGAACAGACTTTAAGGAATCGTCAAACAGCATTCGGAAGCAATCCCTCTCTCTTTGACTATCTGCCGTAAAACGGAACTCAAATCATAACCTAACCATACTTTACAAAAAGCATATTTCCACCTTATTTAAACGCGAAAATCAATATTTTCTGCGGGGGAAAGATGCAAACAAACTTTGAAACGCTTAAAGACTCTAAGTGGCTCGCACAGCGCCTCGGCATTTCATACGACAAAGCCCGCTCTCTCGGGCGTGAGAACCTGGTCCCCAACATCCGAATCGGAAAACTGATCAAATACGATCCGCGCGCGATCGACGACTTCATCCGTGAGCGCATGAATCCGGCGAGGTCCGCATGATTTCCAAGAACCAGGTACACACGATTATCAGCTGGCTCGAGCAACAGACGGGCCGCGTCGAATTCGGCGAAGTATCGGTGAAGCTCATCATTCACCAGGGGGCCGTAAAACGTGTTGAAAAGGGCGTTATCGATCGGGAGCAAGATTGAAATGAAGATCGTCTCTCCGAATTATACCCAATTCCCAAACGACATTCTCGACAATATCTCACTGTTTTCAGAATCAGAATTCAAGGTGTTATCGAAAATAGTGCGAAACACTTTCGGCTGGGGACGTCGAAGTGATTTTATCTCGACCTCTCAAATATGTGAAGCGACCGGACTTTCAAACAGATCTGTAATCAACGCCGTTCGCGAGCTTGAAAATAAGGGGATGATCGAGGTAAATCGCCGTCAGCGTAAAACATCAGAATTTCGGATGATCGTTCATCCATCTTGTGAAAAATCTTCACAAGAGCTTATGAAGATTTTTCCGGAATCTTGTGAAAAATCTTCACAGACAAAAGAAAGTATAAATAAAGATAAAGAAAAAGAAAGCAAGGCTGCGCTTCGCGCTCTCTTCGAGAGGATCAATCCCAATTACTATCACGACGGCAAACAGGTCAAAAGCATTGAAAATCTGATTCGACGATACAGCCTCGAAGCCATTGAAGCCGCCGTCGAGAAGCTCTTGCGCGCGGTCGCGTCCAACGAAAAATTCTGGCGGGACCAACCCGTTACCCCGGCCACGGTGCTGGCGCTCTGGGACCACATCGCCGCCAGGCGCGAGGACGCCGCGCGGTCCGCGCCGCTGATCCGGGCCCGCGATCCATTCCTCGAAAGCCTCCCGCCCGAAATGATTGATGAATTTGTACGATCACAACCGGAGGTGAAACAAATTGGCGAATCATGAGACGCTCGCGGCCGGCCTCGCGTTTTACTTCCGTGAGCCGGCACTGCTGGAGGCCGGGGAAACACGCATCCCGAATCCACGGATAACCGAGCTCGTCCGATGGTTGAACGGTCGCTTCGGCGACAACCAGGCGGCCGCGGCGGATTTCGTCGAGCTCGTAAAGCGTTCATTCCGGCCCTCGGCGACGGTCCCCTTCCCGCTCCTCGCGGACCTCGAAGAGATAGACCGCAAGGGCAACGTATTCAGGCCTCCGAAATACCAAACCCCGACCATGGGCGAAGGGCTTCTCGCGTACGCGGCGCAATCCGGCATTACCTACGATCCGCCGGCCGGGAGAGAAAAGACTCCGCTGCCCGAGATATGGGACGCGGTGAACGTGGACTTCGACGCCGCTCTTTTGAGGTACGGGATAAAACTGGTGTACCTGGCGCACAGAACATACAGCGGAGCGAGAGCGTGAAGGTGTACCCCTGCACATGCTGCGGATTCCCGGTTATAGAGCCCTGGGACGAGGAGTGCCCTCAATGCGGGCGGCCTACCGATCCCCGCCGATGGGTGATCGTGGAGCTCGCACGGAGGGCGGACGAGAGGTGTGAATGCGAAATGACCACTTCCGTTTAGGTATGTGTATAACACATAAAAATCGCCCTGATAACAAGTTTTTTCAGGGGTATCAAAGCCGAAGAATCGAGGGGAAATGTTTAGCTTTTGAATATCGAAACGGAAGCGGGGATCAACATTGAAATAGTTCAATCCGAAGGGAGGTCGTTATGAAGATGCAACTGGTGATAACTGTGACATCGGGCAAGTCGTACACCTCAAAGATTGTTGAAGTAGAAAAAAATATGAATGATTTCGATTTTGACTTCAATGGCGCTAAAAACCTCTCTGCCGAGCTCCTTGACGGACGTTCAATTGTTTTCAATCCGAAATGTATTTCCCATATCGAAGTACGCTGGGAGAAGTAAGAGCCGTGGGTCCTTCCAGCGAAAAAACGCTTCGGGAGTGGTTCAAACCCCGACATATATCCAGGCACCAGGCCCAGAAGGTCGGTTCCGGTTCCGTTTGGATTCGTTTTAAATTTTTCCGAGGAGGAAAGAAAATGCTGAACACTGAATATTTAAAATATTCCGAAACCAGGCATACGGCCTTCTTCCAGTGTTCCTTTTGCGGTGTTCTCCTCCCCGCTTTAGTGGAGCTGGGCAAGGATTCCAGCATCGTGCTTAAAAATCTGAAATGGGGAACTTCCCCGGATGGATTTTTGTGTCCCCGGTGCCAGGAGGACTTCACTCGTATCCGTGATGATATGCACCAAACGGAATCCCCCGCACTCCAGTTGCCGGCACCGCGCAAGCGACGGGAAGAACGAGAGCGAAATATAATCGACGCGGTTTCATCACACCCGGAAGGCCTCACCCTCTCCCGGATCGCGTTGGTTACGGGATATTCCAGAACAACGGTGGCTCAACGCCTCTCAACTCTCCTGAAAGCCGGACGCCTCCGCCGCCGCGATGGATTATATGTGACATAATAATTTTATTCTTTGAGATAAAACGACATAATGGGATATTTATTCCAATGAGAAGGGGGGTTGTCAATGGCACCACATGTATTGGAATTCGAAAACAAGGTCAAGGCGTACCAGGCCGAGCGGAAATGCTCGAAGGCGGAGGCCGTAAAGGCCGTTGCCAAAGCCGATCCGGAGCTTCACAAGCTCTATATTCGCGAGTTCAACGAACAGAAGTAAACCGGAAGGGGGTTTCATGTATTTTGAAATGGATCCTGACCTGAGAAGCCGGTTCAAGGTCGCGGTGGCCTTGAAAGGCGAAACGATAAGGGAAGCTCTCACCCGCGCGGTGCATGAATACGTCATGTCGACGGATGTTGATTTTACGCGTGTTCGGCATGGGAAAACACGAGAGCATAACACGAGCAAGGAGCTGTGAAATGGACCAGATGAGCGTCGAAAACCAGGAACTTTTTAACGAGATAGATCGCATACACGATGAAAAACGCGATGAGTACCTGTCGAGCATCGACGGTAAGGTCATATCCACCGTTGAAAAAAAGAACAACCTTGAAGAAATCGAGGAATCCCGGTGCAAGGAAAAAGAATCCCTGACGCAGAAGATCACCCTGGAAAAACGATCGCACGAAAAGGGATTGTTTAAAAATATGCTGGCGGGTTTCGGGAATAAGGACATCGAAAAGGTTGAGGCCGCGATCGAAAAGCTTCGAAAGGAGCGGGAAAAGGAATACAATAAAATCCTCGAAGAAATAAAGCGGGAACAATCAGAGAGCCTCCATAGCGTCGGACTTGATTTTCAATCCGGAGAAGGCCGTCCTCTGTCGCCTGAAGAAATCCGCAGGCTGGAAAAGTTCAATTTTTTAATTTCCGTCGCCAAAAAAAAGAAGCACGAATTGCTGATGAAGCTTTACGAAAACGAAATACCGAAACTCGAGCGCGATATCACCAAATTCAGGGATGAAGTTCTCCTGGACCTGAGGAGAAAGCTTCAGGAAATCGAAAAGAAGATCGCCGACCATGAGCTCAATGTGCAAAACATGCGCAGCGCCATCCATACTAACAGAGTACCGTCGGATTACCAGACCCAGGTAGGCAGCAACAGCCCATATCGGGATCAGCTTCGATATGTCCTGGGCTATTAAGTATGCCCTCTTTCGGTTTCGATTGAAGGTCCTTGCTGTAAACCGAGTGGCACCGCACTCGGCGAATACGGGGAGGCCTGGTGGGCCTCCCCGTAGTTTTTCACATTGAGGATAAAATGAGGTAACATGGCACAGCCCGGAAAAATAGCCGTCGAGCTCAGTCTCATGATGGACAGTTTCAACAGGGCAATACTGGACACCAGCTCTAAACTCACCGGCCTGGGGAAGGAGTTCGACCAGGCGGCCGCGCGCATATCGCGCACGGCCGAGGGGCTGGGCAACGCCGGCCGCAAGCTCAGCACTTTCCTCACCTTGCCCATCCTCGGAATCGGCGTGGCGGCGATCAAAACCGCCGCGGATATGGAGATGATGCAAGCCCAGTTCACGACGCTTCTCGGCGATGGATCGCGGGCGAAGGAGATGCTCAACCAGATTCAGCAGCTGGGAGCGAAAACCCCGTTCGAAACGCAGGACATCGCCGAGGCCTCCAAGACGCTTCTGGGCTTCAGCGTGGCCGCGGATGAGGTCATCGACGTGGTGAAGATGCTCGGCGACACCGCCCAGGGCGACGGCCAGAAGCTCCAGGCGATCGCCCTGGCCTACGGCCAGATCAACGCCCAGGGCAAGGCCACCATGCAGGACATGCGCCAGCTCATCAACGCCGGGGTGCCCATCTTCCAGCAGCTCGAGCTCTCCACCGGCAAGACCACGGCTCAGCTTATGGATATGACTTCCCAGGGGGAAATAACCGGCGAGGTCCTGAAAGCCGCCTTTCAGAAGATGACCTCGGAGGGCGGATTGTTCTACAAGGGCATGGAAACGGCATCGGAAACCACAACGGGCAAATGGTCGACTCTGATCGATACCGTCAAGCAGCTCGCCGTTTCATTCGGGCAATTGTTCATCCCAGCCGTGAAGGGGGCGATCGAGACGATAACCGGATGGCTTGAGGCTATAAACAGCTTGAGCGACGGGACAAAAAGCTTGATCGCGGGCTTTGCCATGGTGGTCGCCGCGATTGGTCCTTTGTTGATGGTTACCGGGAAGCTTATCGCATTGGGTAGGACCTTTATAATAATTAAAGCCGCATCAAAAGCCGCATTGGCAGGGGAGGCACTGGCTGCCGGCGCGAGTACCGTTTCATTCATCGCGCATTATGCCTCTCTTCTCGCCGCATCGGTGGCGACAAAAGCCGCCACGGCGGCCCAGTGGCTTCTGAACGCCGCACTGACGGCTAATCCTATCGGGATAGTGATTGTGGCGGTCGGCGCTCTTGTCGCGGCGATTATCTGGATGGTGAAAAACTGGGATAAGGTTATCGCTAAGATCAAAGAGGCCTGGGAATGGGTGAAAAACTTCTTCTCCGGGACAAAAGCCGAAGCCGCTACCGCCGCCGATGGCATAAAGAAGGTCACCGACGAAACGAACAGGGCTTCACAGGCGGCAGAAAACGCGGCCCGAAAGGATTCACAGCGCACGGAGAAGAGGAAGCAGGAAATTGAAAAATGGGTGCAGGCATACAAGAAAGCCCAGGCGGATATAATCAAACTTCTCGAGGAGCACGGTAAAAACGAGCTCGAGCTCGAGGAGCTGAGGCACTCCCGGGCACAGAGCGAGCTTTCCGCGCAACTTCGGGCGCGGCAACTCACCGAAGAGCAGTACCTGAAAGGATCGCAGATCCTCCGCATGCAGTATGAAGACCGTGTAACAGAATTGATAAAGGCTGAGGAGGAGAAGCGCAGGCAAATGCGGGAACAGGCCTTGAATAGGCTTGGCGGCTTTGTCAACGATCTCGGTGGTCTCCTCCAGATGAACGCGAATAACCGGATAGCGGAGATCGAGAACGAACAGACCCGCCGGATGGAACAGATTCGGGTCCAGTACGAAGAGGAAAAGACCCTTATCGAATCCACCGTCACGAATAAAAAAAATCGCGACGAGGCACTCAAGGCCCTGGACGAGAAGCGCGCACGCCAGGAGAAGGCTTTTACGGATAAAAGCGAAAAGGAGAAGCGCAAGATTCAACGTGAAGCGGCAAAACAGCAACAGGCGATCGCCATCGTCGACACTACGATTACCACGGCCCAAGCCGCGATGAACGCCTGGTGGTGGGGATTCCGTCTCCCGCCGCCGGTAGGCGGCCCGGTCCTTGCCGGCATTATGGCGGGATTAACCACCGCCTTCGGCCTGGCGAAGATCGCGCTCATCAAGGCCCAGCCGCTCCCGGCGCTGGCTGAAGGTGGCCTCCTGCTTTCGCGTCCCGGCGGGGTGCCGTTTGTCGGCGCCGAAGCCGGATACGACGAGTATGTCGTACCGTTCAAGGGCGACGCGATCGAGCGCCTGGCGGCCGCCATCGCGGCGAAGATCCCCGAGGGTCTGTACAGATTCGCCTCATCGCGTACACCGGAAGCGACGATCGTTCCGGAGCCTTCGGCACCCGGCAATCTTTTCCACGTCGTGGTGAATCTCGGAAGCGAGACGCTTTATGATGACATACAGCACGCAACCCAAAATGGACTGCTGTTTATTCATCCTCGAAGCGTGAAAGCGTGAAGGGATTCGCCTAGAAGCCCTCCAGGCTTTCCAGAATCGACGCAGGCGCATTTTATTTCCCCGGGAATGGTCTACCCCGGGGAAATTGCTTTTATCTGACAAATTACCAGAATGTGGTAATTTGCAGGAAGCCTACAAAAACCGCAGCGTGCGGAATTTGCAGAAGTCAAAACCGCCATGCTGTCGGATTTGAAAATTATTCACGCTGCATAATTTGCAAATTAGGCGACATTAACTTTTGCATAAAAAAAGTGAGTAAACTTAAAAATACAGAGCAAAACAGAGGCACACAAAAAGCAAAAAGACTTGACAAAATCCCTCACACAAAGACTTAAATATAAGTAGAAAAGCGCGTTAAGCGGAATAGGCTTCCCGAACTTCCAAGCTGATAGCGTGGGTTCGATTCCCATCACCCGCTCATACAGGACCCCGGCAGCGCCGGGGTCCTCTGCGTATTCGGCTATCGGTCAGCCTGCGGTGTTAGAAACAGTGTATGCCGGGCTGCCTTTTCGACCCCCTCCCTTGACCAGAGCATGGGCCGGTACGTCCCTTTACGCCACGGATCGATCATATCGCCGTACCATGGGCTTTTGGGGTGCCCGCTCTGTCCCGAGCTGTTCATGCTGACGTTCGCCCCGAAATCGCCCATGTCGACGATCAGTCGCATGGAGGGGATGGTCCGTACGGAAAAATCTCCCGTCGAGGCGTCCCACATCATATTGTTTACGCACTCGGTCGAGCCGCCGACCGGCACGGGCCCCCTGTTGACGATCCGCTCGAGCAGTCCTATCTTGCTGGCCCCCAGGGGCGTGCTCACGAAGGTCGCCCGGTGCAGATCGCCCCAGCGCCATTTTTGCCGGTTTTTACCCATGGCGGCGACGGCGTCGTCGTAACCGCGCCTGAAGGCCTCACGGAGCGCATCGTCGCGCGTTTCCACCCTGTCCTTTGTCGCGGGATCATCCCACCAGACGTCCTTCCGCTTCTGTAACAGCAGGTTGACCGCCCACATCTCCTTGTCGCCGGCCTCCGATTTCGCGACATCGCCAAGCCGGGCCTGGAAGACCCGTGAGGCGAGGCTTTTCCAGAACATCGCGTAGAGCGCCGCCCGCGGGCTCTCCTCCGTGAAGCGACGGTCCCATTCAAGCAGCCAGTCGCGCGCGGCGGCCAGGTCCCGGTCGTCGATCTTCAGACGCTTGAGCCAGGGAAGCACCTCTCCAGCGCTCAGATGCAAAGTGTCACCCTGCATCGTCTGGCAGGTCTTCGTGGTGTGAGGAGCCAGCTCTTTAATGAGCTGATTGATACGCTCCCCGCGGTAGCCGTATATCCATTTATTGTATCTGCTGCCGAAGTTCGCGTTTACCGCGCCGCCGAGCCGGTTGTTCAGCGCGGCATAGTATTCCGGCGGGGCCACCTCCTGGTTCGCGGCGACGATAAAGCCCCGCGCCGGATTGTACGCCCGGGGAAGCAGGTCGTAGGGTATATACCCTTTCCACTCGAACCGCGAGTCCCAGCCCGGCGCGGGCGTCTGGCCGGTGGATCCCGCCGGGCGGAAGGGAATCCTTCCGGGCATCTGGTAACCGATATTTCCCTTCGTGTCGGCGTAGATAATGCTCTGCGAGGGACAGTCCCAGTTCTTCAGCGCGTCGCGGAACTCCTTCCAGTTCTTTGCTTTATTGAGGCCGATGATGGCAAGCGCGATTCGGCCCGGCTCGAGCGCCGTCCATTTAAGCGCGCGCGGGTCCTCGTTGTTGAAGTCGGCGAGTTTTCCGGTTTCCGGATCGTACTTATTGTCGTTGATGATCGGGCCCAGATGCGTTTCGCGCACGGTGATTTCGATCGCGGGTTTTCCGTTTCCGAACGCGATGGTTTCCTTTCGAGTGGTCATATCGCGCCATACGCCGTTCCACCTGTACTGCAGCGGGTTGGCGGGATTCACCCGTATCAGGTACTGATCGTTAACGTCGGGATAGACGTTGGTGGTCCCCCAGGCGATATCGGCGTTATGACCGACCACCACGCCGGGATTACTCGAAAAAGTGAACCCCTCGACATCGAAGGGCCTGCCGGTGCCGTCGTCGGACGCATGGAGGGCCACCTCGTACCAGATGGAAGGCATCTGTATGCCGAGGTGCGGGTCGTTGGCAAGAAGGGCATGTCCGCTTTTGGTCATCCTGCCGCTCGCCACCCAGCTATTGCTGCCCACGCCCTCGCTTTTACCGGCCAACCATCCGAAATCCGGCGTGCCGTATGGGCCCATCGTTATTCCCGAATTATGGGCCGCGAACCACGGGCCTTCAGCCCTACTACGAACCGCCGCCGCGCCTCCGAGAAGCGCGCGGATGTCGTCCGACGTGAGTATGGTGGGCTTTTCTTTTAAGGGCCATGGAGGAAGCAGCCACATCTCGGCCATCTTCGGTTCGAGCTTTTCGTACAGGCGCGTGCGCAGCATCTCCGCGTCGCGCCGGAGGCCCAGGTCCCAGGCCATCAGCTTCGAAAATACGAGCGTATCTATCGGTGTCCATGGCTCGACCTTAAACTTCACGCCCGTAAGCCCCAGAAGCGCGTAATTGATGGACAGCTCGCGCGGCTTTTTGCCCGATATGTACGCGTTTACGCCGGCGGCAAATGCGTCGAGCGGCGCCCGCTCGGCGGGGGTGTAGCTTTCGTACTCGCGCCGGCAGACACGGTACAGCCCGAGGCTTCGCAGATATATATCCGAGGCCACCAGCGCGGACTTCTTCCCGGTAAGCTCCTCTATCCGCCCGCCGCAGGTCTTTCGGAAGAATTCCATCTGCCACCAGCGGTCCTGCGCCTGTACGTATCCCTGTGCGAAGAAGACATCGTGCATGTTCTTCGCGTAGATGTGCGGGACACCGTGCGCGTCCCGTATCACCTCGACCCGGTCCTTCAGCCCCTTGACGGCGAGCTCGCCGTCCGTCCGCGGCAGCGGAGCGCGCGCGGCGAACTGGTACCATACAAATCCTCCGACGAGGACCAGTACGACGACCGCCAGAAAGCCGATGCCGACGGTTTTCGCAATTTTCCCGATTGTCCCCCGTGATTTCACGTCTACCTCCCGATATTCCTACGTGTTTGTTTTTTACAGCATACAACACCAGATCATTATATGTCAAGAGCCGTATTTGGGAAGGGAGACCCCAGCCGTTCACAGGGCCCGGGAGCATGCCTCCGTTATCCGGAGCGCATGAAGATAACACCGGAATCTCCGGCGCGGGCGGTTGAGGCCGTTCGATATAACAAATATCTATTGACATACAATGAGTTATGCCCAACTCTTTCGCCATTGTTCCGGAAGCGGACGTGATTCGGCCAGGGGAATTATCGCATTCCGTTCGTAAATGGAACGGGGCAGGCGATCAATCGGTTCCCCATGAATAGTACCGATCCATTCCGAGACACCCCCACAACAACAGGTACACAGGAGGAACCATGTCGATTCGGATAACGGCATATGTAGCGATCATGGTCTCGGTTTTCCTCACCGCCTGCGTCTCGATGATGCCCAACCCCGAGCATCAGGCGTGCACGCGCGCGTGCAACGAATCTAAGAACAAATGCATGCTGAACGCCACCAGCTCCGATGCCGTAAGCAAGTGCGACGCGGCGTACCAGGAGTGCATGCAGCGCTGCGCGGCGTACCCCGCGTTCATTCCGTCGGAGAAGTAATTACTATACTATTTTAAAGGAGAAATACGTGATGAAGATTCGCGCCATCGCCACACTGACACTCGCGCTCTCGATTGCCGTCGGGTGCGCCTCTCAGTACAAACTTCCCGAAGGGAACCAGCCCGCGGCCGTGATAAAGGTTAAAACGGCCTTCGACGCGAAAAAGGCCAACGGCCTTGTCCCGTTGCTTACGACCGCGCCGTCGCTTCGAATGTCGGTCAGCCTCGCCGAAGGCACGAAGAACTTTCAGGTCATGAACAAGCAGCTTGCCGAAGCCGCGGACGCTAAAGGCGTTATAACCAGCATCGAGGCATTCAACATCCATCCCGACCGCCCGGTTGTGCTGACCGTCTATACCGGCATTCACTGGCAGACCAAAACCCGCGAGAAGGTCCAGAAGACCGAGCGCGTGCCCAAACAGGTCACAAAGACCGTCAGCGAGTATGACTCATATTCGAAAAAGACCCGGTACGTCACCAAAACCGTCACCGAATACGAACTCAAGACCAAATGGGTGGAGGAATACGTCACCAGGGACCACGCCCGGGGTTGCGCCGCTTCCGTAAAACTCACTCCGGCCCGGGACCATATATACCTCCTCGATTACTCGAACCTTATGGTCGCCGACGGGTGCGCCATGCAGGCGTATCGCCAGATACCGCGGCCGGACGGCACCTTCAAGCTGGAACCGGCCGGCGAGCCGGTCGAAGCGGCGAAATAACCACCGACGGGCGGCGGCCGCGCGTCATCGACGAGCGCGGGCCGTCGCGCCGACCGGTACGATATTATACGGAATTCTTCCTTTCGGCGCCGTTCCGCTCGAGCCGCCTCCACACGAAATACACCGGAAGCCCCAGAAGCACTATTCCCAGCCCCGGCCATGTATACAGCGGCTTATAGATGAGCAGGTCCACGGCGATGGCCCCCAGGGCCAGTATATACACGACCTGAAGCACCGGGTAGCCGAAGGCCCTGTACGGCCGCTCGGCGCCCGGCATCTTCCTTCTCAGAACGAAGACGCCCCCCACCGTAATCATGTAAAAGATGAGCACCACGAATATGACGTAATCAAGGAGTTCGCCGTACCCTCCGCTCAGGCACAGGACACAGGCCCACACGGCCTGCATCACCAGGGCGGCGGCCGGCACCGCTTTTTCATTGAGCGAGCCCGCTCTTTTAAAGAAAAGCCCGTCGCGGGCCATCGCGTAATAGACGCGCGCCCCCGCCAGGATGAGCCCGTTGTTGCATCCGAAGGTCGAAATCATCACCAGCACCGCCATGATTGCCGCGGCCGAGTCCCCCAGGCCGGTCGCGACGGCCGCCGTCGCCACGCGGTCGTTCGCCGCGAACTGTATACCCTGTCCGGCGACGCCCGCGGCGTCAGGCGCGCCCTGGATAGGGAGCACCATGAGATAGGCGATATTGGCGAGCAGGTAGAGCAGTATGACGGAGCCGGTCCCCAGAAGCAGGCTCCGCGGGATGGTCCGGCGCGGGTCCTTCACCTCGGCCGCGGTGAAGGTGATGTTGTTCCATGCGTCGCTCGAGAAGATTGCCCCGACCATCGAAATGCCTATCGCCGCGAGGAGGGCCGCGCCCGAAAGGGCTTCCATCGATACGATTGTACCGTCCACGGCGCGCACCATGTGCGCGTCCCAGAAGCCCGCGAGGTTCCGGGCGATAACATCATGGTCGCGACCGATGAGGATCCCGAGAACGATCAGCCCGACGAGCGCGGCGACCTTGGCCAGTGTGAAGATGTCCTGCACGATCTTCCCGCCGCGGATCCCCCGCGTGTTCATGTATGTCAGCAGCGCGATGCTCGCGATAGCCACGCACTGCGCGGCCGACACGCTGAAGCGGCCGAGGACGAAAATCTTCACTCCCTCGCCCAGCGCGGGGTAGACGACCGCCGTGAACTTGGCGAAGGCCATTCCCACCGCCGCGATGGTTCCCGCCTGGATGACCATGAAGAGCGACCAGCCATAGAGAAAGGCCGTAAGCGGATTGTATGCCTCGCGGATGAAGACGTACTGCCCCCCCGCCCATGGCATGAGGCCCACAAGCTCGCCGAAGCTGAGCGCTCCGACCACCGTGATGAGGCCGGCGATAATCCATACGAGCAGCAGGTAGGCCGGCGCCCCGATGTTGCGCGCGATGTCGGCGCTCACTATGAAGATGCCCGAGCCGATCATGGAGCCCATAACGAGCAGCGTCGCGTCCAGAAGCCTCAGCTCGCGCCTGAATTGTACGCCTCCACGCGAATCGCCGGGATGTTCCGTCTTCATGGCTCCTCCTTGCAGGTATGGGAAGACCGTAACCACTGGTTCCGTCTTCATCCGCCGGAGCGGGTCGGCCCTATCTCGACAGAAGGCCCGCGTCGAGGACGAACTGGGCGCCGGTAACGTAGCGCGCCCTGTCGCTCGAAAGATAGACCACCATGTGCGCAACGTCCTCCGGTTCGACCCATGGAACGGGCAGAAGGTTCCCCGCCGAGCGCTCGGCGATCTCGATCGGAGTGGCGCCCTCCATGAACGCCAGGCCGTCGTTCATCGGAGTGTTGACCCCCGTGGGATGGATGCTCACCACGCGCACGTTGTGCGGCGCGAGCTCGATCGCCCACGACTTTGTCAGGCCGATCATGCCCCACTTGGACGCGGCGTAATGGGAGAGCCTGTTCCCGCCGCGCAGCCCCATCACCGACGAATTGTTGATGATGACCCCCGAGCGCTCCCGGATCATGTGCGGGATGATCCGCCGTGCCACGAGCCACGCGCCCTTCAGGTTGATGTCGATCATGGCGTCCCATTCGAGCTCGGTCATCTCGTGCGCCATGGCGTAGGCGCAGATGCCCGCGTTGTTGAAGAGGATATCGATCCTCCCGAATTCCGCGACCGTCGCGTCGACGGCCCGCACTATCGCCGCGTCGTCACGCACATCGCCGGCGAACACCAGCGCCCTTCGGCCCAGCGCCTCGACCTCATTTTTCAGCGACTCGAGCTCCTCGCCGGTGCCGAACTCGTAGGCCGGATACTCGATTCTTTTCGCCACGTCGAAGCCGACGATGTCGGCCCCCTCCCGCGCGAGCGCCAGCGCCGCCGCGCGTCCCTGACCGTGCGCGGCCCCGGTTATGAACGCCACCCTGCCTTCACATTCCCCCGCCATCTCACTCCTCCCCCGTTTGTTTGCCCCGGTAGGGGTACAGCACCTCGTCGAGCGGCACCTTCGCGATCGTATTGAAAAGATTCGTCGCGTACATTATCCCGGCGAAGGCGACAAGCAGGACGATCTGTTCCTCGGTGAATTTCAATTTGAGGCCGTCGTAGACATCGTCGGTTATCGCGTGCGGATCCACCGCGATCCGGCGGCCCAGCTCCATAAGCAGGCGCTCGACGTCGTTGAGCCTCGGGTTGTCCGGGTCCTCCCCGCTGTCCACCAGTATCTTGCGGAAAAAGAGCGAGCAGATGAGGCAGTTGTTGCCGTTGGAGATCGCGTAGGAAAAGAGCGAGAGGGCCCGCTCCCCGATGAAGGGCACGATGAGGTCCCGGAGCGTATACCATTCCATGTAGGCCCTGAAGGCCGGCACGGAATGCAGCAGGGTGCGCTTCATGTTGGTGATACGGCCGTGCCGGGCGATCTGGTCGTCGTACTCGCGGCGGACCTCCTCGCCCGCGGTCTCGTACTCGGTCATCGAAATATAGCTCACAACGCCCTCCCGGATGCTCGTGATTTCAATGCCTGCCGGGCATCCAATTACCACCCCGCGGACGGGATGTCCAGCCAATTAATGGAACATTGCGCGCCCGTCCCCCGGAAGATGTTTGACGGCCTCGCGCCGCGCCGGTACCATGTGTCGCCATGAAAGCATTCGCCGGTACGATCTGTGCGCTTACCATCCTTTTCGCCTCCGCCGGCGGTCGCGGGGCGGTGATGTTCGATCCCGCCCTGGACTGGCGCTCCATTAAGACCGAACACTTCCGCATCCACTATCACCGGGGGCTCGAGGCCGAGGCCTCCGCCATGGCGGCAAGGGCCGAGGAGCTTCACCGCGAGCTCTCACCGCTGCACCGCTGGGCCCCCTTCTTCCGCACCGACATTGTCATGGTGGACGGCACCGACGAGGCGAACGGCTTCTCCACGCCCTATCCCTTCAACCGCGTCCAGCTCTACATGGCCAGGCCCGACCCGAGTTCTTCGCTCTCAAATTACGACGACTGGCAGCGGCTCCTCTTCACTCACGAATACACCCACACTCTCAACCTGGACGCTATAAGCGGGCTGCCCTCCCTTACGCGATACACGCTGGGCAGGGTGTGCTTTCCGAACATGTTCCTCCCCATGTGGATGATCGAGGGTAACGCGGTCTATTACGAGTCCCGGCGGACGCCCGGCTCATTGTTCGCGCCGGGCAGGAACAACAGCAGCTATACCGATATGGTGATGCGCTCCACGTTCGCCGAAGACCGCTTTATGTCCATCTCCTCCGCCTCGCATTTTCCACGGCCCTGGCCCATGGGGCACACGCCGTACCTGTACGGGGGGCTATTCGTCGATTTCCTTGAAAAAAAGTACGGAAAGCTCAGTTTCTCGAAGGTCATGGAGGAAAACACCGACAATGTGCTTCCCTATCTCGTGAACAAAAACGCGAACGACGTGTACGGCGAAAACTTCATCGCGCTCTGGAAGGAATGGGAGCGTTATCTCGAGGTCCGCTACCGCCGCCAGCTCGAATCGATCGAGGCGGCCGGAACCACGCGCTTCCTCCGTCTTACCGGAAGCGGATATCTTACATCCCTTCCGCGATTCTCCCGGAACGGCGGCTCCATCTATTACGTACGCTCGACCGCCCGCGAGAAGACCGCCCTCATGCGCATTCCGACCTCCGGCGGCAGGGCCGAGGAGCTCTGCGAGGTCCACGATCCAGGCTCCATCAGCGTAACCGATGGCGGAGTATACCTCTCCGACCCCGAGTACCACCGCTCCTTCTCGCTCTACAACGAAGTGTTCTCCTTCGATGGAAAGGAGTACCGTCGAATAACGAATGCCTTGCGGGGGGAATCGGTGGATCTCTCGGCCGATGGAGGCGTTTCGGTGTTCGTCCGGCACGATCGCGGGCGTTACTCGCTTGTAATTTCCGACGGCTCGTTTGCGGCGAGGGAAGAGGTAATTGCGCCGGGCGGCGCGCGGATGGCCCACTCCCGCCTCTCCCCCGACGCGGGAAAGATAGTCTTTACGATAAAGGAAAAGGGCGGCCGCTTTAACCTCGTCCTTTACAACCGCGAGCTTCGCACGTTCTTCAGGCTAAGCAGCGGCCCATACAACGACATCTGTCCGGCATGGCACCCCGACGGCAGGCGCGTGGTCTTTTCGTCCGACCGCTCCGGAGTTTACAATCTCTACGAGATGTACATCGCAAGCGGCGCTTCGGCGCGACTGACAAACCTGACGGGCGGGGCCTTCCACCCGGACGTCTCGCCCGACGGGAGCTCGATAGCCTTCGCCTCGTACGGCGCGCGCGGCTTCGATATTGCGCTCATGCCCTACCCCGCATCCGGAACGGATAAAACCGTCTCTGAGCCGACGCCGCTTCCTTCAGGGCGCTTTGGCGCTGCCGAAAGCGAAGAGCCCGCCTCGCCGCCCGGATCGCCATATACACCCCTCCACTCCGTACTTCCGCCACTGTGGCTTCCGATATTCGGGACCTCGGAGCTGTACGAAGACAAGTACGACCAGTTATACGGCGTTTACCTGCCGGGTAACGACACGCTGTATCGCCATTTTTATTCGCTTACCGCCTACGCCTACAATATACAGCGGCGCGCCGTGGTGGATCTGGATTATTTATACGCCGGGTTTTACCCAAACCTGCTTTTCCGCTATGAAAACGAGGCCCTTTTCTACGGCGAAGACCGCTTCCCCTGGTCGGATCGGCTTCCCTACGGGGTCAAGCGGAGCCTCGAGCGCAAGCTCGCCGCCGGTATCGAAATACCTTACATCCGCTTCCTGCATTCACAGATGTTGCTCCTATCATACAGCCACGAGCTTAGCATAACGGACGTTTCGGCCCCTGCGGGCGGTCCTGCCGACCGTTTCCGGGACCGCCTGGCCCGCGCAGGCCTCGCATGGACCTATACGGGCGCCGGCGAATTTCCCTATTCCATAAGCAAGGAAGACGGGACCGATTTCGCCCTTGTGGCCGATCTGTACAACGAGGCGATCGGCTCGGACATCTCCTTTTTCAAGGTGCGGGCGGAGTTTTCGCACTATATGGAAGGTCTTTTTACAAACCACGTTCTCATGCTGCGCCTGCGCGGAGGGGCTTCGTTCAACAATCCGGAGCGCCATTCTCCCTACCCGCTTGGCAGGTTCGAGAGGGGCAAAACCGGTCCCCCCGCCGCGGACGAGGACGAGTTCGGACTGAGGGGCTACCCGGCGGGAGCGGAATATTCGGACAGGTTCGCCTCCGGAACGATTGAATACAGGTTTCCGGTTTTACAGCACGAGGGCGGCTTTCGAACGCTGCCGCTGTATTTCAGGGACCTTTCCGGTCGGATATTCGCCGAATACGGTAATTCCTGGAACGGTAAACCGGAAATGGAGGCATTCAGGGCGTCGGCCGGGGCGGAGGCCCATATAAGAATCACCGCCGGGTATATGATGGACATACGGGGCTTTTTGGGGTATGGCCATGGCTTCGGCCGACTCGGGGAGGACCAGGTCTATTTTGGCGTTTATGGGTTTCTGGAGGGTGCTTTTAAAAAAATTCAGTGTAGTTTCGCCTATTTCTAAAAAAATGCTTTATTTAATGAACCATGTTCATTTATAATACTCCAAAGTGCTCTTGAGAACTCCGGTATGCCACGGAACCCCGATTTTACGACAAAAGGCCGGATACATAGAGATGAGCAACAGATTGTGGGAAGGAGCGGACCTTGGAAGGGACCATCGAAAACCAGATCGTTTTAAACCCGCCGAACTTTAAAGAGGCGATACGAAACGGCGAGGATTTCTACATCCAGTTTTCCATTATGAGCCCTGTTGTCGAGGAAAACCTCATAAAGGTGCTGCACCGGGAGCTCGAATACTTCGACATCCTCTACATGAAAGACATGCTCCTCACGGTGCTCAAGGAGCTCATCAACAATGCCGTCAAGGCAAACGCGAAGAGGCTTTATTTCCGAAAAAAAGGCCTCGATATCCGGAAAAAAGAGGATTATCGCGCCGGAATGGAGACCTTCAAGGAGGAGGTGTTCTCGAACGAATCCTCCTTTCTGGAAGAACTGCCCGAGGCCAGGCTGGTGGTCAGGGTGTTCTTCAAAGTGCTCCCCGAGAACCTGCGAATCAGCATCATCAATAACATCGCCATCCTCGAGGAGGAGCGCGTAAAGGTCGAATCGCGGGTCAAAAAGGCCTACTCGTACAAGGACATATCGGACGCTTTCGACGACGTTCTCGACGACTCTGAAGGGGCGGGCCTCGGACTCACCATGGCGCTCATACTTTTCAAAAATATCGGCCTCCCTCCGGAGACGTTCAGCATAACCACCGACGGCAGGCTCACCATAGCGAAGATCAACATCCCCCGCAGGGCGGACGCGGGCGAGTTCAGCGTCAAGATAGCGGAAGGCATCCTCCAGGAGCTCGAAAACATCCCCTCTTTCCCCGAAAACATCATCGAGATACAGCGCCTCTGCGCAAATCCCGATTCGACAATACGCGAAATATCCGACAGCATCAAGCGCGACCCGGGGCTTACGACCGCGCTCCTCAAGCTCGCCAATTCCGCCGGATATATTACCTCCAAAAGGATCGAGACCATCGAGGAGGCGGCAAAGATAATCGGCACCAAGGGAATCAACATGCTTTTGGTCGCCACCGGCGTGCAGAAGGTCCTCGATTCGCGCTACAAAAAGTTCGAAACGATCTGGAGGAACTCCTACCGCACCGCCTTCTACGCACAGCGAATCGCCATACAGATCAAACACAGCAAGATGAGCGACTTCGCCTACCTCGCCGCGCTTCTGTGCGACATCGGCAGGATCGTTCTGCTCTCCTTGGGCCCCGAGAAGATAAACCGGCTCGTCGAGATAACCGGCAACGAGAACCTGGCCCAAACCGCGGTAATAGAGGAGATAACCCTGGGGGTAAGCCACAGCACGCTCGGAAGCCTTATATGCAAAAAATGGAAATTCAACGACGCCCTAATAAAAGCTATCGAATTTCATCACCGGCCGCACATGGCGCCGGAACGCTACCATGACCTCGCTTATACGGTATACCTGGCCTACATTTTCACCGAAATCGAAAATCGCAACTTCCGTTTCGAGATCGTCGACGAGGACGTACTGGAGTACTTCAACCTGAACAACAAAAAGAACTTCGAGATGCTCCACAAGGTTCTCAAGGAAGCCTACGAGGAAAACTCCGCCGCCCACTGAGGTCCGCGGCTCTCCTAAAAAGAATTGACTATTTCCCGCCCCTGCCGCCACAGTAAGTGGAGGACACGCCAGGGGGGAGCTCTCATGTATTTTCAGGACATCATAGCCGGCCTAAACGAATACTGGGCCCGAAGGGGCTGCGTCATCATACAGGGATACGACCTCGAGGTCGGCGCCGGCACCTTCAACCCGGCCACCTTCCTGCGCGCGCTCGGGCCTGAGCCCTGGAACGTCGCATACGTCGAGCCCTCCCGCCGTCCGACAGACGGCAGGTACGGCGACAACCCCAACCGCCTTCAGCACTACTATCAGTACCAGGTTATACTCAAACCCTCGCCCCTCAACGCGCAGGACCTCTACCTCGACTCACTGCGCCATCTCGGCGTCAAGCTCGAGGAACACGATGTCCGCTTCGTCGAGGACGACTGGGAGTCCCCTACCCTCGGGGCCTCGGGCCTCGGATGGGAGGTCTGGCTGGACGGCATGGAGATTACTCAATTTACATATTTCCAGCAGTGCGGGAGTTTCGAGCTTGACCCGATACCCGTGGAGCTCACCTACGGGCTGGAGCGCATATGCATGTACATCCAGGGAGTCGACAGCGTATTCGACATCAAATGGAATGAAAACCTGCTCTATCGCGACATCCATCATCGGAGCGAGCTCGAGTTCTCCCATTATAATTTTAACGCGGCGTCCGTGGAGCTTTATTTCGACCTTTTCAACAAGTACGAAAAAGAGTGCCTTTCCATTCTCGAATACGCTTCTCCGCCGCTTGTGCTTCCCGCATACGATTGCGTGCTCAAGTGCTCGCATATTTTCAACATGCTCGACGCCCGGGGGGCCATCTCCGTTACCGAGCGCGTCGGCTACATAACCAGGGTCCGCAATATGGCCCGGCGCTGCGCCGAGCGCTACCTTCAGATACGGGAAGAGATGGGCTTCCCGCTCCTCAAAAACGGGGCCGCCAGGGTGTAATCGGCGATGCACCGGGGGTTCGCCAATCTCGAGCGTTTTCTGTCCAGGCATGACAGGTTTATCATATCCACGCACGAAAGCCCGGACGGGGACGGCCTTGGCGCCGAAATCGGTTTTCGCGAGATACTGGCCCACATGGGCAGGCGTGCGGTTATACTGAACTCGGACCCGGTGCCGGACAAATTCCTCTTCATCGACCCCGAGCGCGAGATAAACGTCTATTCCGAATCGATCGAGCTCCCCTTTCCGGCCGAGGACTGCGCCGTCTTCGTTCTGGACACCAACGATTTCGATAACATCGGGCGGCTGTTTGAACTGCTTAAGGGACGGGTGAGGGAGGTTTTTATCGTCGATCATCACGAGGGTGGGAAAGACAAGCTGGAATCCAACTTTATAAAGGTGGAAGCCTCGTCCACCTGCGAGATCATATACAGCCTGTTCGTCTATTTCAATATTACCCCGAGCGGCAAGGCCGCACAGGCGCTTTACGCCGGCATGCTCTTCGATACCGGATCTTTCCGCTATCCCAAAACGACACCGGAGACCTTCAGAATAGCGGGCCGCCTGGTGGAGCTGGGGGCCAATCCGTTCAAATCCTACGAACATATCTACGAAAACAATTCCCTTGCCAGCTTCGCCCTGCGCGCTATGATTCTATCCACAATGGAGGTGCACCATGGAGGAAAGCTCATCGCGATGAAGCTAACGCCGGAGATGCTCATAAAATCGGGAGCGAGCTTTTCGGAAGGCGAACTCGCGATCAACATACCGCTCACCGTACAGGGAGTGAGAGCGAGCATTCTGGTAAAACAGGATACGAGCGGGCCCGTCAAGGTAAGCATGCGCACCAAGGGGGATTACGACGTCGCCGAGATAGCCATAGCGAACGGCGGAGGCGGCCATAAGAACGCCGCCGGATACAAATCGACCCTCCCGCTGGAAGAGACCTTCCGCAGGGCCATCGGCGACATGGAGCCGTTTTTCCCGGACTAAAGCAGTCCGAGGAGCTTCTCTATCTTCCGCGCATCGACGCCGGAAAGCCTGCGGCGTATCGAATCCTCCGTTTCGCCCCGTGCGAACCTAAAGCTAAGGGTGATATCGCCCCCTTCGAAATACGACGGCAGCGCCACTGTGCAGGCCCCGCGTTCGATCTCCGCGACGATTCCCGCGGCCTTTTCCCTGGCCGCGGTGTACGAAGGATATCTGACGGCGTACACGGCATCGTGCAGGGACTGTTCTTCCCTGCGGGGATCTCCCGTCCGCGCGGGAGGGAGCGCGAACACCGCGGCGAGGGACCCGTCCCTTAGCAGGATGTCGGAGAGCATCTCCACCATCTCCCTGAAGATATTTATCCTGAAGCCGTGTCCGTCTATTCGGGCTCCGAGAAATTCGTGCGCCTGGGCCGGAAGCGACAAGAGGTCGCGGATCAGCCTGAATCCGGCATCCCGCGCGTCCAAATATTCCCTCAGGCTCGCGGGGAGCCCCAGGACGGATTCGATCATCCGCGTGGCGGCAAACTCATCCGGCACACCAAATCCATGGCGTATCGCCCCCCGGAGCTCGTCGCCGCCGGCGCCCAGGCCGCCCAGGATGAGCGCCATCTTCATCCTCCCGACCGGCCCGGCTTCACCCCGCGCGCACTTGAGCAGGGCGCGGTTGCGGTAATCGGCCGGGTCGATTGTTTCGACGACCCAGGAATCCACCCGATCGAGCCCGGCCCGCACGGCCGCCGCGAGCCGGTTGTGTCCGAAGACCGGGACCATTCGATCGCGCTCTTTTAAAAGCAGCGGACTCTCCAGCAAACCGAAGCGCTCTATGGACGCGCGAAGGTCGTCGAGGGGCCGTCTTTTGGACACCCGAAAAGAATCGTCCGCCAGATCGACCGCGGAAAGCGGCACTCTCTCGATGAATGCCGAACCGGGGAGCATGGTCAGAGGATTCCCCGAAGCAGGTCGTCGAACTCCTCGGGATAAACCATCGTAACCTTCTGCAATCGCTTGAGGTTGTTCTTCGCCGGCTCGGTAAGGTCAACGGTGGTGATGAAGAGGCCCTGCTTCGCCTTGATATCGTTGATCGCCTGGGCGAAATTACGCAGGGGAATCTCACCAACCATGGTCTTTGTCCATCTGCGAACCCATACCAGCACCTTCTCCTTCGTCTCGTTGGAGGTGGCGAGGAAGTCGACCCCGTCGGCCTCGCGATAGGTCTGTAATATCTGGTCCACCCGGTATCCCATCTTTCCCACGACCCTGTTCGCCATTATGCGGAAGCTTTCGGTGTCCAGTTTGATAAGTCTGGCGACCCTGTCGCCGGCCCCTACCTCGGACGATCGCGCCTCGCCATCCCCTTCGCGCGCGACTCCGATCCTCGCTGTCACCATGACGTTCTTGAGGTCCAGGGCCCTTTCGCTCTTCAGTCCGCACACCTTCCACAGGAAATCCTGCGGAAAAGCCCCCGCAATCCAGTCATCGATGCCGTCCATAACCGAAGCGTCGAAACCATCCTGCAATTGGCGGTATGAAGTATCCATTTCGCGGCGGAGCATGGTGACCAGCCGGTTTATTCCGTTGTAGGTCTTGTCCATCTGATAGAGTTCGTTCCAGTATTCGTGGGCCCGGTTGATCTGCTCGGTCCTTATACAGGCATAGCCCAGATCGTAGAGGGCGAGCATTAGTTCGGCCTGCGAGTCGTTGTCGCGGGACGACTGCATCAGGTCCTCGAAATTCTTGACGGCCTCGTCGTTTTTTTTAGCCTGAAGGTTTAGAAAGGCGAGAAGTCGTTTGGCCATATAGCGCACCTCGAATTCCCGCGCCCTTTCCGCGATGGCCGAGGCGTGCGGTATCGCCTGTTTGAAATCGCGCTTTCTCTGGAGCGCGAAGGCCATCGCCAGGTTCGCCGCGTCGGAGTTCGGCCTCAGCGCAAGCGCGTTCTTGAAAAAGGCGATCGCCTCGTTTGTCCGCTGGTTCTGGTAGCAGGTGATCCCGGCGCCGAAATATACATCGAAATCGTCCTTCGTGAGCTTTACGAGCCGGTCGAAATGCTTCTGCGCGAAATCGAATTCCTCCTGGCCCAGGGCGATAAAGGCTACATGATAGAGCGCTTCGGGGTCAGTGGGATAGAGATTGAGTATCTCCAGGTAGCCGCGAAAGGCCTTTTCGATGTCATCGCGTATATAATAGGCGCCGGCCAGCTTCTTCTGCACGTCGAGCGAATCGATCTCATAGGTAAATTTTCCCGTAAGCAGCATCCCCTCCAACTGCATGATTGCCTGATCGATCTCGTTAAGTTTCAGGTAAAGCCCGGCAAGCCGGTAACGCGTGGTGGGGTCGCCCGGGCGGCTCTCCAGGACCTTCCGGTATTCTATTACGGATTCCTTCAGCATGCCCTGCTTTTCGAAAAGCTCCGCCCTCTGGGCCGGGTCGAATTTAGGCCGGATATAGACGAGATAATAGGCTATCGCGCCCATGCCGCCAAGGATGATGAGGATTATGGTGATGAGCATGCCGCGTGTACCCGTTTCACTCCGGCTCAGCGGGAGAACTTTACGATCTCTGGCCAGCCGTTGATCGTTACGGCGTTACCGAAATCCTTTTTTATCACGAAATCGCTCTCCTGCTTGATCTTCGCCCGGAAGGGAAGGTTGATCATGATCTCGGGCGGTACAAATTTCGGTAGATCCGTAAACCTGAACTGCACATCGCCGCTGGAGGACAGCACCCTGAAACTGATCGGCCCGAAACGCGAGGGCGCGTCCTGCACCACCATCTCCGAGCCCGGGATGAACCATTCCTCGCGTGGGGACGGCAGCACGTCGAGCCTGCTTTCGAAATCCATAAACAGCATATTGCGCAGGGTCAGGGCGAAGGCGGCCATCGCCTCTACGGAGTCCCCGTCGCCCATCATTCCGGCCCCGGAACCGGGATGAAGTACATCCTGAAGCGAGTAGCGTTCGCCGCCCTTTTGCATGAACTCGCCCATGAGATCGTAGTAGCGCATATCGCGGATGTGGATGAGATTCGAGGCGAAAAGGAGCGAAAGCACCGAGTCCCATCCGCCAAGCGCCCGCACATAAAGAGGAACACCGCCGTAAAGCTCGGCTATGCCCGCGACCATGGAACGGAGATTGTCCGCCCCCAATTCCTCCACCCGAAATGGGTAGCCCGCCGCGGCGATATAGCCGGCGGCGACGTTTCCATCCAGGACGACCGGGCCGTCCCTTTCCTCGCCCGCCGGGAACATGGCCCCGATCTCAGCGGCCACAAGTCCCCCCAGCCGCCGCGCTTCTCCTGCGAACCTGTTCTCGTCGCCGAAAAGCCCCATGCACCGCGCAAGGTAGGAATACTGGCGAAGCGCGTTGTACAGCAGCACCTTATCGTATGGATGGGATGACGCGTCAAGATAATACCCGAGTGAGTTGGCCCCTCTTCCGGGCGAAGCCGATTTGATCGTCCTGGCGTGTTCGAACAGGCCCGTCGCGGTCGATTTAAGCGATGAATAACCCTTGCGGAGGAATTCCATGTCACGGGAATGGATGAAACAGTCGGCGAACGCGGAAAGGAGGTACGAGGCGCCGATCGCCCGTTCGAAGGACCCTTCCGCCTCCCCGCCGAACATGGGCATCAGTGAGCGCAGCATGCCTTCGGCCTCGGAGTGATAGCCCATCCTGTCGCACGCGCACACCATAAGGCACGAGCGCCTCATGGCCGCGATATCCTCCGGGTTGCGCGGCCTTTGCGATTCCCTGTTGAGCGAGTTCAGAAGGCACAGCTTCGTGGCGTAGAGCCATTTGACGACAGGGTCGTCGGGGAACGCAAGGTTTAACCCGCTTTTAATCCTTATTCCGGCAAATTCGATGAATTCGGCCGCAGCCCGCGTGAAGTTGACGCGCGAGGCCGTTATGGGGTTTCCGCGCGAAAGATTGATCCGTATATGGATGCGCCGCGACCCCTTCTCCAGGGCGTAGCCGAGTGCGAGGGTGGCCATACCGAACTCGCATGAGGACCTTAGCATATCCCGCGCGCCGGGAGCCGGGACTATATCCCCGGAAACGCCATTCCCGGTGGCGATAAAATCGGGCCGGGTCTCGAGCGCCGCCCTTTCCACGCCGTCGATTTTCACCGTCCGCGCGTCCCTGCGATATTCGATCTCACGCATGGTGCCTATCGAGAGCGGATCGTACGGCCGGAACACCACGAGGAGCTTCGCCCCATCCGTTTTCCTGGGGAGGGAACAGTCAAGCGCGACAATGGCCTCGTCCACGCCGGTTCGCGCGCCGAAAACGGTCTGCACAAGGCCGAATTCCTTCTCCCTCCAGGTAGTCCTGGCGATGGAGGTAAGCGGGTCCCTCTCCTGTACCACGCCCGCGGGCGATTCCTGGGCCCGAAAAAGCCTCTGGCCTATGAGTACCCATATCTCCACCGACCAGGCCGCGTACGTCGGCGAGAGCATGCCGGACCGGTCGATTCGAAGCGCGTCGCTCGAAAGCAGGTTTGTAAAATACATCCAATCCCGGCTGGAGTGGTTTGAGAGCAGCGGGGGAAGAATACACCCCCCCGATCTGGACGCGCCGTCCGAAAGCCGGTTGATCCAGTCCGGGTAACGATACGACGGGAAGCGCTGGAAAAGAAGATAATTCCGGATCCCGGCGCCCATGCCCGAGGTCATCGAACCGAATTTTTCTCGATCGATGAAGTCCGGGATATCGCCCGCGAAACCCGCCGCGACGGCCGGACTTCTGGGTTTGTCATGCCTCCGGAAGATCCCTTTTATGTCCATCTGAATGAACGCGGATCAGAAATGCCTGAGCGCCTCTTCCTCCGTTTCGTGCACTTCGAACATATCCATGAGCTCCACGACCTCGAAAATCTTTTTTACCGCGTTGTTCATGTTGCAGAGCTTCAGCTTGCGCTTGGTTTCCTTGAGCACCCTCATGGTGGAGACGAATATCCTCAGGCCGGAGCTGCTCATGTATTCGACCTGCCCCAGGTTGAGGAGCAGATTGCTTTGCGGCTCCTGTTCGATGATCTTGTTGATCTCCTTCTCCACATCGGCCGATACGTGGACATCGAGCTTCCCCTGCAGATATACCACGATAACGTTATCGACTTTTCTGGTTTTTAGGTCCATTTGCTCCTCCCCGATTTATGCCCGGCCGCCGCGTGGACTATCGGCTGCTCCACGGCAGACCCGGCTTACAACTTATTCTTCGCCCGAACGGGCGGCCTTTCCGGTGATGGCGAGCGCTGCAGCCGTCACCAGGAAAACCGCCAGGAACATGACACCCAGGATGACTGCCAGCGTATGCTGGTAACTAATCCCGTTTTTAATGAGAACCCACGACGCCATTACTGGAAACAGCACTCCGGTAAAATAGACAAGCCCCCTGTATCGAAGCGGGTCGAACAGAGGCAGCACCATGGCCGCGCCGGCGGAGAACACCATCGCGGCGAAACCGCGCGTGATAAAGTACAGGGGCGCCACGAACGCGTCGTACTTGATCTGGTTGAACCAGTCCTCGGCGATCGGAAGGCCCAGAAGGGCGCCGACGAAAAGCGGGGAAAGAAAGAACAGCATTCCGACGGCCATGTACAGGATGCCGCTTGCAAGGACAACCGCCTGCAGGATGTTCGTAAGCTTTGAACGCATCGCCCCTCCCTCCGCTCCATTTTGACACGGTCCCCGCGCCACAAAGTGCGGGGCCACCATTTACACTAAAGCCCGTGCTCCTTCAACAATTTATTCGAGAGCTCGTCTGAAAGTTCCAGTATTTTTTTAAAATTATACACGCCCTCATCCAACTCGATAACCAGGTTTTTCGACGGTATGCCGCCCGGCCTGCCCTCGGGAAGCACGCGTGCCGAATGGTCGAGAAAGCTGTCATAAAACTTAAGAACGCGTTTCTCGCGGAAACGAAGCCTGGCCCGGTTGCGTATGGAGATCGAAATTATCTCGTCCACGTCGGTCCTCAACAGGTCCTCCGGGCGCGCCCTCCTGGCCGGGAATCCGGAGTGATACCTCCCTCCGGCCATTTCGACCGACTCGCAAACCGGGTGCAGCATGAAGGACGCGGCGATACATCCGGCGAGATTCCCGGTACTGAAAAACCGGGCCCCTCCCGTCTCCCCGTCCGTTAGCATGACGGCCGGCAGTGTTCTGAACATCTCTATTCTCGAATCCCCCGCAAGTTCCCTGGCGTAGCGCTCGGCCCCGGCGCTCTTTATGACGAAGCCGTCGGGAAATGTGATATCGATCATCGCGTTTAGGCGCTCCTCGGAGAAAAGGCTCTCCGCCGCCTCCAGAAACGAGTCCTCGTCTTCTTTCAACGCAAAAAGAGCCGCCATTGCGAAGCTCATACCGGAGGAATAGAGGAGGTCCGCGGTCTTCCCCGCGCGCTGGAACGCGGCCAGGAAGCCGGCGTAGGCAAGCGAATCGGCAAGCCTGGCCTCGAGCACCATGCCGTGCTTTCGACCGCGGATGAACTCCATGAACCCCGCCCCGCTGTCTCCGTCGGCGCGCGCACGAAGCGTCTCGTGCGCGGGGACGCTTTTATCAATCTCCAGGTCCTCCAGAATAATGCCTCCCTCGAAGGCGCGCGCCGAGCGAGCGTGGAACGCGTTGAGCGTATACAGCACGCGCTGCCCCTCGCGGAGGGAGGAGTCGAGGAGTGAGTGCAACGATCGGCGGTCCCTGGGACGGGTGACTATCGGAAAAAGCACGTCCGAGAGATCGAAGACCCGGTCGCGCAGGGCGTCGTCGCGTCCGGATAGGTCGATGACGATATAGCGGTATTCCCGCGAAAGGGCGAAAAGTATGGGCGAGATGATGTCGGGATTGACCCTCACCTTGGAGCCAAAGGCGATGTTCATGAGGGATAGCCGGTCGTCCACAGGCTCTATCCGCTCGTTGATGAATGAATCGGCCGAAAGTTCCTTCTCGTCCTTCTGGGAAACCGCCGTGGTGATTCTTTTCTCGAAGATATTGAATATGGAATCGCCGGTGTATGACGCGTCCAGTACGATCGTTTTCGCGTCGCGCGCGCAGCACAGCCCCAGAAAGGATGATAGAATCGATTTGCCCGCTCCGTTTTTCGGGCCGAATACCGTAATGACGCGCGCCGCCTTTCCTCCGTATTTCCTGCCGACGGAGGACGGCTCGAAACCCATGGCCCCGACCGCGCGAAGATAGCCGCGCATCGCCTTGTAGGAATTCAGAAAGAAGCGATATAGCTTTTCGACATCGATAACGAAGAGGGATGAATCCACAAGGGCCCTTACCCGCCCCCGGTGGCGGTTCTGGGTGAAGGGGATGTCGCCGAAAAACGACCCCGGCGCCATGCACACGACCTCGCCGCGCCCCGGGGCCTCCATCTCGAAAAGCCCGGCCGCCACGATCCCCAGGGTGTTGTCCTTTCCGGGGTCGAAGAAGCCGCCGCGCTTAACGTTTAGCAGGCGCCCCTCCGCGCGGAGACGGCCGATTTCGGCGTCCCCGCAATGCCGGAAGAGCGGCATGTCGTTCAATATATTGTCGATATAATCCATTCGCCGTTTCGCCTGTCAGGCTTCGACGGACTTGAGCAGCCGGACAAGCTCGGGCTTGCCCAGGAGCTCTATGGGCCTGGTGCCCGCGAATTCGGCCGCGGCCTGCGAATAATCGCCGGTGCTGATAACGATGATGCGAGTGGCGTTGCGCGGCTTCATGCTCTCGTGGATCTTCCGCAGGAGCTTGTCGGTGACCGTGTCGGTGGTGCGCAGGATCCGCACGATACGGTTGCTCATGCGGGTGTTACGCCATTTCCCCTCGGTCTCGGTGGCGAGGATTTCGATCTCCGAATCGTTTATTATCTCTATGTCCATTATCGTAAGGCCCAGGGCCTCCGCCATTTTGCGGCAGGTGTGTTCGAACTGCGCAAGCCCGGCGATCATGAAGTCCTTTACGCGGTCATCCTGCCTGAATTCGGAATACGCGCGCAGCTTCTCCTGTACATCGCGAAAATTCTTGTTTACCGCCGCGATCTGCTCCCAGTTGGCTATCGCCGACTGGAGGTCCCGCACACTCTCCTGGGAGGAGGCCAGGAAGTACCTCAGGTTGAGCTCGGTATCGCTGCCTCGCCTGGCGAACTTCAGGCCTCTTTCGAACTCTATGATGGCCTTGGGGAACATCTCCTTTTCGTGATAGCAGGTGCCCTTGGCCAGGAAGCACTTGACCTTTATATCCTCGTTCTTCTGCGCTGTCTCGAACTCCTTTATGGCCCATTCGTAATCCCCGAGCTGGCGCAGCACCAGGCCGAGGAAGTAGTGGGCCTTGTAGTTCGCCTGATCGAGCTTGATCGCCTCGATGAACATCTGCTTGGCCTCGTTGTGGGAGTTGTTGCGGTAAAGCACCTGCCCCAGGTAGTAATACGACATGTCGTGCCGATTGTTGTTGGAAATGCTCTTCTTGAAGTATATGGCCGCCTTGTCCAGCGCGCCGGCGTCGAAAAAGATCATGCCGAGCCGGTAGAAGTTCTCGAAGTTGTCCGGATCGATCTTGGTGAGTATGAGGTATTCCTTTCTCGCGTCCTCCACGGCGCCCCGCTCCCTGAATATCCTTGCAAGCTTGGAGCGCACATCGACCTCTCTCACCCTGTCATCGAACCGGCCTATTTTGAGCACCTGGCGGTACTCGAGTATGGCGAACTGAAGATTGTTTTCCTTTATATAGGCCTCGGCCAGCAGATAGTGGGCATAGGCGTTGCGGTCGTCTTTCTCGAGGATCTCGTTGAGCTTTTTGATCGCGAGCTTGGTCTGCCCCATCTCGATCATTTTGGCGATTTCCTCGATCTTTCGAGGGAAGACATAGGTGCTGAAGATATAGAGGCCAAAAATGCTGAGCATTATGAAGAAGACAAATATTATTACATAGGTCAGTATCATCGTCCGTATCCATGCCCCGGCTGTATAGGTCGGCTCTCAGGCGTCCCGGCGCCGCTCGCGCAGGAGCCTGTTCTGCTCCTCGAGATCGGCGATCCTGGCAAAGGCATCCATGAGCTCGGCCCTGCTTAGCTGTGAAACGCTTTCCTGCGCTCTGGCCGTTTCCGTCGCGAGCATGAGTTCGCCGCGCGCGTATTCCACGATATTTTCATACATGGAGATAATCTTCTGGGCGTTGTCCAGCTCCATCTCGTTGAGCTTCAGCACGTTTTCGTATCCGCTCACCATCTTGCGGTAATGCTCGAGCTCGCCCCTGAGGCGTTCGATCTCCCTGTTCAGGCCCATAAGGTCATCGCCCATTACCCCCACCCCGCCGTCCTGTTAATAGGTTTCGGCACGAATCCTTTCATTGTTCATCGTTTTAAGCGCCTGCACACGCACGGTTAAGCGTAAAAATTATATTGACAAAAACCGCGCCCCCGCCCCACTATCCCTAAACGTCCGGCGCGTCCGGACGCGCTCCGGGGGCGTAGCTCAGTTGGGAGAGCGCTTGAATGGCATTCAAGAGGTCAGGGGTTCGATTCCCCTCGTCTCCACACCCATCAAATAAAGCCGAAATTTCCAATACTGTCAAGATAATTAACGGCGACCGGCCGGCCGCTCTATCTCATGGATCACCAGGCCGCTTCGAAGCTTCGGTTCGAACCATGTCGACTTCGGCGGCATAAGTCCGCCTTTGTCAGCTACATCGATGAGCTCCCCGATGGCTGTGGGATGCAGCGAGAAAGCCACGGCGAATTCCCCATCCCGCACCAGCCGTTCGAGCTCGCCCGGCCCGCGCAGGCCCCCGACGAAGTCGATGCGCGCGTCCTTTCTCGGATCCTGTATGCCCAGAATGGGGCCAAGAACGGTATTCTGTAAAACGGAGACATCGAGCCTCGCAACCACGTCGCCCTGTGGGCTAAACCCCGGAGACAAAAGGAACCAGCGCCCCTTTAAAAACATGCAGAACATCCCCGCTTTGGGGGGCTTACCCGACGCGGCCTCCTCTATCTCATAAAGGCGGCCCAGCTCCGTGAGGAAGGAATCGGCGCTCATGCCGTTGAGATCGCGGACAACCCGGTTATACGGCAGAATCTCCAACTGGTCGTGCGGAAAAACCACGGCCAGGAAGCGGTTGTATTCCTCCTCGCCCGTGTGATTCGGGTTCGCCTTCCGCCGTTCGAGACCGACCTTAACGGCCGAGGCGGCGCGGTGATGCCCGTCGGCTATATAGAGGGGAAGCGGTTCCAGCAGCGCCTTGAAGGAATCGATGAGGCCGCGGTCGCGGACCCGGCGCAGAACGTGCCTTACCCCGTCCGCCGCGATATAATCCACCTCCGGCACGACCTGGAGGGCGCGCTTAAAGAGCGGCTGTCCGCTTCCATCCTCGCGATAGAATGTGAACACCAGCCCGATCTGGGCGCTCAGCCTGTCGAGATGACGCATGCGGTCCCGCTCCTTGTCCTCGCGGGTCAGCTCGTGCTTCTTGATGCGGTCCGACAGGTAGTCGTCGATATCCAGGCAGCCCACCAGCCCGGTCTGCTCGCGCCCGCCCATTACCAGAGTATACAGGTAGAGGCCCGGTTCATCGTCGGGGCGGAGCACACCCTCCTCGATGAAGCGCTCGAAGTTCTCCTGGGCCCTGACGTACACGCTGTCGTCATACAGCGATACGTCCTCGGACAGGTCGATTTCGGGCTTCGATATATGGAAGAAGCTGTGCGGCCGGCCAGCGGCAATAGCTCGCGCCTCCTCCGATGAAACGACATCGTATGGCAGCTCGGCCACCTGGGCCGCAAGCCCGTCTGCGGGGCGCAGGCCCGTAAATTCCCTGATTTTCGCCATGATGCTGGATTCTCCCGATTGAAAGGGCGCTCCGGCCGGATATCCCGTCCCGCCGGGCCGTATTTTATCGCATATTCACGGATAGCCCGGCAATTGTGCCGGAGCGGGGCTTTTTTTCAAGGAATAATTGCCGGACGCTCATCACGCTCTCAGGTGTCTGTAACAAAAACGGGACAGGCGAACCTTAAACAGGAAGCACCAAATCAAGGCCAATCCCCTTTCCAGCGAGGCATAATGGACTACCTGGCCATCATCCTTATCATCGGTTTCGTCATACTCGCGCACGAGGCGGGACACTTCGCCGCAGCGCGCCTTTCCGGAATCCCCATAGCGGTATTTTCCATTGGATTCGGGCCGAAGCTCGGAGCCTTCCGCCGCCGAGGAACCGAATACCGCCTTTCGGCCATACCGCTCGGCGGATACCTGCTTCCTGCCATAGAAGATGAGGCCGAATTTTTCGCCATTCCCTTGACCCGGCGGCTGGTCATGACCCTCGGCGGGCCGATTGCGAACATCCTTACGGCAATCGCGCTTTTTGCGCTTATCAACGCCGCGGCTGGCGGCTTTTCCTTTGCGGGCGTTTTCATAAAGCCCTTCGAGCAGGCGGCCGTTTTGGGCATGCGCATACTGAACGCCCTTGCGGGCCTTTTCGGCGGCGGCGGAGAGCTTTCCGGGATTGTCGGGATTGTGTCACAGGGTACGGCGTTCGTAGGGGGCAGCGCCTCGAGGGCCGCTCAATTCGCGGCGGTACTCAGCCTCAACCTGGCCGTATTCAATCTCCTCCCCCTGCCCGCACTCGATGGTGGAAAGGCGCTGCTCTATCTTCTCGAGAAGGCCCATCCGGCGGCGGCACGCGCGCACCTACCCCTCGCCATTACCGGCTGGGTGCTTATCCTGGGGCTTATGGTTTATACGACCTGGGCGGACCTGGCGCGCATTGCCGCCGGCTGACGATCAGGACTCGAATGAGTCGCCGTGCAAGGTGGTGAAGCGCTCGATCCTGTAGCGCTTCTTTCCGGCCGGAATTAAGACATCCACCTCTTCGCCGACCCCCCTGTTCTGAAGCGCCATCCCGACCGGAGACGAGAGCGATATCCTGCCCTCGGCCGGCTTGACCTCGTTCGGCGATACGAAGGTGAACTGGATGAGCTCCTCCGATTCGAGGTCCAGCACGGTGACGGTCGATCCGAAGCCTATGCGGTCCCTGGCGATATCGGACACGCTCAGGTTGCTTAGCTGGCTGAGCTGGCTGCTTAGCTGGGTTATGCGCGCGCTGAGAAAGGACTGGCGCTCCTTGGCGGCGTGATATTCGGCGTTCTCCTTTAGATCGCCGTAAGAACGCGCCTCCGCGATCTTTTTGGGAAGCTCGACCTTGAACTCGTACTTGAGCTGTTCGATCTCCTCTTTTATCGAACGCTTCTTCAATTCGATGTCATCACTCATTACGCCGCTCCTTTCCCGTGATGGCCTTCAATCCGACGATTGTTCAGTTCCAGCGGGATTAAATCCAGCCTTTTTTAACCGTCTCCCCGGCCAGTTCGCCAGTTCCAAGTACGCGGATCATGACCGGCCGCGACGCCTTCCTGACCGAAATCGTCGAGGAAAACGCCTTAATTATGCCGAATGAAAGGGCAAAGGCCCCGACGCCGAACAGGACCGCCCCCGCGTCCGCCTCCATCCCAAAGCGGGGGGCGAAGGCCGCGCCGGCGGCTATTCCGCAAACGAGCAGGGCCACGGGCATGGCATAAAGCAGGAGGCTCATCCCCGCCACCACGCGGGCGGAGATGGAAAACTCGACCATGTCGCCGGGTTTTGCGCCCGCTCCGTTGGCCATCCACAGGCGGCGCTTTTGTTCGCCGGCCATAAGGGCGCAGGAGCCTCGCGAGGCGCACGAGGCGCATCCTCCGCCCGCGTCCGCCTCCACCAGCGCCATTCCATCCTTCAACTCAACCACAATTCCGCGTTCCGTTTCCATAAAGCATCCCCGCAGCCATTTCAGACGTGCGACAGGAACTCGCTCACGAATCCGGGGGTCGGGTTCTCGCGAATCTCCCCCGGCCCTCCCTCCTGCTCGATCCTGCCTTCATTTATAATAACGATTCGAGTCGCCATTTCAAAGGCCTCGCGCTGGTCGTGCGTAACGTAGAGAATGGTGATGCCAAGCGAGCGGTGCAGATCGCGTATCTCGCGGCGCATCTCGGCGCGAAGCCTGGCGTCCAGGTTCGATAGCGGTTCGTCGAGAAGGAGCACTGGCGGCTCCATCACCAGGCCCCTGGCCAGCGCCGCGCGCTGCTGCTGGCCTCCCGAGAGCTGATGCGGATAACGGTCCGTAAGCCCCTCCATGTGCACGAGGGCGAGCGTCTTCATCACCCTTTCCCTCCGTTCGGGGCGCGCCATGCCCCGTACTTTAAGCGGGTACTCGACGTTCTCGAATACGTTCATGTGCGGCCATACCGCGTACGACTGGAACACCATTCCGAAGCGCCGTTTTTCGGGGGGGATGTTGACGCCCGGACCGTAAAGCGTCGTATTGCCCAGGACGATCTGGCCCGAGGAGGGCGTTTCGAGGCCCGCGATAAGCCTTAAAAGCGTCGTCTTTCCGCAGCCGCTCGGCCCCAGGAGCGAGACGAAGGCCCCGTTCGTCACGAGCATGTCCATGGGCATTAGCACGTCTTTTCCGCCGAAGCGCTTGGAAACCCCCATTAGGCGCAGGTCGCTCATCATCTTCCCTCCAGTATCTCCTCGGCCCTGCGGCCCCGCATGAAGAAGGCCCCGACAAGCGCCGCGCTGAGGAGAATCCACGCAAGCGCCGCGGCCGACGGCTGGTCGGCGTACTCCTGAAGCTGAAACAGCACCGTGCCCAGAGTCGCTCCGCCCGGACCGGTCAGGAGCACGCTCATGGTAAGCTCCGTGAACATCGGAAGCGCCGTAAGAAACCAGGCCGCAAGAACCGTGCGGGAGAGCAGCGGAAACCAGATGGTGCGAAGAAGGATAAAGGTCGTAGCGCCGCTCACCACAGCCGCCTCCTCGAGCGAGGGATCCACCTGCCGGTATGCCGCCGTGAGCATGCGCGCGCTCACCGCGCAGTACTTGACCGCGTAGGCGAGCGCAATCCACACAAGCGGCGAGTCGAGCGAGAGGCCGACACGCCCCAGGGCCGCGGAGACCCAGGTGGCGGCGAAGATAAGCAGGATCGCGATTACCGTCCCGGGGGTCGAGAAGGGAACTCCCATGGACTCGACGAGCCGGGCCGCCAGGCGGCTCCCGCGGCGCA
>Ga0302236_1000486_pt1 | contig 37024 bp, 30 predicted proteins | sample AAG_UR_Gly_MG_FD_193509 | JGI IMG/M metagenome (GOLD analysis project Ga0302236, IMG submission 193509) | Enriched activated sludge microbial communities from anaerobic digester in WTTP, New Holstein, Wisconsin, United States - AAG_UR_Gly | ecosystem: Engineered > Bioreactor > Anaerobic >...
TGTAACCCCTTGCGCTTGCACAGTGAGTATATAATGCCTATCCGTAAATAATCCAACCGGCTCTCGGCACCGGCAAAACCCCCTCCGGGGGTGGCGCGGAGCGCCGGGGGCGTTGGGCTCGCCTCGCGGCGGACACCCTTGTGGTTCGCTAACCTTCACCTCCATCAGGTTGGTTCGAGACTTTAACTCTTAAGCCGGTTGACATGCCCGGCACACGCACGCGTCCGTGCGTGCTGCTTAACGGCTGTTCGATGGTGCCGGTTAGTGTATGAGTCGACATTCGGCAGGCGGAATTGAACCTAACCCCCTCCGGGGGTGGCGCGGAGCGCCGAGGGCGAGTCTCGCCTTTTTCAGGGCTACTGTCCGGGCTAGGTAACCCCCGAGGTGCATACTGAAACAGGTTGGTTTTTTGTGTTTTCTTGTAGAACTGTAAACCGTCACCCATTCTGACCCCCGGCGTCATTCAAAGTGACATAGAACTGTATATCAAATGAAATTCAATTAATATGAATTTGCAGAAATGGAAAAACCCTGCAAATAAACCCGAACAATCATGCGAAATCCTCCTCTATACCATTCCTGACGGGAAAAAACGCATCGACGTACGCATTGAAAACGAAACAGTCTGGCTTTCACAGCTCGCCATGTCCATGCTTCTCAGACAGCGAAGCAGAACATAAGCCTGTATCTGAAGAATATCTTTACCGAGGGTGAGCTGATTGGGGAATCAGTTGTCAATGATTACTTGATAACCGCAGCTGATGGCAAAAACTATAAAACAAAGATGTGCAACTTTGAATCGATTATAGCTTTGGGGTACAAGGTCAAATCTCATCGAGGTGTGCGGTTCAGGCAGTGGGGTACTGAAAGATTAAAGGGAAGTTCTAAAAACTAGTATTTTTAGGTTTTCTTTAAAATGCAACTACTGGTAAATTCAACAGTTAGGTTTTACCGCCCGCTTTCGGCGGGCGGATAAACCTGATTATTAGAAGTTGCCTGTATTCGATTCTTCCTGTTTCATCGGCTGACCTTTGATAAAGGAATTATGGGAGGTGATTGGAAGTGAAGCATAATAATACCTGGTCGCCCGTGAACACTTTATTCTAAAAAACCGACTTTTCTTTTAAATTACGGTTGCAATTAATTATAAATATTATTACTTTGTAATTACATAAACGAGGTGCCGTTATGGGCGCTCTAAAAATTAGCATTGGAGTTCCCATGAATTGTAACTACTGGCATACTCAGGACTTAAGTTTTCCCGCCCGCCGAAGGCGGGCGGGAAAACTTAATTATTAGAGGTTGCTTTATGATAACAAAAATAATTCAAATAGGGAATTCAAAAGGAATACGAATTCCAAGTCAAGTTCTACAAGAGCTGAATATTGAAAATCAGGTAGAACTTATAGTCGGCGAAAAAAAAGACGAAATAATACTTAAACCGATTAATAAAACCCGGGAAGGATGGGAAGAATCGTTTAAGAAAATGAGAACCGCTAATGATGATACGCTCGTTATCGACGATTCATTAGACCTGAATGACTGGGAATGGTGAGAAGTGGAGATTTTGCAATATAGCATATATCTCGTGAATCTTGATCCGACAATAGGGCACGAAATAAAAAAAACACGTCCATGCCTGATTATATCGCCGGATGAAATGAACCGGAATATTCAAACTGTTATAATTGCACCAATGACAACGAAGTCTCATAGATATCCAACCAGGGTTCAAACTCTTCTACAGAATAAAAAGGGATGGATAGTGTTAGACCAGATAAGAACGATAGATAATCAGCGGCTCATTAAAAAAATCGGTAAAATTAATGATAAAACAATAAAAGAAGTCAAGAGCGTCATAAAAGAAATGCTTGTAGATTAACTTCCTTAATGGGAGAGGTTTCGCGAAAAAAGAAAGGACAGGCCCCTCGGGCCGGGAGGGCCGCACCTTATCCAAAGAAAAGGCCCCATGCGAGCCTCTAACGCGTACTTTCCGCAAAAGATTAATGCCTTTATCCTTTCCAACAGCAACAAGTCTTCTCAATAAGGCTCCCCTTTACCAAAGGGGAGCTGCCGGAGGCTGAGGGGATTTTGTTGAGCAACTTAACGACTTTTCGACTATATCTGTTAGTGATCTGACTTCAACCGGCCATCGGCATCAGCAAAACCCCCTCCGGGGGTGGCGCAGCGCGCCGGGGGCGCGGGTCTCGCCTCGCGCTCGGAGGGCGATGGCTATTCTTTGTTGAGCTGGAGGCTGTTTTCAGTTATTTGCATGGCATTCGGTTTCTTTCGTATGGCTCCCCTTTAGCAAAGGGGAGCTGCCAGAGGCTGAGGGGATTTGAGATGCACAGCTTAACGACTGCTTGATGATGTCTGTTGGTGATCTGACTTCATCCAGCTCTCGGCACCGGCAAAACCCCCTCCGGGGGTGGCGCAGAGCGCCGGGGGCGTTGAGATCGGTGCGCGCAGAGGGCGTAGGCGCAGAGACGCCTAACTCCCAAAAGAACACTACCGCAAAAAGCCCTGAATGATCGTGTTCACCGCATCGTCATAGCTCATGCCCATACTCATCAATTTCATCAGTTGATCGCCGGCAATCTTCCCTATCGAGGCTTCGTGGCTCAACTCGGCGTCCGGATGTTCGGCATGCAGTGCGGGGATGGTTTTGTTGGTGCCGTCGCCCATTATAATGGCGTCGCACTCGATGTGCCCGTGGCATCTGGCCCTCGCTATAATGGTCGCGTAAAAATCCTGATTGGATTTCCCCTTTATGACCGAACGCGAAACCATGTTGGAGCGGCTGTCTATGCCCTCCAGTATTATCTCGTTACGCGAAACCGCGCTCTGGTTTTTATCCGTCATAACCCTTTCGACTATCAGAAGGGAACTTCCGGGTCCGAGGACGGCCTCGTTTAAACGAACGGCCTCGTCCACGCCGCCGATCTGCGTGAGCTCCATCTCCATGACGGCGTTGCTTTCCAGAACCACCTTTGTCGTGGGATTCAGCGTTCTCTTTCCGGCTCCGAGGCCTCCGGCGTAATGCCTTTCAACGTATTTTATCTTCGCCCCGCTTTTAACGATAAATTCGTGGATGCCTTCGTGGCCTTCCGGCTCGGGCCCGCCGCAATGGATGCCGCAGCCGGCGACAATCGTGACATCGGAACCTTCGCCGACGATGAATTTATTATAGACCGTGTCGTGCAGGCCCGCCTTGCTTAGAATGACCGGAATGTGGACGGATTCGTTGACGGTCCCCGGCGCTATCTTAACGGTAATCCCGTCGACCTCTTCATTGGTTTCGATGTCGATGTTGGCCGTGGTCGAGCGCGTGAGCAGCTTGCCGTTTTTTCTGATGTTGTAGGCGCCATGGGGGATCTCTTCCAGTTCCGCCACGGCCTTAAGCAGATTTTTATCTAAAGCATCGAGCATCCATTTCTCCTCTTTCGCACGGGATAAAATTGCATATCCTGAAATCGGCGAGCATGGGCAGCGCCCCCTCCATGTCCCCTTCGTATATTATGGCCCCGCCGTTAAGGATGAGGATGGTATCCGCCACCTCGAAAAAGGACTTGTTGTGGCTTACGACTATGGTGGTGGTGCCGTTCTCTTCCTGCTCGTTTTTAAGCAGGTTTACCATGGGCATGATGGTCCACAGGTCGATGCCGGTATCCGGCTCGTCGTAAATGGCGAGCTTTGGATTTCTCGCTATCGTGGTCGCAAGCTCGATCTTTTTTATCTCGCCGCCGGAAAGGGTGGAGTCCACCGGCTTGTCCAGAAAGGAGAGTGGGCAAATTCCCATCCTGCGCACTATGCTTAAAAGCTTTTCTTCATCATCGGTCTCTCCCGCTATGGCAAGCAGGTCACGGAAGGTGATCCCTTTGAAGCGCGCCGGATGCTGAAAGCTGTAGGAGATGCCGAGTTTCGCACGCTCGGTAATGGAAAGCCCTGTGATGTCCTCGCCTTCAAAAATAATGGAGCCGGAGGTCTCTTTGTTTATCCCCATGATAAGCCGGGCGAGCGTCGTTTTGCCGCTCCCGTTCGGTCCGGTGACGGCGTAGAATTTTCCCTTTTCGAAGCTGTAATCGATGCCCTTGATTATCTCGATTTTTTGTCCGCCGTTCTCCCCGTCCTTTTCGTCTACGGAAAAAACCAGATCTTTCAGTTCAAGCATAATGCTCCCTTTCCTCTTGGAGGATTATGAATGCCAATATAGCACGCCGCTACAGGCCTTCACCTGAAATTTATTGGCCTCCTGATCGCTTTATCGGAGGCAAGCCCGGCGCTTTTGTCCAATCAAATATTCGGGCTAAAAGCGCTCCATAAATTTGACGAACTCGGACCACAGCCCGTCCACGAACTTAATAGTCGTTGGGTCGGTTAGTTTTCCGTTCGCGTCGAATTTTTCGGCGGCCTGGCTTAAATAGAACTCCGGTTGCTGTAAAGCGGGCATGTTTAAAAATGTTAAAACCTGCCGCAGATGATGCACCGCGCCAAAAGCCCCGAGGGTATAAGGCGTGCAGCCGGCTATAGCTGTAGGCCTGTTGGCCCAGAGCCCCCTGCCAGGCGGCATTTGCGGGCGCGAGGCCCAGTCCAGGGCGTTTTTAAGCACCGGCGGAATGGAGCGGTTGTACTCCGGGGTGACTATCAAAATGCCCTTGGCCGGTTCAATCTGCCTCTTCCAGTCCAGCAGGTAGTCCGGCTCCGGTAGTTCCAGGTCCTGGTTGTATATGGGCAGCCTGCTGATATCGGCAATCCTAAAGTCGATGTTTTTAGGCGCCCTCTCGCCAAAGGCGCGAAGTAACTTGGTGGAAACAGAATCCTTTCTAAGGCTTCCCGAAATTCCAAGAACAACGGTATCCATATCGTTTTCCTCCTGTTTACAAAAGTGTGGGGGGAAGTCCGCGCCTTAAGAACAATTCCTCCCGATATGATGGAGGCTTCGGAAGTGCCATCAGGCCAACCGCCCACCTGTGGGAGAAAAGCCACCCGGCGGAACCCTTTGAAATATATGGGTCGTGATTATTGTTTAATTATCCATCCTTCCGGCACAACCGAAAACAGCCAATATAATACAATGCTGAAAAGCCAGGGGAAAGTCAACTCTTTCAATCGCAATCGACGATGTGGTCACAAAAATTCGGCCATTGCTTGCCAGGTTGAGCTATTTCCTGTATGTGTAGAGCATGTCTTTGGTTTCATAGAGAACAGGATGATCGAGATGGCTGCCATTGGGGCGTCCGTTTCGCGAAAATATGGTTCGCGGGCGTGAGAAAAGGTGGTTTTTGTGACCGCCCTAAAATAAAAAATTGTATGGATCGGACGAAAAAGAGTACTATTTTCCCCGAGGCTTCTTTAATGATGCATCCATGCGACGTAAAAGAACGTCAGAAATCCATCAATGAGCTCAGTCTCACGTGCATTACCGACGGCGCCGCAACTGTGACTCGTGAACCAGCGGTAATCATTGAGCGGCAGGGGGGAGGAATTCCGCATGACCATTCTCACCATCGACCATATCAGAAATAAAATAGCTAATTCCCCGGTGATCTACCAGCGCGGCGAAAATATATATCGCCTGGGAAATTATATGCTGAAGGAATTCAATCCCGCGAAAGCGAGATTCGTGTATTCCGTAGACGGCGAATACGGGGATTATGAAATCACCATATCCGTGGGGGAAGGGAAGGTCGTCCATTCCTGCACCTGCCCGTTTCCGCGCAAGGGGTGCAAACATACGGTAGCGGCGTGCCTGGACGCAGCCGTGCGCCTGAGTAAGCCCGGCGGTGATACCCGCGCGGACACCGAAACGACCGGCGATTATCTCGGATTCGATGAAATCAGGGACATGGCCCTGGAGTCGCGCGTGAAAAAGGCGAAAGCCGAGCGCTTTACCGTCACCCGGGGCGATACGTATAAGGGGGAGCACCTGGTGACGACCGCGAAAGGAAAACACTATCTCGTCACCATATACGATCCCATTGCGGGCACGGGACACTGCACCTGCCCCGATTATCAGAGTAATCACCTCGGCGCGTGTAAGCATACGTTGCATCTGCTCGAACGATTCCGATCCGAAAAGAATTTCTCCGGGGAAGCGTTGCAGGAACGATTGACCTTCGCGCATTTTTATTGGGACGCATACTCGGCCAAACCGAAATATTACGCGGAAACGGACGTTCTCGATGCGCGGAGCCGCGATGTCATCGATGAGTACTTTGATCCGCAGGGGATATACAAGAGGGATAATCTGTGCGATTTTTTTGAGATGAGCGAACGGTTGAAGGAACACAAGGCCGTCCGGGTCGATGAGTTCCTGTATTACAAAGTGCAGCAATCCCTGTTCGACAGGGAACTCGAAAGCGTGAGGAAAAAATACAAATCCGACTATTCCCAAATCAGGACCGAACTATATCCGTATCAGAAAGAGGGGGTCGATTTCGGCCTTTTTAAGAAATCGGTCGTCATCGCGGACGAAATGGGCCTGGGCAAGACCCTGCAGGCCATCGCGCTCGCGTTGTTGAAGAGGGAGTTGTTCGGCTTTTCCCGGGCTCTCATCATCTCGCCCTCGTCGCTCAAAGAACAATGGAGACGCGAGATCGCAAAATTCACCGGCGAGAACGCGGTGATCGTATCCGGCGCGAGAAACGAGCGTCAGAAAATCTACGAAACCTCAAACGAGTATTTCGTCATCACGAATTACGAGGCGGTGCTGCGCGATATACTTTCGATCAGGAGGTCCCGGCCAGACCTCGTGATACTCGACGAAGCGCAGAGGATCAGGAACTTCGAAACCAGGACGCACGAGGCGGTCTCCTCCATCCCCCGCCGCCAATCCGTCGTTCTGACCGGTACGCCGCTTGAAAACAAGCTCGAGGACCTTTATTCGATAATACAGTTTGCGGATCCGGAGATGCTCTCTCCCCTCTGGCTCTTCGCGGCGGAGCACTACCTGCTGGACCGGCGCAGACAGTCGAAGGTGAAGGGATATAAGAACCTTGATGGGCTCAACCGCAAATTAAAAAACGTCGTTATCAGGCGGAAAAGGGAAGATGTGCTCGATTCGCTCCCCGATCAGGTGACGAACAACTACTATATCGAGCTCACAGCCGAACAGTACGACATTCACCAGGGTTACGCGCGGATGCTCCTTCCGATTTTGGCGAAAAAATTCCATACCCCCATGGACATCAAACGCATTCATCAGATACTCACGTCCATGCGGATGGTATGCAACTCGACGTATCTGATCGACCGAAAAACGAACCTCTCGCCCAAACTTCTGGAGCTCCAGAGCATACTCTCGGACATCGTAATCGGCAACGGGCGTAAAACCGTGATGTTCACCGAATGGACCACCATGACTTATCTCATAGGGAACATGCTTTCCGGGCTGGGAATTCCGTTTGTCGAATTCACCGGCAGGGTGCCCGTGGCAAAAAGGCAGGACCTGGTGGGCGAGTTCATGTCCAATCCGGAGTGCCGCGTGTTTCTCTCCACCGACGCCGGCGGCGTGGGCCTTAATCTGCAGAACGCTGACTGTGTGATCAACGTGGAGCTTCCGTGGAACCCGGCCAGGCTTTCCCAGAGGATAGGCAGGGTTATGCGGATAGGGCAGAAGAGCGCGTCGGTGAACGTCATCAACCTCATCGCCCGGCGCTCCATAGAGGAGAGCGTACTTGCGGGCATACACATGAAGCAGGACCTTTTCAATGCCGTGATAGAAGGCGAGGGTTCATCGGTCGAGTTCAGCCGTGAGAAAAAAGAGGAATTCATCAGCGGCCTTCGGGCCATGTTTAACGAGGATTCGGTCCTCGCCGGACGGGAACATTCCCCCACGGAGGAGATATCCCCATCGACCCCTTACTTTCTGAACCCCGAGGTCCTGTTAAAAGACGGGACGGAAGTAGATATCGAAGCGGAGGAGACCGCCGATATCCTGGAGCAGGAGGACGTGCGGGATATCAACCAGCCGCCCCGCCCGGCGGAAACCGTGATGGAGGAAGCCCCCGGCGCGGTGGACGCCGCGCCGGAAACGATGGAGAAACTGGAAGGCGTGCTGGAGCAAGGTATCGCCTTTTTAAGCGGCATTATGCGGGTGGCGACGGGGAAGCCGCTGGTTCCGGAATCGGACTCGAAAAAAATCAGCATTGACCGCGAGACCGGCGAAGTGGTGATTCGGTTTAAATTACCGGGGATAGGCGCATAGCGCGGGCGTTACCCGCCTTCTTTTATCGGGATTTTTTTACCATGCGAGTTATCTTACCGCATTCGGGAAGGATTATTTCATATCCCATTTCTCGATATGCGGAGAGCCTTTTCTTGAACATCGATACGGTAAGGCCCAGAGAAGAATCACAGTAATCATAAATGATGATATCACGCTTGGAGCCCGTATCGCGATGAAGCCTTCCTGCGTACTGCACGACGCGGCCTTTGAAGGACACGGGCATCGTGATGAAGAGCGTATCAAGATCTGGAAGATCGAAACCTTCGCCGATAAGGGACGCCGTTGACAGAATATAGGGCCGTGTATCGCTCCCCTGGAGGACGTAAATATCATCCAATGCCTTTTTGCGCAGCTTCTTGCCCATATCGCCGGTTAACATGAATTCCTCGGCGGAGATGCCGTCCGTGGACTCCCTGATTCGGCTCGACAGGCTTGCGAGATGCTCCTTGCGATCGGATATGATGAGCGGAAACCTTCCCGAAACGAGGACGTCCTTCACGTCTTCCGCGATCATCCGTTGGCGATTATCATCGTTGATCAGGGCCTCCCATATTTCGTGAATCGCGGGTTTTTCGCCATAATCCTCCGGCACAACGAAGGACGACTCCCGTACTATGACCTTTTTATCCACGATTGAAGATTCGGGAGCGGTAATCGTGTGACGCACCGGCCCGCACTGCATGTGTATGATCGGCTGAAGACCGTCTTTCCGATACGGCGTTGCGGTCAGACCGAGCACGTAGCGGGCCGAAAATAATGATAAAACGGATTCGAACGAAACGGCGGGGACATGATGGCATTCGTCGATAATGATCATTCCGTAGCGGTCCTTCAACGAGGACACGTCCCTCATCCTGGCGATCGATTGCATCATGGCGATGTCGATGAATCCTTTCATTTTTTTCTCCGTACCGCCCAGTACGCCTATGGCCTTCTTCTCAACTCCGAGAAGCGACATGATCTGGTTTCTCCACTGTTCGATGAGCTGTTTCCGGTGAACCAGGATGAGCGTGGGAACGGCTCTTCCCGCGAGAAGGGCGCAGGCCATGACCGTTTTCCCCGCGCCGGGTGGGGCCACCAGAACGCCGTGCTCGTGTTCGAGCATCGCCTGGACGGCCGATAGCTGTTCATCCCTGAGGACGCCGGTAAAACTTATCTCACTTTTTTGAAAGACCGGCCGTTCATCACGGATAACGAATTCGCCTCCAGTCGATTTCACCAGAGATTTACATTCCGCGAGGGTTCCTCGCGGCAGGAATATGTCTTTCTCGATCAGCTCGACGCAGCTTATGTAACGGGGCGTTTTCCAGGTCGAAAAACGAAGGCACTGAAGTTCGAAATATTTTGGGTTTGCGAAGGTCGCGATCCGCCGGATCGCATGGACGATACGACCCGGTAAGCCGGTAATATCTATCATCACTCCGGGACCGATACGGATTTCCATCGGTTTCGCGTCTTTCAGCTCATTATCCCTCAAACCTTGCGTGGCAATCGCCTTTTCGGCGTCGGTGACCTCCGGATCGACCGTCACATATAATGAGGGCACGCCGGTTTGACTCATGGCAGGCCGTAAAATGTCTTCAACGTTCTCGAGAGACAGCCGTCTCAGTCCAGAAAGATACGCCCACTGATCGCCGAAGGATGACAGATCGTCGTCGACAAATACGGTGGCGCCCTTTCCCCGGGAAGATTTCTGCAGGGGGAGGGCGATGAGATTTCCGAAACCTCCCTCGGGAAGGTAATCCTGGCTGGGGAAGAAACGGTCATAACTCTCGAAGCCAAACGACAACCGCAGAGAGGAGGCGTTGTTCAATACTAGCGTGCCGAGAGTACGAGCGATCCTCGCCGGTATCGAATGCGAGAAGAATATCCAGGCATGGGCGCCGTTGCCCGAGCGGGATATCTCAACGGCCGCGTCGATTCCCATAACTGAAGCCGACCGGCGATACGCCAGGACGTCCTCCCTCCATCCCGCACCGTCAAAATCAGCGGCGAGGAATACGCACGTATCATCGGTATTGATGGCGTATGATCCGATAACGATTCTTCCCTCGAGATGGGCCCTTGCCGTCATTTCATCGAAAGGCTCAAATCTCCTCGACGCGCATTCATGGCATTTCACTGCGGGCTTCCGGCATATGCCGGCGGCCCACTCGTTTGAACAGACGGGTGAAAACCCCTTCGTTCCTTTCCTTGTATTTTCCCATAATCGCGAATAAAGATCCTTACGGCTTCTGAATAACGACAGGAAGAGGGATATCTTCTCCTCCGCTCCGGATGGAACCTTTTCCAGCGCGCGGGTCCCGAATCTGTCGACCATTTCTCCTGGGGAATCGGCCTTCAACGACTCAAGTTCCCGTATCAGCCGTGCCCTTTCCGATTCAAGCTCTTGCAGACGCTTTTCGATGGATGAGATTCTTTCTCGATTCATGAACAAAACCCGATTCAGAAAACACGCGAGAGTGCTCGGGGTAAAGCATTAAATCCCGCCAACTGTTCGCCAAAACAGGCTGAAGGGAGTAAGTGCGGGGCAGATGACAATTTATTGGCGCGGCGACGCTATCCCCTGTTCAGTTAATCAGGCGACTGTACCATACCCGAAAACCGGGGAGCCGCGCCCCCTTCGATGAAGGGGCTCCTCTTACGCGTACTTTCTACGGAAGATTAATACTCTATCCTTTCCAACAGCGACAAGTTTTCTCGATAAGGCTCCCCTTTATCAAAGGGGAGCTGCCGGAGGCTCTGGGGATTTAAGATGAGCTGCTTAACGACTGTTCGATGATGTCTGTTGATAATCTGACTTCCGCCGGCTATCGGCATTAGCAAAACCCCCTCCGGGGGTGGCGCGGAGCGCCGGGGGCGTTGATCTCGCCTCGCACGGTTGATAAGAACTCCAGGCCGCCGGAAGCTCTCCAAACTCATCCCCCCGGCCCCCTTCTCTTTGGGGAAGAGAAGGGGGAGTTTAGACATAAGGCTCACTGGAGAACTCCGATATACGGCAGGCAGTAGAGGCTCCAGCAAAATTTGTCTGAATGTACCTCTGCAATTTCATATGGATCATGGCACGATCCCCCCTCTCTTTCGTTCAAAGATAGAGGCGCCGCGCTGAGCTTGTCGAAGCGGGGTTAGGGGGTGAGTTAAATTGTTCAAAGTTCAAAGTTCGGTCATAGGCATCAGCAAAACCCCCTCCGGGGGTGGCGCGGAGCGCCGGGGGCGTTGATCTCGCCTCGCACGGTTGATAAGAACTCCAGGCCGCCGGAAGCTCTCCAAACTCATCCCCCCGGCCCCCTTCTCTTCGGGGAAGAGAAGGGGGGGTTTAGACATAAGGCTCACTGGAGAACTCCGATATACGGCAGGCAGTAGAGGCTCCAGCAAAATTTGTCTGAATGTACCTCTGCAATTTCATATGGATCATGGCACGATCCCCCTCTCTTTCGTTCAAAGATAGAGGCGCCGCGCTGAGCTTGTCGAAGCGGGGTTAGGGGGTGAGGGAGTTAAGTTTTTCTTGCCTCGCCTTATTGCATCAAGGCAACTTCGTCCTTTTTTTCGCGAAAAAAGAAAGAATAGAGCCCCCGCGATCGGATAAGCTCGCCTCCCCCGCATGGGACCCCATGCGCCCCCTCCAGAAAAAGAACAATAAAACATATCCTGCTTGACAACCACCCGCTCTACCCGGAATGATCCAGACAGACCGGTCGGTCTGTCATAAAGGGCCGGCCCACCGGGGGCGCAATGGGCCTGAAAGAGCGCATAGTCGACGAATCCCTTAAGCTCTTTTCCGTAAAGGGCTATATAAATACGTCCACCTCGGAGATAATAGCCGCCGCCGGGACCTCCAAGGGCGGTTTCTATAACCACTTCAAGAGCAAGGAGGAGCTCTTCACCACGGCCCTCTCGCGCGCGCGGAAGATATGGCGCGAAAAGAACCTCGAGGGCCTCGACGCGCTGGACCACCCGGTGGACCGGCTGCGGCGGCTTCTGGAAAACTACCGCGATCGATATCTCGCCGACGCCCACACCTTCCCAGGCGGCTGCGTTTTCGTTACGTTCGCGGTGGAGCTCGCCGGTCAGAGCCAGAAGCTGGCGGATGAGGTTAACGAGGGCTTCGTTCGGCTGCGCCGAATGATAAAGCGCACGCTCGACGAGGGCAAGTCGGAAGGCCTGGTGGACCCGGCGGCCGACACCGAGCGCATAGCCGAGATGGTGTTCTCCGGCCTCATGGGCGCCTGCGTAATGTTCAATCTCAACCGTTCGCGCCGCCAGTTGAACGCCTCCATCGAATCGCTCATTCAAATTCTGCTCGAGGCGAAGCGAGAGGCCGGCGCGGCCGGAAAAAGGTATCGGAAAAAGCGGAGGGGGCGTCCAGCCTGAACCGGCGGACGACACAGGATGAGCGAGGCTCGGGCCCTCTCCTCACTCGAAGATAAAAGGGGGATAGAGATGTCGGAAAAATTCAAGGCTCTGGTGGTCCGCGAACGGGAGGACCAAACCTTCGCGCGGGCCATAGAGGAGCGCTCCATCGACGAGCTGCCTGAAGGCGAACTGGTGGTCGAGGTGCGCCACTCCTCGCTGAACTACAAGGACATGCTTTCGGCTTCCGGGAACCGGGGCGTCACAAAAAACTATCCGCACACTCCCGGCATCGACGCGGCGGGCGTGGTGGCCTCCTGTTCCGACGGCTCGTTTAAGGCGGGCGACGAGGTCATCGTGACGAGCTACGATCTGGGCATGAACACCTCCGGCGGTTTCGGCCGTCTTATACGGGTGCCTTCGGCCTGGGCGCTTCCTCTGCCGGCGGGCCTTACGCTTCGGGAGGCAATGGTGTTCGGCACTGCAGGCCTTACGGCAGGGCTCTCGGTCCACCGCCTGCTTGGATGGGGCATAACGCTGGATCGCGGGGAGGTGCTCGTTACAGGAGCCGCCGGCGGGGTGGGCAGCATGGCGCTTTCCATCCTGTCGCATCTTGGCTTTTCGGTGGCCGCTTTGCAGGGCGGCGCCGGGGCTGATGATCTGTTAAAAAAATGCGGCGCGAAGACGATTCTTAGCGCCGAGGAGACTGCGGACCAGCCGTCTCGCCCGCTTTTAAAGGAGCGCTTCGCCGGCTGCATAGACACCGTGGGAGGCTCCGTGCTGGCCTACGGACTTAAATCGACCGCGGCCGGGGGAGCCGTCACCTGCTGCGGAAACATCATGGCCGAGCTTCCCATTACGGTCTATCCCTTCATCCTGCGCGGGGTTTCGCTTTTCGGCATCGATTCGCAGAACTGTCCCATGGGGCTTCGGCGCGAGGTGTGGGGAAAGCTCGCGGGCGAGTGGAAGTTCCCGTGGCTCGACGACCTCGCTTCGGAGACCACGCTCGAGGGGCTCGAGGAGAGGTTCGCGGCGATGAAGGCCGGAACGCTCAAGGGGCGGACCGTGGTGACCCTTTAGCGAATGGCCTAAAGGCCAAGTGTAAGATGGGGATGCGCGGGCCGCGGCGAGCCCATAAAAAAACGGAGGTGTATTGGTATGAGTGATGCGAATATACATCTCGAGCGTAGCGGCCCAATAGCGGTCGTAACGCTCGACAGGCCGAAGCGCCTGCACGCCTTCAACGAGGAGATGTTCAATCTGCTTGAAGAGCGGGCCGCGGAACTCTCCGCTGCGCTTCCTCGCGTAATAATCATCACCGCCACGGGGAAGCGTTCCTTCAGTGCGGGCTTCGACGTGCATCCAGACAACCCCATGGTGCAGCGCATCGTCGATTCCGTCACTACAAAGGATGAGGGGCCCGCCCGCTCGGCCATAGAGCGCATACGGCGGGCAGTCGACGCGTTTGTATCTCTGCCTGTGCCGATAATAGCCGCGCTGAACGGCGACGCCTACGGCGGCGGGGCGGAGCTTGCCGTTCGCGCGGACCTCCGAGTTATGGACAGGGATGCCGTAATCTCCTTCTCCGAGACGAAATTGGGCCTCATGCCCGACTGGGGCGGCGGCGCCGCGCTGGCAAGGCTTGTGGGCGCTTCGCGCGCCGCCGAGCTCGTCCTTACGGCGCGGAAGGTAAGCGCGGACGAGGCGCTCTCCATGGGGCTGGTAAGCCGCGTCTGCCCCTCCGGCGGCGCTTTAGAAGAGGCACTTGGCATCGCGTCCCTCATCGCCGAAAACGGGCCGCGCGCTGTGCGTCACGCCCTCGCGCTAATTCGCAACAGCCGCAATCAGAGCTACGACGCGTCGCTTGAGGAAGAGGCCCGGCGGGCGGTCGAGTTGATCGTCTCGGGCGAATGTTTTCACGGCGTCGCCGCCTTCCTTGAAAAGAAGAAGCCGGAATTTCCGGACATCGACTGAACGGAACGGGCCGAACGACGGCGCTGCGTGTAGCGCCTGGACTTAGGTTTTCGTGAGGATTCCGCCGGATAAAATATGCTGAAGGGTGAATGAATGGACAACAGAACCAACACCACGGTGAACATCCCCTCCGTCATAAAACGGATATTGAAGGGCCTGGGGCAGATAATGCTACAGGAGAACGCCATAACGGGCCTCCTGTTTTTGGCGGGCATTTTTTTCGGCTCCGCGGCTATGGGCGCCGCGGCGCTTCTTGCGGTAATCTGCGGAACGCTTACGGCCCGCGTTCTGAGCTATGAGGCCGCGGAGATAGACGAGGGATTATACGGCTTCAGCGCCGCTTTGACCGGCGTCGCCCTGGCCCTGTTTTTCAAACCGGTCCCCATTATCTGGGCCGTAATCGTTTTGGCCTCGGCGCTTGCGGCTGTTGTTCAGCATTTTTTCATAAAGAGAAAACTGCCCGTCTATACCCTTCCTTTTGTTCTGGTGACCTGGCTTGCGGTCTATTTGCTGAAGAATTTCGCCCCGGAATTATCGGCCGTCCCGTCGGCGGCGGGGGCTTCACCGGTGGACCACTTTCTGTTTGCCGTGAAAGGTTTCGGGCAGGTTATTTTCCAGGAGAAGCCCGTCTCCGGCGCGCTTTTCTTCACCGCCGTATTCATAAGCTCGCCTGTGGCCGCGCTCTACGGCCTTGTCGGGGCCATGCTCTCCGGGATACTCTCATGGTATATGGGCGCTCCGGTGGAGGTTACGGGCGCGGGGCTCTACGGCTTCAACGCGGTGTTGTGCGCGATAGTGTTTTCGGGCCCCCGCATAAGGGACGGAGTCTGGGTTTTAATATCCGTACTGCTTTCCTTAGCCATCAGCATGTTGATGCTTCGCCACGGCCTTGTGCAGCTAACGTTTCCCTTTGTGGCGGCGACGGTTATTTCCCTGATTTTTAAAAGGTTGACCGGCTTTTTAGGAGCGCATAACTCGGAATAGGGGAAAGGCGGCCGTTAACGAATAAGTGTTGAGTTCGGCATGACTGTCCGGGTTTGAATGAGCAATTATTTTACCGAGCATAAAGGCCATCGTCATGACGCCATAGAGGCTCTTCTGATGGACAGCGGGGTCCGATGCGTCAGGATTAGTCATGTGGGCGCATATTCGGGGCCGCGCTCCCATGCCGCGGCCCTGCGAAGGGGGATCGTGCCCATCTTGAAGACCATCTTCAATCCCTGGGAGGAGGTGCGTATAGGGACGCCGTCACTGGTGGAAAAAATTGAAACACCGTGGGTTGTGATGGGGCAGATTGAGCATTTTTATCACAACCCCGTTTATCCTCGCGGCAGGTCGCCGGAGGAGTTCGCATCGCTTAATGGATTCCTGTTTCCGGAGGGGCATAAATATGAATGCTACGGCTGGTCTGATGATTGGTGCGAATTTTTCGATATGGGCAAGGAATGGTTCGGAACCGGGTGCTGGAGCGTTTACGATATGGACGAAGGAGAGTTCACCCTTCTCTATGTATCGGATACGGATTGAGTCGAGTTTTCGGGCGGGCCCTAACGGTTTCATTATTCGGCGCGGAGGATAAGGCCACCCATCTTCAGCCCTGTCGAGAATTTTATCGCTCGAAGAAAAGCCCCGTACGGCGGTATTTCGGCTATACCAAAGGCCTCGCCCCGGGAGACCAATGTAAGAATGAGGTTTATATGCCGCGCACTATCATGCTCTGGTTTGCCCTGCTTGCCGGGGCCATTCTGAATGCCGCACTCCGTGAACTTACGTACGGCAGAATTCTAAACGAAACGCTTTCGCATCGGTTGTCGGTCATACCTGCCATGGCCATCCTCGGTTTTATAATATGGGCCGCGTGCCGGCGTTGGCCCTTCGGCACTAAAGGCCGCGCCCTCGCCGCAGGCCTCGCCTGGATGGCCATGACCGAGATCTTCGAGGTTTTTATGATCGTGGTTCTGCGCGAAATGCCAGTCGGGGTGTTTCTGGATGCGCACAGGATATGGGAAGGGGAGCTCTGGCCGCTCCTGCTCTTATGGATCGTTGTCGCGCCCGTGCTCTTTACCCGAAAGGGGGGCCTTAAGGCTTGAGGATGGACCGCCAGCCGAAAATCCGGCTTCACTACGTCAATCGGGAGCTTTGCAATAAGCGGCAACGGGGCCCTGCGACGGCTGTATTTATTGGCGAATTTCGTGGTCGACGGTATGTACGTAGACCAGGCATGGAGGCTTAGCGCAATGTCATTGGAAAACTGTATCGATACTCTCACCGATGATGAAAAGAATATGAAGATAACACGGGCCGTGTTGGGGCTCGGCTATAACGCGATACGGCTTGAAAACGGCAATGTGGGGCTTAGCGCCAATATCGTCCGCGAACGGCAGGGGGGATGTTCCGTGTTCAAAGAGGCTGGAACGATAAGCGGGTCCCGGGCCGGAGATGTTCTGAAACTGGGCGAGCGCGGCGATCTCATGTCGCGTTCTATCTGCCTGGCCGTCTTAAACGCCCTGACCAACACGGCGGAAAGCGGCGACGAGGGGGAGGTTTTCGATCTGGTCCGGGTTGAGGAGGGAGACCGCGTCGTGATGGTCGGCCTGATCGAGCCCGTGGCCGCGATGTTGAAAAAGAAGGGATGCGAGGTGAGCGTCTACGAGGATAGGCCGGTGGGCCACCCCATGGTGGAGGACCCCGCGAACCTGCCCGCGCGCTGTGCTGGCGCGGATATCATCATCATTACCGGGACTTCGCTTATAAACGACAGCTTCGACGAGATCATGTCCCATGCCTCGAGGGCCCGCGAGGTGGTCCTCATGGGCCCGTCCACTCCCATGCGCGCCCGTGCCTTTGCCGGCACCCCGGTAAGCCGGCTGGCCGGATCGCGCGTCACCGATCCGGACTTAAGCTTTACAATCGTAATGGAGGGGGGCGGAACCCGTGAGCTCCTGCGACACGGGGCCATGGTAAAAATTGTCAGCAGGGTGTAGTGCGCTTCATCATCCCCTCCCGCCGCCGTTTTGCCGCCTCTGTGGATGCCGCCCCCTGGCGTATAGTGCTTGACATCCGCCGTTTCCGCCCCCATGCTAGCGCATTACGACGGGCGGAGGACACCATGCTGAAGCGAGTACTACACGGCCTGATTTTCATCCAGACATGGGGTGAGTGCGACGAGCTGCTCCAGTTTCTCAAGGGAAACGAATTCGTCTTTTCCGTATTTCATATAATGGGCCGCCACAGCTATCTGGTCGACGCCCTGTTCGATCAAAAGGACGAGCTCGAGCAGTGGATAGCGCGCGTAAGGGCCTTCAAGCTCGACTCGGGCGTGCCCGCGGTTCTGGCGACCCAGTCCAACAAGGTGATAGCCGTTTACAAAAGGAAGGAGGACTTCAGCCTTAAAAACTACCGCGAGATTCGCGATCGAAACCACATGTTCATGATGATCAACAACCCCACGAACGACGCCGCGCTCCTCGCCCTGCTCGAGGAGCTTCCCACCGTCCACAGCATACTGCACGTTCAGGGCGTCCACAGCTTCATGGTGGAGCTCATCATGGAGGATTACGAGAACTTCAGGGAGCTGCTCACCAAGATAAAGGCGCTGGGCACGGTGCAGCACATAGAGACGCAGGAGGTCATAAACGTCCACAAGTACCGAAACACCATCCTTGACGAAAAGGGGGAGCTTGTGGTGCCGAAACAGGACATTCGCGAACTCTTCGCGCTGTAGGGGCGAAAGGCGATGAAGGATATAATACAAAACCCGGTCGAGTACGCGCGCGAGGTGGTGGGGCGCGACCCCACGGCGAGCTTTCTGGGCATTGTGGTGGAGGAGGCGCGGGAGGCGTACGCGCGTTGCTCGCTTACGGTCATGCCGGAGTACCTCAACTCGGCCAAACGGGCCCACGGCATAATTGTCCACGCGGTGGCCGACCAGGCCTTTGCCGTAGCCTGCAACTCCATGGGCACGCACGCTCTTGCCATGCACTTCTCCATAAGCTATCTCTCGGGGGCGCTCGACGGCGAAAAGATGGTGGCCGAGGCGGTCCCGGTAAACATCGGCAGGAAGGTCAGCGTATGGAAGATCGACGTGCGGGGCAGCGCCGGGCGGCAGATAGCGTCGTGCGAGGGGATTGCCTATCATAAATAAATCCTTGACAACGCCGGGGACGTCCCGCTACCAATGGGTGCCGCGCAAGCGCGGTCGCCGGGCGGCGCCCGGTCCGGCGCCACTAGAACCGCAGACGAGGAAAACGATGAAGAGATGGGCACTCGCAGCTCTCGTGCTTGTATGTTCGTGCTCGTCCTTTCTTAAAAAAGAGCACATCGAGGGACTTAAGGTCTACGAGGAAGGCCAGTACGTTATAAAGCAGGACGCGGGCCCGGAGGAATCGTCTCTTCGCAAGGGTACGACGGTAAGGCTGATTGTGCAGACGGGAGGCGATTTCCTAAAGGTGTACGCCTACTCCGCATCCGTGGATTTTTTGAAGGCCGACCGGGTGCTCATACTCTTCCTTTTGGACGACGACTTCCAGGACAAGGTTTTCGATAAACGGTATTTCGAGGAGCGGCTTTACCGGCTCGTGGAAGCGCGCAAGAACTAAGTGCCGCCGGGGTCGCGGGTTAATAAAGGGGTGAATGGGTCATGTTCGAGGGTGTGTACACGGCGCTCGTTACGCCGTTCAAGAACGACAGAATAGATTACACGGCGCTCGAGGGAATTATCGAGGCGCAGGTTGAGGGCGGCGTCGACGGGGTCGTCCCGGTCGGAACCACCGGGGAATCGCCCACGCTCTCCTTCGAGGAGCACAAGGAATACATACAGCGAGTCGTCGCTCTCGTCAATAAGCGGGTAAAAGTGATCGCCGGCACCGGCTCCAACTCGACGCGCGAGGCGGTCCATCTGTCGAGCGCGGCCCAGGAATACGGCGTGGACGGGGTGCTGCTCGTAAACCCATATTACAACAAGCCCCCGCAGCGCGGGCTGATCGCCCATTTCGAGACGATAGCTAAATCCATAACGGTGCCCGCGATACTCTACAACATACCGGGCCGCACCGGCATAAACTTCATGCCCGACAGCATACTCGAGCTGTTGGGCCGCGCGCCAAACATCGTCGCCATAAAGGAGGCCACGGGCGACATCGGGCAGATGATGCGCACGATCGAGCTCTGTGGCGACCGCCTGACGCTGCTTTCGGGCGACGACAATCTCCTGCTGCCGGTGCTCGCCATCGGGGGCAAGGGCGTCATATCGGTGCTCTCCAACGTGCTGCCCTCGGATATAAAGAGGATAGTCACCCTGTTCAACGAAGGAAAGATAGGTGAATCCAGGGCGCTCTTTTATAAAATTCTGCCCCTCTGCCGGGCCATGTTTATCGAGACAAATCCCATTCCGGTAAAGGCGGCGATGGAGATGATGGGACGCTGCGGCGGCGACCTCCGCCTGCCCCTGGTCCGCCTCTCCGAGGACAAGCGCGCGATACTTCGCCAGGCGCTTTTGGGCTACGGAGTGAGGCTGTGAAGACCGGAATTTGCGGAGTATCGGGCAGGATGGGGAGGGCCATTGCCGGCGTACTGGCCCAGCGGGGACACACGCTGGTCGCCGCCTTCGACGACCCATCCTCTCCGGAGGCGGGAAAGGACGCCGGGACGCTTTTCGGCGGCGGCGATACCGGCGTAAACGTATCGGCCATCAACGAGGAGGACCTCTCCCGCGCCGAGGGCGTCATAGATTTTTCCGCGCCGGCGGCCACCATGCGGCTCCTTCCGCTCGCCGTTGCGCTCGGAAGGCCGCTGGTTGTGGGGACCACCGGGTTCTCGCAGGAGCAGAGGAGGCGCTTTGAGGAGGCGGCGGGCTCCATACCTCTGCTCGTGTCGCCCAATATGTCGGTGGGGGTCAATCTGCTATTTCGTCTAACTGAAATTGCCGCGCGAGTGCTGGGCGAGGGATACGACGTGGAGGTCTTCGAGGCGCACCACCGGTTCAAGAAGGACGCGCCGTCGGGAACGGCCAAGCGCCTGATCGAGGTGGTAAAGGGCTCCTCGGGCCATCTGGCCGCCGCTGGCGAAGCCTACGACCGCAGTGGCATAGTCGGCGAGCGGACATCGAGGGAGATCGGCGTGCAGGTGCTGCGCGGCGGCGACATAGTGGGCGAGCACACGGTCTATTTCGTCGGGATGGGGGAGCGTGTGGAGCTTACGCACCGGGCCCAGAGCCGCGACAACCTGGCGCGAGGCGCGGTGCTGGCCCTGGAGTATATCGCCGGCAGAAAGCCCGGCCTCTACTCGATGTTCGACGTACTGGGGATATAATGGGATGGAAGGGAAACGGGAGGAAGGCAAGGGCGAGCTGAAGGAGTTTGTGGAAAACCCCTACGACCCCGAGGCAAGAAGACCCGAGGACGTTGTTCGAATATTCTACATGAACAACGTTCCAATCATCCCTGTCGTCTCGCACCGCGGCATACTGCTCGGCATACTAAAGAAGGACGACGTGGTGGCCGAGCTAAGCGACATCGAGCGGGCCTCCCGGGGCTCCATCGACGCCTTCATTACGGGGCTGGCGCGCAGGATGCCGCTTGACGAGGTGCTCACCTACGTGACCCGGACCCGGGAGTTCGTCACCATCAACCTCTTCGGCGAGATACAGGGCGCCTGGTCGCGCCTGCAGCTTCTGGCCGCCTGCGAGTCGCCGCGCGGCGCCGAATCCATGGCCGCCGACGCGGCGGAGGACCGCGAGAAGCAGGCCATGGAGTGGATGATCTACCTTATACTCGAGCACCTGCCCCGGGCCCTCTACGCGCTGAACGAGCGCGGGGGCACCGTATTCTACAACAGCCATTTCGAGGACCTCTTCGAGGAATCCCTAAAGCGCGGGGTCGATACCGCGTTCGTGGAAAAGGCCCTGGCCGATCCCGATAAAAACGAGGTGCATGCGCGCGACGACGGAAGCGATGAGCCATATTTTTACAACAGGGACATGCGCCTCTATTACGAGAAGATACCCATGACAAGCGGCGGACGTAGCGTCGGATATCTCATCTACTGCGGCCGGGAGCTTAACGCGTCCGGGGCGCGAAAGGCGGCCCGGAGCGGGAAGAAACGGACCCTGGCCGACCGCCTTGAGGCGGCCGAGCGCTCCGCCATCGTAGGCGCCCTGGAGGGCTCCGGCGGAGATTCGGCCGCGGCGGCGGAGGAGCTTGGCATCTCGCGCTCCTCGCTTTCGGCGAGGATGAAAAAGCTCGGCATAGAGGCCCGCGCGGGCAGGGAGCGGCCGTCCAAAAAGTGAATATTTTTGTTGACGAAAATCGGCGCTGGACTATATTGTACACATAAGGCAGTTGCCGGAAACCTCCTTGCCTCGTGGCCGTATAAAAAGCGTTTGATCTTTAAACCGGTGCGCTGGAGGCGTGTATCGCCCGCGCCCCGAAACGCCCGAAGGGCGAATTACCGGACGAAAACCTTTTTAATTGACAGCGCATATTTGGCGAAAGCTCATCCTGAGAAGAAACACAATCTTCGATAAATTGGCGAATCGATCAGTACGGCACCGAGTGGACGCGCCTTCCCGCCGTACAGCAACAAGCGGAGCGGCATTAGCATCTACATTCCTAAATTGGCAAAACACGAGATTTTCATAACGACAAAGGTGATTTATGGCAAGAGTAAACGGGACTTCAAGGCCTGAGGGCAGATATTCCGCCGGCTCCGATGACGAAAGGCGGAACGGCTCCGCATCGGCCCGGCCGGCCGGCGAAAACGGCGGCGATTCCGCCGCTCCGCAGGCCTCCAGGCGAAATCTTCAGCCCGAAAACAGGCTGGACCTCTCCGACCTCAAATTCAAGACCATCAACGAACTCCTGGCCCTTTCCAAACAGATGGGAGTGGAGGGCGTTTCCGGCCTCAAGAAGCAGGACATGATCTTCGAGCTTCTCAAGGCCCAGACCGAGCGCAACGGCCTTATATTTTCAAGCGGCGTGCTCGAGATATTAAGCGACGGCTATGGCTTTCTGCGCTCCCCGAACTACAACTATCTTCCCGGCCCCGACGACATCTACGTATCCCCGTCGCAGATACGTCTCTTCGGTCTGCGGACCGGCGACACGGTCACCGGACAGATCCGCCCGCCCAAGGACAACGAGCGCTTCTTCGCGCTTTTGCGCGTGGAGGCCGTAAACTTCGAGGACCCGGACCGGCTCCAGAGCCGCACGCTCTTCGACAACCTTACGCCGCTGTATCCGATGGAGCGCATTGTTATGGAGACCGCCTCCGATAACATCGACATGCGCATAGTCAACATAATGACCCCGTTCGGAAAGGGACAGCGCGCCCTGATCGTCGCACCCCCCAGGACCGGCAAGACCGTATTGCTGCAGAAGATAGCCAACTCAATCACCACCAACCACCCCGAGATATTCCTCATAGTGCTTCTCATCGACGAGCGCCCGGAGGAGGTTACCGACATGCAGCGCACGGTGAAGGGCGAGGTGATATCCTCCACGTTCGACGAGCCGGCATCGCGTCATGTGCAGGTTACCGAGATGGTGCTGGAAAAGGCCAGAAGGCTGGTGGAGCACAAAAAGGACGTGGTGATACTGCTCGACTCCATAACGCGCCTGGCGCGCGCCTACAACCAGGTGGTGCCGACCAGCGGCAAGATCCTCTCGGGCGGCGTGGACTCCAACGCCCTGCACAAGCCCAAGCGTTTCTTCGGCGCGGCGCGCAACATCGAGGAGGGCGGGAGCCTTACGATACTCGCGACGGCGCTAATAGATACCGGAAGCCGCATGGACGAGGTCATCTTCGAGGAGTTCAAGGGCACCGGCAATTCCGAGCTGCACCTGGACCGCAAGCTCTCCGACCGGCGCATATTCCCGGCCATCGACATCAACAAATCGGGGACGCGCAAGGAGGAATTACTGCTTGACGAGGAAGAGCTCAACAAGATATGGATACTGCGCAAGGTGATATCGGCCATGAGCCCCACCGAGGCCATGGAGCTATTGGTCGAGAAGATGAAGGCCACGAAGAACAACAAGGCGTTCTTCAAAGCGATGAATACATGATGAGGAGACCGTAATGAAGCCGAACATTCATCCCGAATATAAGGAAACAGTAATAAAGTGCGCGTGCGGCAACGAGATAAAAACTCGCTCCACCGCCAGGGACCTTCGCGTGGAGATCTGTTCCGCCTGCCATCCCTTTTATACGAAGCAGCACAAGATAGTGGACGCTACCGGCCGCGTGGACAAATTCAAGAAGAAATATAACATCAAATAGCTGATCCCATCGCATACCCCAAGATGAGCCACTCGTGTAATAAATACACATGAGTGGCTTTTCCATGTGTATTTATTACACAAATGGGAACCGTTTTTCTTTTTACCCTAAGCTTCCTTATGTCGGGGCCGGGGTTAGGGCGAAATGGATGGCTTGCGTGGCCTTCATTTATGTGGGAAACGAGCCCTGCATTCGCCTTCCGCTGGAAAAATCCTACAGAAACGACGCAAATATTCTCCTCCCCGGCTTTGTGGGCGGTCTGTGTGTCTGTCTATTGTAAGCCAAAAAACAACATACCTCTTTTTTTATTAATATCCGATACCGGCGCCTTCTGGAACGAATATTGCTTATTAATGGATAGCATCCCTTTTTTACAGGAGGGTCCAATGAGAGCGTACGAAGGCAGCGAAGAAATCGGAATCAACCAGTATTTCCACGCCATAAACGCGGTAAAGCTCCTCACTCCCGAGGAGGAAGTGGAGCTCGCCATGGCGAAATGCGCGGGCGACGAGCGCGCCAAGGAACACCTCGTAAACGCCAATCTGCGCCTGGTGGTGAAGATCGCGAAGAACTACACCAGCCTGGAGCCCTCGCTCATAGACCTGGTACAGGAGGGGAACCTGGGCCTCATTCGAGCCGCCGAGAAGTTCGACTACAAGATGGGGTGCCGTTTCTCCACCTACGCGTCGTACTGGATCAAGCACTACATCACCCGCTTCATAGCCAAGCGCAGCCGCACGATTCGCATCCCCATTCGAAAGGGGGACCTCTTCAAAAAGATCAAGCGCGCGCAGGAGTCGCTGACCAACGACCTTGGCAAGGAGCCGTCCACCAGGGAGATCGCCGATCTTCTGGGCGTGGATGAGAACACGGTGGTCGATATAATCGAGGTGTTCCAGCCGACGATATCCCTGGAGCACCCGCTCAACGATGACGAGTTCAGCCTCTACGAGGTCGTAAGCGACGAGAAGTACCAGTCGCCCGACACCGGTGTCTACAGAAGGGAGCTTCGGGAGGACCTGGAAGAGGCCATGTCCACGCTTATGGAGAACGAGAGGAAAATTTTACGCATGCGCTTCGGTTTCGATACCGAGCAGCCGGTCACGCTGAAGGAGGTCGGGGCCGAATTCGGCATCTCCGCGGAGACGGTGCGCCAGATCGAGTCGAGGGCCATGAAGAAGATAAGGGAGAAGTTCGCGCATCTGGAGAATTATCTGATGTAAGGGCCGCCAGGGCCATTCCATTCCCCATTTTATATTGCGGAGGACCTCCATCCTCCGTTTTTGTTTTTAGCCGGCCGGTATCGGCTGAAGACCCCAAGAGTTTTACTCTTAACCCGGTTACGGATTTATAAGCAAATCATGCCCCTTGAGACGAAGGCGAAGGCGAAGGCGAAGGCCTTTCCATACCTGGCCCGCGATTTATTTATGGCCGGGGGGAGACTTGTCGTTGACATAAAAGGGTATGTCCGTAAATATTTATTATAATATAACAATACGGATAATGCGTGCGGCCGGGGCCGCGCCACCGGAGGAGCATGGCCGTACCGGATCCTGGATTTTCAATGGACGGCCCCTGTCAGGGAAGTCCGGCATGATTACCGAGCAGCTTGCGTTTGATCTGGGGGCCCTTTTGACCCCTGTGCGGGGAAAGATAGGGGCAAGTGCGCGCGTTGAAGGCCTTATCGCCGAGATGTCGCACCCGAATATCGACTGGAAACACGTGGTGGCGGGCATCCGCTCCTATCTCTTCGATTATATCTACGATCTTGTGCCGCACTCCGATACCGTTCTGCCCATCCTTTTCCATTACCTGCGCGAGGCGACCGTGCGCAAGAAGGGCTCGACACTGCGGGCCGGTGAGACATTCTTCGACCGATATCAGTTCGTGCTGGCCTCAATAGCCGAAGGCCGGGAGGAGCTCCTCCCGCTGGAGGCCCGGTTTAGCGATTTTGCGGGCGGGTACCTGGAGCTAATGATACGCGAGGGCGAGGACGGGTTCTTTTTCGAGGGGGTCAATGAGCTTGTCCGCCGCGCTGGAGAGAGGCTTGCAGCGGTAAACGGGAGCACGGGCATACTGGAGCGCATCAACGAGCTGCTTACGGGGCAGCTCGCGCTCCATGCGGACCGAGCGGTCTCGGTATATGACGATGAGATCGTCCGGCTCCGCGCCGCGCTCGGCCGCCTGGAGGGCGCCGACGGGCTGCTGGACCTTCTGGAAACCGTATCGGCCCGATCGAAGCGCGAGCTCGTCGAAGCGGCCGGGCGCGGAGGGGCGGCGGACGCCGCCGCGCGCTTCGCGCGCATCGCGGAGCTCTCCGACTTCTCGTACAATACGCGCACATGGGAGCGCATCTGCGTGCTCGCGCGCTCTCTTGTGGAGCGAGGCGCCGTTTCGAACGACGATGCCGTGCTCGAGCTCCTGGGCTTCCTTATACGCAAGGCGCAGGAGGGCGATGATCGCGGCCTGCAGCTTTTCATGTCGAGGAGCGTGGCCTCGGTCTGCGGGGCCCTCGACGCCTCCGGCAGGGGCGGGCTTTTAAAAAGCGTGGTCGATATGGTAATGCCCCTTCTACTTCGCGAGATAGAGACCGACGGCAACTACTACTCAGCCTTCGCCACCATCCATACCATAGGAAAGACCGTCATAGAGTCGGGAAGGGTGTCCCTCATCGACCACTTCGTCGACATACTGATCCAGTCGCGCTTCCGTTTTCCAGAGTTCTCCGGCATCGCGTCCGACTGGTCGGTAATAGTGAACTCGAGCCACCTCGAGAACATCCGCACCTGGATGAGGCTTATAGAGATCGACCCGCCGGTCATGAAAAAGCTCGCCGCCGGGCTCATTGTAAACCTTAAACTCGGGGGCGTCTTCCTTAAGGATACGGACGTGTTCCAGCGGGACATCTCGCAGCTTTTAAACAGCGACTACCGCGACGTCTTCCATCTCATAACGTCTCTCGCCGGCGTATTCCCCGCCTTCTATCACGACATCGGCGCGACCGGCGATATTCGCTCCTTTACCGAGAAGATAGACACCAATCACCGCATGAACGACCTGGTGCACTTTCTCCGAAAACAGGTCCACGTGGAATCGTCCAGCCGCACGGTGCTGCTCATCCAGCGCATCATGGAGTTCTGGATGACCGGCGAACACGGCCTGCTCGAGGGCCTGGTGCCCGCCGAGGTGTACGAGAGCCTTCCGCGCGCATACCGGCTCATCAACCTGGACGGCGAGCCGGCGGCGCAGGAGCTCTACGAGGCGGCGCGCGCTCATTTCAGCGAAGTGGAAAATGGGCACTTCTGGGACTTCCTGTGCGCGGTGGGCAAGAAGCCCTTTATGGAGTTCGCCGCCTCGGCCCACATTCCGGGCATGCCCGCGGAGGCGCGCAGTGAGCTCATCGCCTGCTTCGAGGAGTACCTGGATACGCGGTTCCCGGCCGAGATGACCAAGATGCTCCATTTTATAAAGAACATGTTCGGCATCGACACCTCGAAGACGAAGATATGGAAGTTCCTCTACGACATATCCGACGAGGACTTTCGAAAGATGTTCGAAAACGTGCGTTTTATGGACATCTCCCGCGTCAACATCGAGAAGTTCATCACCTTTCTGCACGTCTACAGGATGATATTCGACAAGTACAACTTCTCCGACGTGCGCGACATCGAAAAGCTCGAGGCCTACGGGCGCGAAGGCCTCTTCGACCCGCCACAGGGCCTTTTCGATGCGCTGAGGGGGCATGACATTTTCGCGGCGCTCGAGGCGCTGCTCGACCTTCAATACTCGCTCAAGCGGGACGTGCTTCTTTCGGGAGTGGTGTTCGAGCCGCTCGACACCATCGAGTTCAAGCGCCATATAGCCTTCGGAATTCCATCCATGTACGGCTCGTACAAGGAGAGGAAGTTCGACACGCTCAAGGTCTTCTTCCATTGCAATCTTATCCGCGAACGGCTCTTCGAGTCGATGGTGGAGGCGTGCAGCGCTTTCTCCGGCGCGCCGCTCGATTTCGAGGAGACGCGCCGAGTTATGCGAATGTTCGTCCGCACCTTCGAGATAGACGGACTCTCCAACCAGGAGATGCGTTCGACGATCAGCCTGCTCGATGCGCCCAACCTGAAGGTCTCGCAGTTCAGGGACGTGGTTACGGGCCTCTTTACGATCCATGGCGAGGTTTCGGACCACTTCAACGAGCTTTACAAGTACGTATGCACCGCCATCATCAACAACATCGGGACGGACCGCATTGTGGACGACTACGTCCCCGGGGAGAACCGGGGCAGCTCCGAGGTCATCGCCGACCGTTTCGTGCGCAGCCAGATCATGCTCTCGCCGCTTCTGCAGCTTTTCGACAACGTGCTTATCAGGCTGCGCGAGCGCCTCGACCAGGAGCTGGAGCGCGGCAGGGACACGGTCCGCCTCAACCCATCGGACATAAGGCGCGGCAAGGGCGCCCTGCTCTACACCATCGGACAATACCCGGGAGAGCACTCGGACACCGAACTCTTCGTTCCGCTGTGGCTTGCGGGGGGGAAGGCCCAGGGCCTGGTTATTGCGGCCAACATGGAAGGCGTCAACGTTCCCGAGGGCATAGTGTTTTCCACGGAGCTGTATAAACGCCTTCGCGAGGGCGACGTTCGTAACCCGCGCTTCCAGCGAAAGATCATCTATTCGCTCAAGCAGTATGTGGACTGGCTTACCGGCGGGCGGTTCGGCAACCCGTCGAATCCCGTGCTGCTCTCGGTGCGAAGCGGCGCGGTCTTCTCGATGCCGGGGGTGATGGACACCATCACCAACGTCGGCATTACGCAGGAGGTCATCGACTATTATGCGCGTCAGGACCCGTGGTTCGCGTACGACTGCTACAGGAGGCTCATACACGACTTCGCGCTCTCGTATTATGGAATGGACCGGGCCCTCTACGAGCGCCTGATGGCCCAGGCCAAGGAGGAGGCCGGCGTCGACCTCAAGGAGAAGCTAACCGGAAGGCAGATGGAGGTCCTCACCAAGAAGTACCGCTTCGCCATCAACCGTGCCGGTTTTTCGGTGCCCAAGGACCATTACGAGCAGCTTTACCACGCCATAGTGGCCGTATACCAGTCGTGGAACTCGCCGGTTGTCCGCAACTACAGGCAGTTCGTCAACATGTCCGACGAATGGGGCACCGCCGTCATTGTGCAAAAGATGGTGTTCGGAAACAACTCGCCGTTCTCCATCACCGGCGTGGTGCACAGCCACTACTTGGGCTACGAGAACATAGGGCTTTTCGGCGAGTACAAGACGCGCGCCCAGGGGCACGATATCGTGAGCGGAGTTGCGCGCGTTTTCCCCATCAGCGAGGAACAGCGTTCGACCTATACGGCATCGAGCCCCTTCTCGTCCATGGAGCTTACCTACCCGGAGCAGTACCGCAAGGTCTACGACGCGGTGAAGCGCATCCGCGAGCGCTGGGGAAACGAGGTGGAGATAGAATTTACGCTGGAGAGCGACACGCTCTACATCCTCCAGATCCGGGGCATCACAAACCATAATTTCGAGATCGACGAGATGGAGGAGGGGCCCGCCGAGCTCCAGGAGAGCCTGCTCGGAAAGGGGCTCGCGGCCTCGGGCGGCGCCGTGTGCGGGCGCGCGGTCTTCGACATCGACCGCATCGACATCGTGCGTTCCCGCTACCGGGGCGACAAGATCATCCTGATAAGGCCCGAAACGAACCCGGAGGACGTTATAGGCATAAAAAAATCGGAGGGGATTCTGACCTGCGTAGGTGGCATGACATCCCACGCGGTGCTGCAGATGCGAAGGCTCGAAAAGTCCGGAGTGAGCGACTTCTCGGTCATGAAGGTGGACGAGGACGCCAACAGCGCGGTGGTAAACCTGGAGGCGCAGGGGAGGGGCCGCTTCGTGATAGAGGAGGGGGATTTTTTGGCCATAGACGGCTCCACGGGGCATGTCTATTCGGGATTCCACCGGACGGTCAAAAAAAGATTGTAAAAAGGGCGCCGGCCGGTTCTCGGTAGTGTGCGCTTAACGTACGTCTAAGCACGGGCGGCAAGCCCGCATCCGCGGTATGGGGCACAGTCCGCGGTAAAAAGCCATGGTCTATGGAGGTGTGATATGGGCGGTGCAGTGTCGCCGAAGGCGCCCGTGGGCGTTTTCGGCATCGGCCGAATCGGAAAGCTCCTGGTGTGGTATCTTTCCGCGCGGAAGGAACACGACACGATCGTTATTGCCACGGGCAGGAAGACGGGGCAGGGGCTCGAGGACCTTGCGACTTATCTGGCCTACGACTCCACCTACGGCCCGTACTCGCGCTTTGCCGGCGGCTTTACGGGAAAAAGCGCGGTGGAGATAAAAAACGGCGCGCTGTACCTGAGCGGCGTGAAGGTGGTATGGCTTTCGGACGCCGCGCACCGAACACCGGGCGGGGTGCCCTGGTCGGACAACGGCGTGGAGGTGGTGTTCGACACCACCGGCAAGTACACCGATCCTACGGTAAACGACGATAATTCGCTCCGGGGGCACCTGAATCACGCGAAGAAGGTCGTGCTTAGCGCCCCCTTCAAGATCAAAAAGAAGGGGACGCCGCTTCCCTCCGACGCGCTGACCCTGGTGGGCGGCGTGAACTTTCCGGCCTACGACGCCGCGGCGCACGACGTCATCTCGAACGCCTCGTGCACCACCAACTGCTGCGCCCCGCCCATCAAGGCGCTGGTGGACCATTTCGGCGAGCGCTTCATCTCGTACTCGCTCACCACGGTGCACGCCGCCACGAACTCCCAGAGCGTACTCGACGTGCTTCCCAGGGACGGCGAAAAGGACACACGCAAAAGGCGCTCGACGCTGAACAACCTCATCCCCACCTCGACCGGCGCGGCGAACGCGGTGATAGAGGTCATACCAGACATTCGCGAGCTCGGCATTGGCTCCCAGGCCTCGTCCATTCGGGTGCCCACGATGACCGGTTCGATCGTAATCCTCGACATATCGCTCCTGGGCGATTACGACAACGAGCATATCCACGGCATATTCCGGGAATACGCGCGCCGGAACCCCGACATCATGCTCTTTTCGACCGAACAGCTTGTAAGCGCCGATATAGTGGGCGGTACCTACTCGACGATCTACGACTCCAGGTTCACCCACAGGCGCACCTCGAAACGCGGTGACGGCTACTACACCATGGTAGACCTCAATTTCTGGTACGATAACGAGTTCGGATACGTGTGCTCGCTCGGAAGGCTTTACGGGCTTCTGACTGGAAAACGCTGAAGGCCCGCGCTATATTGAATGATCACATCGGACGAAGGGGGAGATGGGCGTGCGCCATCAGCATGATCACGATCATCACGGCCGCGGCGCCGAATGCCGCGGGGAGGCCGGGGGAAGAAAGCTCCTCGTGGTCATACTGTTCAACGCGATCATCACTGCCGCGGAATACGTCGGCGGCGTGCTCTCGGGAAGCCTTGCGCTAATCTCGGACGCGGGGCATAATCTTGCCGATGTGCTCTCGCTCATCCTGGGCTACGCCGGGGAGCGCCTTTCGCAGGGCGCCCCCAGCCGCCGGTACACCTTCGGCCTCAAGCGCTTCGAGGTGCTCGCGGCGCTCGTAAACGCGCTTAGCCTCGTCGCCATAGGACTCTACATCGTCTACGAGGCGGTGGAGCGCTACATGAACCCGATTCCGGTAAAACCCTCCATTATGCTTCCCGTGGCCCTTATTGGGCTTGCCGGCAACGTATTCTCCATCCTCATCCTTAACCGAAGCCGGAATGACAGCCTCAACATGCGGGCGGCCTTCCTGCATCTCTTCTACGACGCGATCTCCTCGGTGGCCGTCATAGCGGTCGGGGTTGCGCTTATCTTCACTAAGCTCGTGCTTCTCGACCTTGCGGTAAGCCTTGTCATAGCCGTAATGATAGTATGGAGCTCGATGGACATCGTCCGCGAGTCCCTGCGCATTTTCCTGCAGGGCGCCCCGGCCGGAATCGACACCGACGCCGTGTACCAGGGCCTGCTTGCGGTCTCCGGGGTCGCCGAGGTCCATGGTCTGCACATCTGGTCGATAAGCTCATCCGAGATATTCCTCTCCTGCCATCTTCGAAGCGTGGAGGGCGGGGCCGGCGACACCGACGCGGTAATCGCCGCCGCCAACGCCATGCTCGAGCGGGACTTCGGCATCACCCATACGGCGATCCAGGTGGAGCGCGCTCTGCTTTGCGGAAAGGCCGGTGAAAACTGCTGCCGGTAGTGAGCTTTTTTTATGCTTGTCTTCCGCCGGCCCGGGCCTATATTGAAGCCATGAAACGATGCGCCATTATCTTCTTCCTCATATCGCTCTCAGTCTATTCGACAGCCGGACCGCTTGGAGCGCAGCCCGAAGAGGCCTTGCAGCCGGAGGGCGCTTTCCGCCACGACGGCCTCTTCCTGCGCTTTCAGACCGGCATGGGCCTCGGGCGCATGGTGGAGAAGGAGGTTAACGGGCGTGATATCGTAATGAGCGGCACGACGGGCGCCTTTAGATTTCAGCTTGGCGGCGCGGTGCTGGAAAACCTCATCGTCTATGGCGAGCTGGGGGCCTTCAGCCTGGCCGATCCGTCCATAAGGGGCGAAGAGGCCTACATCACCACCACCGCGCAGAGCGACATCACCCTTACCATGTCGGACCTGGGGCTTGGCGCGTGCTACTATTTCATGCCGATCAACATCTACCTTTCCGCCTCGATGACGCTGAGCCGCGACCGGCTCGAGATAGGCGAGGCGAGGGGAAGAACGGACCCCGGGGTGGGCGCCTACTTTTCCGCGGGCAAGGAATGGTGGGTCTCCGACAACTGGGGCCTGGGCGCGGCCGTTTTCGTTTACGCCGGCAGGTTGAGCGCCCGCGAATCCGAGCCGTTCACCGGAAGGCATACGGTGTATAACATGGCCGCGGGGGTCGTGTTCTCGGCCACGTATAACTGAGCGGGCTGGACCGTCCCTCCCGTGGAACACAGCCATGGATGAATATTCCGGGCCGCTTCATTTCCGAAAGGTCCGCCGCGGAGACTCCGAGGGCATTGCGGAGGTGTGCCATCGCACCGGCTATTATGGAGAGGACCTCCGCGGAAGCGGCCGCTTCGACGACCGAAGGCTCTTCGCGCTTCTGTTCGCCCTGTATTATCCGCTTTACGAGCCCGAAAACTGCTTCGTCGCGGTCGATGGAAGCGGCGGGATAAAGGGCTACTGTCTCGGCGCCCTGGACTCGCGCGCGCAGGCGATCCGGTATCGGCGGCGCATGACGGGCCGCATACTGCTTCGGGCGCTCTCGGTGAGCTGGTGGAGGCACCCGGAGTCGTTCGGGGAGCTTCTGAATTTCGGGCGCGTCTCTTCCATGCAGGGCGGCCTGGACGATCTGTATGCCCGCTTCCCGGCGCACCTGCACATAAACCTGCTTCCCGACTGCAGGCGCCGGGGCGCCGGCTCCGCGCTCATCGCTCTCTTCGAGTCGGAGGCCCGCCTTTCGGGCGCGGGAGGCATACATCTGGTGACCTCCGAGCGGAACCTCGAGGCCGTTCCATTCTACCAAAAGCTGGGGTACGAGCGGGAGCGCACGCTCTCACCGGGCCTGTGGAGGGACGCGCCCGAGGCGCTTTCAATCGTATTCGTAAAGGGCCTTTAGCCCGCGCCTCCCGGCGGTTCCGGCTATTTTTATTGACAGGTCCGGCCTCCGTGGTTGTACTGGGGTCGGCATGAACGACAAGACCAAAGTACGGGACAAACAGCCCGGCGGCGCCGCGCGAAAGAAGGCCTCCGCCGGAACCGCACACAAGGCGCGCGGAAAGCCCGTCCCGTCGTCCTTCGGCTCGGCCGGGTCCGAGCGCGCCTGCCGCGCGATTGTGGACACCATGAACGAAGGAGCCGTTGTGCTCGACGCGGCGGGGACCGTGCGCACCTGCAACGAAGGCTTTCTGCGCATGACGGGCCTTTCGACTAATGCCGCGCCCGGAGCGAGTTTTTACGACCTCGTCGGCCAGGACGAGATGGACGCCTTCCTTGGCCTATTCTACGCCGCCCTGGACGGCCGCGCGGGCAGGATGGAGCTCGAACTCCGGGGCGCGGACGGCCGCACGGTCCCGGCGTACGTTTCCATCTTCCCCCTCGTGTTGGAGGGTGTTACGCATGCCTGCATGGTGATCACCGACCTCAGCGACCTGGCCTCGGTGGAGGAGGAGCTGGAGCACCACGAAAAGGAGCTTCGGATAACGAGAAACTTCATCCGCCGCATTGCCGACACCACGCCGAGCATACTGCACGTTTACGACCTAAAAAAAAGGCGCACCGTATATTCGAACGACCAGGTGGCCAGAATTCTCGGTTATACGCCGGAGCAAATCCGCGAAGAGGGGCCCGACCTGGCATGCATAGTGGCGCACCCGGACGACTCGCCGGGCATGCTTGAGTACCTTAAAAAGGCCTCCTCCATGGGGGACAACGAGATAGCGGAGATAGAATACCGGGCGCGCCATGCGGGGGGCGAGTGGCGCTGGCTTCGAAGCCGGCACGTGGTTTTCAACCGCGACGCGGACGGCCTGCCGGCCCGCCTTCTGGCCAGCACCGAGGACATAACCGACCGAAAGCTCGCGCGGGAAGAGCTTCGGCGCAACAACGAGCTTCTGGAGAGGATGTTCTCCAACATCAACCTTATGATAGCCTATCTGGACACCGACTTCAACTACATCCGGGTGAACCACGCATACGCCTGGCTGAACGGGCGCGACCCGGACTTCTACACGGGCCGCAATCACTTCGAGGTCTTCATGGATCCGTCGCACAGGGAGACCTTCCGCGGGGTCGTGGAATCGGGGCGTCCTCACTATGCCTTTATGGACCCTATCGAATACTCTCCGCGCCCCGGCGAGGGCATTATCTACTGCGACTGGAGCCTTGTGCCGGTCCGCGAGCCCGACGGCGGCGTGGCCGGGCTTATCCTTAGCCTGGTTGACGTAACCGAGCACCGAATGGCGCGCGAGGAGATACAGCGCCTGAACCGGGAGCTCGAGGAGAGGGTGGCCCTTTGCACGGCCGAGCTCGAGGCGGCCAAGCGCGAGCTCGAGCGCATGCGGGAGAGGGCGGGCCGATGAAGGCCGCAGGGGACCGGTCCATGCCGGAAGAGATGATGAACACCAGGCAGGTGGCCGAGTATTTGGGCATACACGAAAAGCAGGTCTACGCGCTCATCAAGGACGGCAGGATACCGGGAACCCGCGTTACCGGCAAGTGGGTGTTCCCCAGGCAGCTTATAGACCAGTGGATACGCTCGCACGCGCTGGAGGGAATAAAAGATGAGCACCGGCCGCGCCAGGGAACCGAGACGCTTCTTGCGGCCGGAAGCAACGACCCGGTGCTCGACATTCTGCTCGGCACCGTCAAACACGAGGGCGAGGGCTTCAATATATTTTCGTCCTCCACGGGCTCGAGCGAGGGCCTGCGCCTTCTGGCCGACGGGGCCACCGACATCGCCTGGTGCCATCTTTTCGACCCGGAGAGCGGGGAATACAACATCCCGTTTTTGGACCGCTATTTTAAAGACAGGGGAGTGGCGGTGGTGCACCTGTTCTACCGCGAGCTGGGCTTTCTATCGTCGCCTTCGCTAAGGCCCCCGGTGGGCCGCTTCTTGGACCTTGCCGGAGGGCGGGTCCGTTTCGTAAACCGCCAGAAGGGATCGGGAACGCGCATCCTTCTGGATTATCACCTGCAAAAGGACGGCATAGATCCGGAAAGCATTCCGGGTTACGATACCGAGGTATATACGCATTTCGAGGCGGGTCTCGCCATCCTCGCCGGTCAGGCCGACGCGGGGATTGCCACGGTGGCGGTTTCGCGCCTCTTGGCCCTGCCCTTTGCCCCCATAGTGCGCGAAAGCTTCGATATGGTGCTTTCCAAGGAGGCTTTCTTTAAAAAGGGGGTGCAGGCGTTCATAGCCGCGCTCAACTCGGCGGACTTCCGCGCCAAGGTCGCCGCTTTGGGGAATTATGATTTTAACGATTCGGGGAGGATAATCCATTCAACGCCGTGAATTATGGGTGAGGCCTTAGGTGCTTTCTTTTTCGGATCACCGAATTGCTGGCAGACGAGCCTAAGGCCCCTGGCGCTTTGCGCCACCCCCGGAGGGGGTTTTGCTGATGCCGATGGCCGAGCTTTCGACTATTCAACTCACCCCCTAACCCCCTCTCTTTGAACGAAAGAGAGGGGGGATCGTGCCACGATCCATATGAAATTTCAAAGGTACATCCAGACTAATTTATCTGAAGCCTCTACTGCCGACCGGATATCGGATATCGCAAGAAAGCTTGATATTCAAACTCCCCCTTCTCTTGCCCGAAGAGAAGGGGGCCGGGGGGATGAGTTCGGCGAGATTCCGGCGGCCGGGAGTCTTCTGAACAGCGCACGATCGAGCACCACCCTCGGAGGGGGTTTTGCTGATGCCGATGGCTTAGCTTTCGACTATTCAACTCACCCCCTAACCCCGCTTCGACAAGCTCAGCGCGGCGCCTCTTTCTTTGAACGAAAGAGAGGGGGGATCGTGCCACGATCCATATGAAATTTCAAAGGTACATCCAGACTAATTTATCTGAAGCCTCTACTGCCGACCGGATATCGGATATCGCAAGAAAGCTTGATATTCAAACTCCCCCTTCTCTTGCCCGAAGAGAAGGGGGCCGGGGGGATGAGTTCGGAGAGCTTCCGGCGACCGGGAGTCTTCTGAACAGCGCACGATCGAGCGCCACCCCCGGAGGGGGTTTTGCTGATGCCGATGGCCGAGCTTTCAACTTTCTATTGCTTACCCTCACCCCCCGGCCCGCTTCGGCGGGCTCAGCGCAGCGCCTCTCCCATTAAGCTCGGAAGAAAGGAGAGGGGGAGTTCTGCAAGAGAACGGGTTCTGAAGCATAAACTCATAAGTATCCTCTATAGGAACCCTCTCCCACCGGGAGAGGGTGCGCCGAAGGCGGGGTGAGGGCGCTTCTGTTCCGGCCGCCGGAGGCGGGGGGATTTGATCAGCGCCACGGCCTATAATCAGCGTAGCGGGCTCAGAGGCCCTCTTTAAGTCTTTCTATCTCGCCTGCATCCAAACCGGTAATTCGGGAAATCTTCTCGACGCTCATATTTTCTCCAAGCAAGGCCCTGGCTGTTTCCTGCCTTGCCTCGTGTTTGCCCTTTTCC
>Ga0302236_1000490_pt1 | contig 36867 bp, 19 predicted proteins | sample AAG_UR_Gly_MG_FD_193509 | JGI IMG/M metagenome (GOLD analysis project Ga0302236, IMG submission 193509) | Enriched activated sludge microbial communities from anaerobic digester in WTTP, New Holstein, Wisconsin, United States - AAG_UR_Gly | ecosystem: Engineered > Bioreactor > Anaerobic >...
TCCTCGAGTTATCTCCCGTCTCAAGCTTGTCAGTAAACAGTTCTTTTATTTATTTATTTATTTATTTTTGTCAAGTGGTGTTCTTTCTTAACTGAAATAGTGGTATACTTTTCAATTGAAATTTACACCTCAATCAAAAGCAATCTTGTTGATAAAAAATATGCTCCTCTGATTTTTAGAGGGGAGGTAGTAGGTGAACAACAGAAATCCACACTCTACTATCCAAAAAAGCATTAAAAAAAATAAAAAGTCCTTTTGAGGATTTAAAAAAATTGTATTTTTGAAAAAAAATAAACCCTCATTAAATGGTGCAAAGCCAACCAAAACAAGATGTATTGGCGTCATTTTATGAGGGGTATAAATGAGTTATAGCCAATGGTATGATTAAAATATATGGGACTAACAGATATAAAAAAAGAACTTAAAAAACTCGACAAGGATAAACTCATATACCTTGTTGCTGACTTATATAAAAAGAACAAATCAGTTCAAGAGTTTCTTGACTTTTATGTAAATCCGAACGAGAGGGAACTTTTTGAAAAATATCGTGACAAAGTATTTGTAGCGTTTTACCCGAAGCGTGGCTACAAACTCAAACTAAAAGACGGCAAAAAAGCAATTAGCGACTTCAAAAAACTTGGACCTTCCACTGATTTACTCGCAGACCTTATGCTGTTTTACGTTGAGACAGGTGTGCAATTCACTAACGACTTTGGCGACATTGACGAAGGTTTTTATTCAAGTATGGCGACCACCTATGTCGCTGCGTTAACATTAATGAGAAAAGAAAATTTACTTGACAAATATGCGGACCGAGCCAGTAAAGTTGTTAGTGACACAAGTGGTATTGGTTGGGGGTTTCACGACTATTTGTGTGATGTTCACTCTGATTTCTATGCTGACTAAACAGATAACATTGACGAGCAAAACGAGCAACAGCAAAATCGAAAATTATTAAACTCGGCGCACAATGACGAAGAGAAGAACCACTGGCTATTATAGCCAGCTTACCTCCGGTGCTAGTTCACTTCGTGGCTGCCTTCGGCGGTCGTGGTGCAAAAATGGCGGATAAACGTCTTCAATTGCCTCTGATAGCTATCGGAACGGCAAAATCCCCCTCAATCAAAAGCAATCTTATTGATGAAGAATATGTTCCTCTGGTTTTTGGAGGGGAGGTAGTAGGTGAACAACAGAAATCCACCCTCACCTATCCAAAAAGCATTAAAAAAAATAAAAAGTCCTTTTGAGGTTTTGTAAATAAATTCTTGTGTTTTTGGAAAAACATATAAGCAAGTAAAACCTTGTGTTTACAAACACCTACATGTTGCATAAGCCAGGGTTTTATTAGACTATAAGTAAGTTAGCGGTAAGTGTAAATGACGACAAAACGACAATAAAACGTATTCAAAAAGAGTTCATAGAACTGTTGAAAGAAGAAAAAGCATCACAGGAACAATTGATTAATGCTTTTAAGGTTTTGGGATATGAGATTTAATTTAGATCATACCTATTTAACCTGGCTTGAAGAATTAAAAGTCAAGATTCATTCTGCCCAATCCAAAGCGGCTATTGCTGTTAATCAGGAATTGATTTTCCTGTATTGGGAATTGGGGAAAAGAATTAATGAAAAGGAAAACACCTGGGGCAGTAAACTTATAGAGCAAGTCTCAAATGATTTAAGAGATGCGTTTCCGGATATGAAAGGATTCTCCAGGAGCAATCTGTATTATTGCAAAAAATTCTTTCTTTTTTACAGAAATACAATTGTCCAACAGCCTGTTGGACAATTACAAGATGCTGAAATTTTAAATAATACAACTATCCAACAACTTGTTGGACAAATTCCCTGGGGGCATCATATCCTTATTTTTTTAAATACGGAAACGGTAGAGAATGCACTGTTTTATATCCAAAAAACGGCAGAGAGCCAATGGAGCAGGGAAACATTAAAAGACAATTTAAAAAATAAATTGCACCTGCGTATAGGAAAAGCAAGCAGTAGTTTTGATACAGCATTGCCAAAACCGCTTTCCAATCTGGTGCAACAAGCAATTAAGGACCCTTATGTTTTTGATTTTTTACAATTGGATACAGCATACAGAGAACGGAATATAGAGCAGCAGCTTGTAAAACACGTTAACCGTTTTCTTTTGGAACTGGGCAAAGGCTTTGCTTTTGTGGGCCAACAATACCCGATACAGGTATCCGACAAAGAGTATTTTCTGGATTTATTGTTTTATCACATCCATTTGAAATGTTATGTTGTAATTGAATTAAAAAACACAGCTTTTCAGCCCGAATACACCGGAAAACTAAACTTTTATCTTTCGGCAGTGGACAGCCTGCTGAAAACGGAAAATGAAAACCCGAGCATAGGGCTTTTGTTGTGTAAAGAAAAAGACAGCATAGAGGTCGAATTTGCATTAAGAGATATACAAAAACCCATTGGGATAAGTGAATATATCTTAACCAAAAAATTGCCCGATAACCTGAAAAGCAGTTTACCGACCATTGAAGAAATTGAAAACCAACTGAACATTATGGACGAAAACAGTACTGATGAAGCTAAGTAATTCATAAAAAAGAATTTGACCCTATTTTAGCACCTGAGAAATTGATATTGAAAAGCGACTAAATTTACTGCTCAAAATAGCCAATTTTATGCCAACCTAGAGGGGAGATAGAAGGCGAGCAACAGAAATCTACACTCTACTATCAAAAAAAGCATTAAAAAAATCTAAAATCCTTTTAAGATTTTATGAATAAATTCTTGTATTTTTGAAAAACATGAAAACAATAAAAACCTTGTGTTTATAAACACCTACATGTTGCATAAGCCAGGGTTTTATTGGAATATAAGCAAATTATCAGAAACCCGTTGACACCATAACCTACAATGTGTAACGGGGTAAACAAAAACCGATAGAATGAAAATACTTCACACTTCCGATTGGCATTTGGGCAGAACCCTTTATTCCAGAAAAGACAGACAGGAGGAGCACAGCCTTTTTCTCGACTGGCTGCTGAAAACCATAAAGGAACAAGCAGTAGATGTGCTGCTTATTGTCGGCGATGTATTTGATACCTCAACTCCGGGCATATCTTCCCAGAAGATGTATTACGATTTTCTGATTAATGTCAGGAATTCGGGTTGCAGGCATGTAATTGTTGTTGGCGGCAACCACGATTCTCCCAGTTTTCTGAATGCACCAAAAGTTGTGCTGGCAGCTTTGGATGTGGTGGTGGTTGGCAATGCAACGGAGAATATCGAAAATGAGATTCTGGTTCTGAACGATGAGCATGGCGCTTCGGCTCTTATCGTTTGTGCGGTTCCGTTTCTCCGCGAGAGAGATATCAGCCGATTTGCGGAGGGAATGAGCTACAGCGACCGTTCGGTAAAAATTAATGAAAGTATCAGAAAGCATTATCAGGAGATAGCTGAACTTGCTGAAAAGAAAAGGCAGGAGCTGCAAGCTGATATTCCTATTGTTGCCACCGGGCATCTGTCGGTGATGGGCGGTAAAAGGAGTGATGATGATGGGGTAAGAGATACTTATATAGGCAATATTGCAGGTGTTGGCAACGATATTTTTCCGACTGTATTTGATTATGTAGCCCTTGGCCATTACCATATTCCGTCAGTTATAAAAGAACACATTCGCTATTGCGGATCGCCCATTCCCATGGGGTTTGGCGAAGTCGGACAGGAGAAAAAAGTTTTTATCGGCGAGTTTGGCTCAGAGCCAACCATAACCCCGGTGGATGTTCCGCTGTTTCAGCGGCTTGAATCCATCAGAGGAGATAAACAGCAGATTGAGAGCCGCTTAAATGAGCTGAAAAAACTTGATGAATCGGTTTGGACGGAGGTTGTTTATGATGGGCGGGATATTTTTCCCGATTTCTCAACTTGGGTCAATGAGCTGGTTGAGAATACGAAAATCGAGGTGCTGAGACTCCAGAATAAACCACATTTGGAACAGTTGTTGACTACAGAAGATCATGCGGAGTCGCTTGACACACTCAATGAAACGGAGGTGTTTGAGAAGCTGCTCGGAAAAAATGATTTTACTGAAGAGTCGAAAACCATGTTACGTGGACTTTATCAGCAGATTCTGAATGAGATCAATGACATTAATTAGTTTAATATGAGGATTATAAGACTTAGATTCAAAAATATAAATTCCCTTGAGGGTGAGAATGAAATAGATTTTACATCTTCGGATTTCACCAACGACGGACTGTTTGCCATAACTGGAAAAACAGGTTCCGGCAAAAGCTCGATTCTGGATGCAATTTCGATTGCACTTTACGGAAAAACACCTAGGGTTGATATTACCGGCGGCGATAATCCTGTGATGACAAGGGGCGAGAAAGACAGCTACTCCGAAGTGGTTTTTGAAGTGAATGGTCGGATCTGGAAGTCATCATGGAGCCAGGAGCGAACCCGTACCAACAATTTAAAACCGGTAAAAAGAAGTATTGCAGACTCGGAAGACCGGATTATTGCCGATCAGATGCGGACTTGCGATACTGAGATTGTCAATATTGTAGGTCTGACCTTTGAACAGTTTACAAAGGTGATGATGCTGGCTCAGGGGAGCTTTGCTGCTTTTCTGAAGGCAAAACAAAATGAAAAAGGGGAGCTTCTTGAGCAAATCACCGGAACGGAAATTTATGGAATTATTTCGGAAAAGGTTTTTCAGAAACAAAGAGAAGAGGAACAGAAACTAAAGAACATAAATATTGCCCTGGAACAGATCAGGCTGCTTACGGATGCCGAGATTGGTGAAAAACAAGAAAAAATTGCCCTTCTTTCCGAAGATAAGAATCGCATGGACAGGGAACTTCAAACCATTGGCGAGGCCATTAAATGGCTCGACGATATATCTGCCATCAGGAAGGTTATCGGAGAGAAGAAAGAGGAATTGCCTGAACTGGAAGAGGCTTTTGCCGGAGCGCAGATGAATTTTGAAACGGCAGTGAAAGGACTGAATGATGCGAAAAGCGAAGTGGTAGCCATCACTCCGGTGCTCAATCAGGTAAGGGGACTGGATGTGCAGATCGGGGAGAAAGACAAGCTGCTGGTACCGGTTCTGAAAACCATTGAAACTTTAAATACAGAACTCGGATATCTTACCCAAACAGTTGAAAAACAGAAAAAAGAGCTGGAAAAATCGGTAGTACTGCTTGAAGAAAAGAAGGAGTGGAGTGCCAAAAATGCGAATCTGGAAACGTTGGTTTATTACTTTAATGTCATTGAAAATGATCACAAACTGCTTCAAAGGACGTTGGAAGATATCAATATCCAGAAGCTTGAAATCAAAAAATCAGAGGAAACAGCAGCATCGAAAAAGTCTGAACTAGATAATGCAGCCGAAGAACTTACAAAGGCTGAAAGTGAACTTGCTGTTAGGCAAAAAGAGCTTGATGATAAGCGAAACAAAAAAGCTGAGATCCTTGGTGATAAGGAGTTTTCGGATTATCAGGCTGAATTAATTGACCTTAAGAATTATGGTGGCGCTATCAAAGACCTGATAGAGATGAAGAGTGCCATCATCAAAGCAGAGGAGGAGGTAACGGAGCTTTCAAAAAAGATTGCGGAAGCCGGTGAGGAAGAAAAACGGCTGTCGGATGGAATTGCTGATAACAAGGCAAAAACTGATGACCTTGATAAACAGATAAAACTGCTGGAAGAGAATATTAAGCTTAGCAAGGTAGTTCAGAGTCTTGAACAGCATCGCCATGAGCTTGAAGACGGAAAGCCTTGTCCGCTATGCGGCGCTTTGGAGCATCCCTATGCAGAGGGAAATATTCCGAAAATTGGCGATAGGGAAGTGGAGCTTAAGCAACTCGAACTTCAGCATAAAGAGCTTGAGGCCTGGATTTTAAAAGATAACACATCGCATGCGAGAATAGTTGCACTAGAGGAGAGCAGCCTGAAAAACAAACAAGAAAAAGAGCTGTTTCTGTCTGAAAGTCTAAAAAGAAAAGATGAGATTCTTTCCGAAATCCGCCAGCTTCGCCCCGATTTTACAGAACCGGATGTTGAAGAGCTTAGAAAGCTCAGGGCTGAAATCCAAAACGATTATAGTCGGATTGAAAAGCTTATTAAAGACGCCTCAGTATTAGTCAAAGATATTGATCATCTGAGAGATGAAGTGATTCCCGGTCTTCAGCAGAAAAAGGAAGCGGCTGAGCGGAACAAGGTGGATAAAAACCAGTCGCTGCAGCTTACCACACAGCAGATAGAAGACAAGAAAAAGCAACTTGCCTCAGCTACCGAAAAGTATGAACATAACCAGGCGTTGTTTGAAAATAAGCTGATGGATTACGGTGTAAAAACAATGGAAGAGCTACAAAATGCCCTGGATCTATGGAATGCCAACAAAAAGAACAAGGAAAAACTGGAGAAAGCCATTGAAAAGCTGAATACCGATATTGCTTTGAGCGAAAAGGATATTCTGAACAAACAGGATCAGCTTAAAAAGAAAGAGGAAGAAAAGGCCGGAATCGAAAAGGAGAAGGAGAGGCTGGAGACAAGCCGGAAAGAGTTGTTTGGCGGGAAGTCGGTTCAGGAGGAAGAAAACCGGCTAAAATCGCTGCTGGTAAAAGCTGAAAATGATAAGGAAGATGCTGAAAAAGCCAAATTGGCGGCTTTCACTGCTTTGGAGAACAGCAAAGCGGTAATCAGCGAAAAGGAGAAAGAGCTGAACGCCAAAGAGGAGCAGAAACTGACCGGGAAAACCGTTGAAGAACTTCAATCGGATAACGATGGGATGAAGGCGGAATCCAAACGGCTGTCGGAAGAAATAGGCGGAATAAATCAGGAATTAAGGGTAAATGAAAGCAATCTGGCCGCCAACAGGGCAAAACTGGCGGAGAAGGAGCGCCAGCAGGAAATCTACAAACACTGGAGTGCATTGAATGAGCTGATAGGTTCAGCCGATGGAAAGAAGTACCGCAACTTTGCCCAGTCGCTTACTTTTGAGCATCTGATTGCTTTAGCCAACCGGCAGTTGGAAAAGATGTCGGACCGCTATATCCTTAAACGGTCGGATGAAACATCGAACCCCTTTGAATTATCCGTTATAGATAAGTATCAGGATGGAGAGGAGCGCACGGCCAACAACCTCTCAGGAGGCGAAACATTTATCATGTCGCTCTCTCTTGCACTTGGCCTGGCAAATATGGCCAGCCAAAACATGCAGATAGATACGATGTTTATTGACGAAGGCTTCGGTACCCTTGACTCTGAGTATCTTGACGTAGCATTAAACGCCTTGTCAAACCTGCAAAGCGAAGGGAAAATAATTGGTGTAATATCTCACTTGCCAGAACTTAAAGAAAGAATTGCGACACACATTGAAGTTATTACAAGTGGTAACGGACACTCAAAAATTGAAATAACACATTGACAAAATTGAATGACATAACAATAAAAGAAATTCGGGCGAACCGCTAACAAGTTATTACCAAAAGTGGCAGGAAACGGTTTCGATTGTCCCGTATCCCGAATCGTTTCCTCTCGGGACAGGCAGTACGGAATTCTTCAATTTTAATTTTATCGGTATCCCCCCTCAATCAAAAGCAATCTTGTTAATGAAAAAGATGCTCCTCTGGTTTTTGGAGGGGAGGTAGTAGGTGAACAACAGAAATCCACCCTCACCGATCCAAAAAGCATTAAAAAAAATAAAAAGTCCTTTTGAGGATTTAAAAAAATTGTATTTTTGAAAAAAAATAAACCCTCATTAAATGGTGCAAAGCCAACCAAAACAAGATGTATTGGCGTCATTTTATGAGGGGTATAAATGAGTTATAGCCAATGGTATGATTAAAATATATGGGACTAACAGATATAAAAAAAGAACTTAAAAAACTCGACAAGGATAAACTCATATACCTTGTTGCTGACTTATATAAAAAGAACAAATCAGTTCAAGAGTTTCTTGACTTTTATGTAAATCCGAACGAGAGGGAACTTTTTGAAAAATATCGTGACAAAGTATTTGTAGCGTTTTACCCGAAGCGTGGCTACAAACTCAAACTAAAAGACGGCAAAAAAGCAATTAGCGACTTCAAAAAACTTGGACCTTCCACTGATTTACTCGCAGACCTTATGCTGTTTTACGTTGAGACAGGTGTGCAATTCACTAACGACTTTGGCGACATTGACGAAGGTTTTTATTCAAGTATGGCGACCACCTATGTCGCTGCGTTAACATTAATGAGAAAAGAAAATTTACTTGACAAATATGCGGACCGAGCCAGTAAAGTTGTTAGTGACACAAGTGGTATTGGTTGGGGGTTTCACGACTATTTGTGTGATGTTCACTCTGATTTCTATGCTGACTAAACAGATAACATTGACGAGCAAAACGAGCAACAGCAAAATCGAAAATTATTAAACTCGGCGCACAATGACGAAGAGAAGAACCACTGGCTATAATAATCAGGGCTTAAACGTAATCTAGGCTACGGAATTTCGTTTTAAGTTCCGAATGCTATCGGAATTGAACTGAAGCTTCGGTTACATGCAGGATTTTTATCTATGGGTTTTCAATCGGAAGGCTTGAAGCAGATAAACGGTTTCGATTGTGCATTTCCCGTTAATGCGGGACAGGTCGTGCAAGGTTCAATCCCGTATCCCGAATCGTTTTCTCTCGGGACAGGCAGTACGGAATTCTTCAATTTAAGTTTTATCGGCAAAAATCCTCACCCCCCCTCAATCAAAAGCAATCTTATTGATGAAGAATATGTTCCTCTGGTTTTTAAAGAGGAGGTAGTAGGTGAGCAATAGAAATCCACCCTCACTGATCCAAAAAGCATTAAAAAAATCTAAAGTCCTTTTGAAGTTTTATAAATAAATTCTTGTATTTTTGAAAAAAACTTAAAAGCAATAAAAACCTTTTGTTAATAAACACCTTCATGTTGCATACGGCAAGGTTTTATTGGACTATAAGTAAGTTGGTGGCAAGTATAACGACAACAAAACAAATAAATAAAACTATTTTATGGACAACGAAGAAAAAGATAAAAATTTGACAGCATATGGCATAACTTTGGCTTCTAAACCGAACTATTTATCAGCCATTGACTACGTAACCGCTCAGTCAAGTATATTGACTTCTGTAACAAATCAAATCAACCTCTTAACAAGTCCAACTTACCAACCGAGCATTTTAACAGCAATTTCAGCCGTTCAAAGTCATTTGTCTGAATTTATGACAATACAGTCATATTTACCAACAATTGACCATTTAAAGTCTGTTTCACCAATATTAGACTTATCAAGACAAGCGACATTAGCTATCTCAAATTTGACAACACCTTCTGTTTTATCAGGACTTGCTGCTTCTGTTGCTGCAAACTATCAACCTTGGTATGACGAGAACATTGCAAAATCTTCAATTCTTTCTGCATCAGCTTTTTCCTCACTAAACCTTGTTGACACAAGTAAAAATTTAGCTTCTCTTATCGGTGCTGAAAGCCTATCTGCGTTGACACTCCAATTAAGCATTGTTAAAGCAACTGAACTTTCTTTGTTTGCTGAAAAATCATTACTTTCTGTAACGACTGAAAATTTAGGAAGTAAGTTATCATTAGAATTTGAACCTAAAAATTATTTAACTAATTCCTTTTTTGGCCTTTCCGACAGTTATTCAACACTTTTTAAATCCTTTGAAAGCAATCCGCTTTCCTACACAAAAATTAGTCCTTCAATTTCAAAAATTGCTGCAATTGAATATTTCTCAATCGCAAATCTACTTGAAGCAATTTCTGTTGACGAAGATATTAGCCCAGCAGAAGAGTTATTAAAAAATGAAATTCAATATGAAAATGAAATTTCATTAAGTAGCCATTTGCCAAGAATAAATGAAGGACTTTACAAAATGTGGAAAGGAGCAATAGAAGCTTATAACTCTAACAACTCTGACAGAGTTAGACATTTTTTAACGTCAATTAGGGAATTATATACTCATCTAATTCATCTACTTGCTCCTGACAAAGCAATTAAACAATGGACAAATGACTCTGATTATTATCACGAAGGACGACCAACAAGAAAAGCAAGACTATTATACATCTGTCGTAACATCAACAATTACCCATTTAATACCTACGTAAAAAAGGACGTAGATGCAACTCTTGCGTTTATTGACATTTTACAAAAAGGAACTCACGTCATAGACCATGCTTTATCACCTAATCATTTATTAACAATAAAAAGTAAAGCCGAAAGCATATTAAAGTTTTTACTTGAAATTCATTTTACAACAAACAATTGAAAATAAAAACAATAAATACCAGCTGCCAAACACGGGTTTTGCGTCAGCCTGGCTGACGTGGTAAATTGAACATTCGTGCTTTTTATTAACTTTGGTGCAAGTTTGAAAGTTTGTGCTTCTAAACCCGCCCGAACGCAAAGCTGGTCAGATGTTATGTACAATGCCAGTAAAACATTCCGAAAACAAAATCTGGTATCAGAAATGAGACAATGTTGTTTTTTTTAGTATTTTAGCGTATGAAAAAATTGACAATAAAAATTTTAATAAAAGAAGCGAAAGCTTTTTGTGAAAAACAATCTAAAATTAAATATGCTGAATTATTCGGTGTAACTGATGGAAAGGCTGTTGGAACATTTATTGAGCATAAATTTAAAACTTTGTTAAATGAAAATTATAAAGTAGAGATTGGTTCTTCGGCCAAAGGAATAGACCTGCCATCCGACGATATTCAAACAGACATTAAGGTAACCTCTATAAAACAACCTCAATCTTCATGCCCATTCAAAGATGCTAAGCAAAAAATCTTTGGTTTAGGATACAATTTACTTGTTTTTGTATATGACAAAACAGATGACCCAGAATCCCAAACAGCAACTTTAAATTTTGTAAGCTGTTCATTTATTCACAAAGAAAGAACTGCTGACTATACAACAACATTCCGCTTGAGAGAAATGGTTGAAGATGGAGCAATTAAAGAAGATATTGCTGCCTATTTGCAAGACAAAAACATCCCAGCTGATGAAATAACATTAAATGAAATCGCTGAAAGAGTTTTAGAAAATCCCCCAAACCTTGGTTACTTGACTATTTCAAATGCTTTACAATGGCGATTACAATACCAACGAGTAGTGAGTTTAACTGAAAACATTGAAGGTATTGACAGAATTGTCATTTTTAATGATTAAGTATAGATGAAAGTTTTGAATGCAAATATTGATATGCTTGTTTTAGAGTATCTAAAAGATATTCTAAAACAAGTTATTTGTGTTCAAGATGCTAATAAGCTATTCTTAAAAGAATTTGGTATTGTAGATTTTTTCTTAGAAGAAAATGAATTAGTACAATTAAAAGAAGACGTTTTTATTGATACAAATTATCTATCGGAACTGGATAGGTCAGAATATGGAGATTTTCAAACCAACAAACAACTATCTGAAAATGTAGCTAAGATTATCAAGAAGAAAGGTAGTTGTCCCAAATTAATAATAGAGCCGACCTGTGGAAAAGGAAATTTCATTATTGCATTATTAAACAACTTTGAGAAGGTAGAAAATATCGTAGGCATAGAAATTTACAAACCTTATATTTGGGAAGCAAAATTCCAAACAATTGGCTTCTATTTAAAACACAAAAGAGAAATTAAGCCAAAAATACATTTCTTTCACGAAAGTTTTTTCGATTTTAATTTTAAAGAAATAGCAAGGAGATATAAAGGTCAGGAAATTCTAATTATTGGGAATCCGCCTTGGGTAACTAATTCTGAATTAGGAAGTCTTAATTCGTCAAACTTACCCAGAAAGAGAAACTTTAAAAATCATAATGGTCTTGATGCTATTACAGGGAAAGGAAATTTTGATATCGCAGAATATATTACTTTACAGCTGATAGATATATTTCAGGAATTTTCTGGTTTTTTGAGCCTATTGGTAAAAAAGTCCGTAATCAAAAACATTATTTACAATCAAAAATACAAATTATTAAGAATCGGCAACAATCAGCAATATGCGATTGATGCAAAGAAAGAATTTGATGTTTCTGTAGAAGCTGCCTTGTTTTTATGTACTTTAAACAAAAGCCCTGAATTGGATTGTGATGATTTAGATTTCTATAACGCTAACAAAATGCAAAACTCTTTTGGTTGGGTAGAAAATAATTTTGTTTCAAACACTTTGTCTTATAAAAAATCGGCTCTTTTTGACGGAGTCAGTCCTTTTGAATGGCGACAAGGAGTAAAACACGACTGTTCTTCCATTATGGAACTGGATAAAAATAGAAAAGGATTTTCAAATAAAAAAGGAGTTACCAATATTGAACTTGAAAATGATTTGGTTTATGGTATTTTAAAAAGTTCTGATTTAAAGTCCGAGATTGTTGATGAAGTTAGAAAATATACTATCATCTCTCAAAAAAAAGTAGGTCAAGAGACAAAATACATTCAATATCATTACCCAAGGACATACAACTATCTAATCAAAAACATTGAAGAGTTCAACAAAAGAAAATCAAATATTTATAAGAACAAACCCCTATTCTCTATTTTCGGAATAGGCGATTATTCTTTTAAACCATATAAAGTAGCTATTTCTGGTCTTTACAAGACGTATCAATTCTCTTTGATTATTCCAAAAGACGGAAAACCTCTAATGTTAGACGATACCTGTTACTTTTTAGGATTTGATAAAATAGATTTCGCAGTCTTCACATTGATATTGCTAAATTCACCTTTAACAATTGACTTTTTGAAATCTATTACATTTTTAGATGCCAAAAGAGTATTTACTAAAGAAGTTTTAATGAGAATAGACCTATTAACCATTGCATCAGAAATTGAAGAAACCTATATTGCTAAAGAATTAATGAGACTAAATTTAGAATTAAGCGAAAATATAAATATAGACACTTGGATGGATTTTTTAGATGAAATTCAACATATTAAAAACGGACAACTTGAATTATTTTAAATTGGCACTGTGCATAACAGCCAGTTTACCAAAATAGCGGTTAAACATCTTCAATTTTAATTTTATCGGTTAATATCCCTCCCTCAATCAAAAGCAATCTTATTGATGAAGAATATGCTCCTCTGGTTTTTGGAGGGGAGGTAGTTGTTTACTATGGTCTGGTAGCCTGAGGCAAGAAAATAATTATCGTACCAGTGGGTGAACTGATTATTTTGTTCGTTGGTAACCCTGTCTTTTGAATATTTTGTTTCGATGTTGGCATAAGAAACGCCGGTGTGATTTTCCTTCACCGGTTTCCAGGCAATTTTACCATCGTTGCTGTATGCCATAACAGCTTCGTTGTCGTCAATGTAAACAGCGGCCTTTTTGGCGAGGGTAAAAGTGCGTATGCTGCTCATTTCAATTCCGTTATCCCATATCAGGCGTCCCAGGCGGTCGAAGGCGAGGACCATGGCATGACGGTAGCGGTAGCCGTCGAAAACTGAATAGGTGCGAGGTATGGGACGACCGTAGTAATCGTAAACAATGGTGGTGATATTACGATAATCGGAAGTGAAAGCTTCGGCAAGGAGCAGGAAAATGTTTTTATACTTTTCAATTTTATGGATTATAAGGCTATGTTCGAGGTCGGAGGTTTTTGAACCGAACAGGCTGCCTATTGAACGGCGGTTTTTGTGTGTTGTGGTACCGCGCATATAGGTTTCAAAATTTGAAAGTTCGCCGAAGCTGAAAAACTGAACTGATGGTTCGTTTATATCCGATTCGGAAATTATTCTGTAAAAGCCTGTTGCTTTGGCTCCTTCGGGGTCGGACACATAGACAGGGCGGCGCTGCGGATGAACGGTAAAGCTGCCCAGTACCATAAACCTGCCGTTGCCCAGGCTTACATAATCAGCCGAAGTGAGGATCTTTCGGTTTTCACCCTTCATGAGAGGTATAAAAGCTTTCTGATTACCAGCCATGTCAAGGCGCTGAAGATAAAGCGAACTCTGGCGGCGCTCGTTGCGCATACTGGTAAGAACCGCAATTTCGTTGTTTAGCGTATCAATACAGATGTTTTCAAGAAAAACACCTCCTGATTCATTAAGTTTTATATCGGATATTTCGCCGCTTTCTGTGTCAATCCTGAAAAGCTTACAGGCAGTCTTTGCGTTCGAACCCAGATAACAGAATTTATCCCGCTTCACAAAAACAAAAGGTTCATACCGCTTGTCAACAGAGCCTTCAACACTGCGGAGCTGTTTTGTTTCATTGTTGATGTTGATTATCAGTGTATTGTTCTCAGCCGATGATTTGTGGTCGTAATAAAACAACGAAAGCTCCTCTGAAGTTCTGGCATATGCGCTGTACTCATAATTGCGGTTAATGGAATGAAAAAATTCCCATTGCAGTTCCATGTCGGTACCATAAAAACCAAAACCCCATTTCCGCAGATTTTTTTCTTCAATTTCGTTGGTTTTCAGGATAACGAGAAGTCCGTTGCTGCCAAGCGGTATAAACTGAAAAGGTTCGGAGTTGGGATGAGAATCCAGTTCAATCCTCAGCGGTTTTTTATCGGTTTGAGCCTGTATGCCCTGAACCATGATAAGCAGGCAAAATATGAGCAGCTTCAATGGTTCGGAAAACCTGTTGAAATGTTTGTTTTCAGGAAAATAAAACCGGCTGTGCAAATCACTCCTTATTACAAATTCCACATTCATGCCGGGCAAGTATCAGAAAGATGCCGGCAACAATAAAAACCTGAGCAGCATAGAAATAGTTCGACCAGTAGTGTTCGAACAAAATGCGGTTATTGAAAATTGCAATTATGACCAGGATCATCATTATGGCACCTACAGCTCCGGAGAGCATAGCCAGAATCTTAAGAATGGTTTTCATTTTGTATGTTTTTAAATTAAGTGGTAAAGTTATTAAAAGATATAAAAACCACGAATGCACAAATATTCTCATTCATGCATTCGTGGCTAAAAACTAACGATCAGTCTATTGTTTTATGATCCTTTGAACTTCTGACTGATTACCATGAATGATACGGACAAGGTACATGCCACTTTGCATTGAGGTCATATCAAGCTGGTAGAGATTTGTTTCTGATAATTCTCTGTATATCAGCCGTTCGCCGATAAGGTTGAAAATTTCAAGGCTTATGTTTTCCTGAACCGCAGCCGAATTTATTCTCAGTGTAAAGTTCCCGTTACCCGGATTTGGATAAACACTAAAGAAAGCTGAAGGATTTTCAGTTATTGGTAAAACAGTTTCAGTTTCTGTAAAGCTGTCAGTATCGGCAAGCATGGTGGCAGCCATTGAGCAATAGATGCTGTCAGGATCAATCCATGCTCTCAGATATCCGCCTTCCATTACCACAGTACCCTGCAACATTCTAACAACGCCACTGCTTACCAGTTGGACTTTGCCTCCGCTTTGTACCACGAAATCAGTGGTTTGAATGGTGTCGTAAGCAGCAAAGCAGGTATCAGTCAATGGAGTTATGGTGATATCGTTCAGAGCAAGGAAAGGCTGAATACCCTGTTCAGTGAGATCAATTACCAGAGGTGTGGTTCCGCTTGCAGGATTTGCGGTATTGGTTGCACCCCAGATCCCATCAGAAGAAGTACGTGTATTTACAATGCTTCCGTCTGTCAGGTTACGCTCTTCAATAAGGCGTACACCATTTTCATTAACATTTGGTATTATAGTACCCCAGGCTCCATCAATGCCGGAAACTCCTGTTTTATAAAATGCTGCATACTGGTTAATACCCGAAAAATCAACTCCGGTGGTTTCAATACTTGTTCCTGCAATTGGTCTTCCTCTCATATCCATATCTTCATCATAGAGGAATACAAAATTCTTCGGTGTAAACTCAGATAATCCTTTTAGTGCTGAACCCTCATTTTCATCGGGATTTTCACCAAATTTGATTACAGTGATAGCTTCCTGAACGGTTAGATAATGTGCTGCTACAATTCCGCCGGCACCATCATTTAGACGTATCCTCATAAATATTTCATTTCCGGCAGTGAATTTTACATTACCAGTAGCTTCAAGCATGAACCATCCTGTAAAGCTGCCGTTTTCGTCAGTTGTGAATTCACCATAGGCATTTACAAAACTCGGGCTTGTAGTACGGGCAAAATCACCATCCACATTTACAAAAATACAATTGCCTGCTCCAGCTACTTTTGGTCCGTCAGTACCGAGAACTGCCTGATTCAGATATCTGTATGTTGTATTTGGCAGCAGATTGTATAATGTTGCCCTGAACGCATAGGGCAGCCTGTTACTTGATGGCGAATCAGCGTTAATGAATTTTGGTACCAGTACTCCGCTTATAGCCGGTTCAATCAAAGGTATTATCTCTATTTCTTCGCTGGTTGCCTGAGTAAGTCCGTCAGCATCAGCATTAAGAGTGTAGTTTCCTGCTTCGGTGAAAGATACATTATTGAAAGTAGCAATACCATTCACTGCTGCAACTACGAGTGTGCCATCCACCTGACCTGTTTTGTCAGCCAGACTTAGAGTGATATCGCCTGTGAAGCCGGGATCAACCGTGTTATCGGGGCGGCGTGCCTCAACGGTGAAAGCTGTAACAGGCTCATTAGCATAGCCCGACTGTGGGAAATTAACAAAAGCAAGATGGGTGGCAGGAGAAATAACATTGAAAGGAGCGCTTATACCAAAGAAAAGATTCATTCCTCCGGTAGCCGTTGCAAGTAATACGATTTCATCTTCTGCTTTATCATAAGTAACCTGATTTAGTTCCAGAGTGTTCTGTCCGGCAGGAATAACTCCTGTAACTACACCACCCAGAGTTCCTGTTCCTGCTGCAAGCGACAACATTACATAAGTATCCTGATCAACATTGGCAGGAAAATCGTCAGCGGTGCGGGATTGGATCTTTACTGAGAATGGCTGGTTCACAGTGGGCGAAACACCACCATTCACATCGGTGATAGCCAATTTTACAGGTGTCAGCAAACTTTCAGTTTCATAACCACTTATGGTAACATTGTCAAAACGCCAGGTACCTGATGGACCATAGGCACTACCTCCTGAAACTCGTGCTCTGTGATAGGCTTCATCAGCTTCAAAGCTGTTCCCTAATCCATCATCAAAAGCTACAGGACTGAATATTGACAGTATTCTTACTCCGAATCCGGGATTGTCGTTGGCAGCCTCTGTTTCAGTGAAATCAAATTCAAAGGAATAAAAATCATCATAAGGGGCAATTCCGCCTTCGTTATTGCCAAGGATATTCCAGTTATCACCACCATCAGTGGTGTATTCTATCTGCGCCCACCGTGAGGCAGTTCCTGAAGCCCTATGATCAAAATTAAGAACAATATCTTTATAACCAAGTGTACTTACCATGAACTCAACACCGGCAGTACCTGAGTTTGTGCTTTGAGCAGGATAATCTTTTGTATTCCATCCTTTTCCAGGATTTCCGCCAGCAAATGTGCCTGAAGTTTCTCCTACATTTGCTGCTGTTCCTTCTCCAACACTTGGGTCTAACGAATCTTCATCAAAATCCCATTGTGTAATTATTATTGGTGTTTCGGGAGCTTCTTCGGTTGTGGCGCTTGCCTCAGGCACTTCGCCGTCAGTTTTGTAATTTATGCCTGCTCCTGTTCCGTTATAGGGGAATATTTTAAAGAAATATTCGGTTTCAGGTTCAAGACCGGTGAACTGATGATCGCCTTTGGCAGAAATAACATTCTTTATCAAAGTTCCATCGGCTTCGTAAACACCATCCACCGGGGATTCAATATCTTCAAAGCTCACATCACTGCCCTTGATGAGATGGGCATCAGCATTGCTGTCAGTCCATGAAAGTGTGATTGAGTTGTGTGAATTGGCTATTGCAGTGAAATTTGTAGGATGATTTTCAGGCTCTGAAGCAATAGAACCTTCAAAATCAGCGGAACTTCTCGGAACAAGTTGCAGATCGTTGTTGTATTGCAGAACTACCGCCGTCATGGTCTGTAAGCCTGATGGTATGGGTTGTCCTATATAATCCAGATCGGTATAGGCGGTTCGCAATATACCTGATGCTTTCGAATCGTCATTTATGATATAATTCACTCCTGATCCAAAATTACCGCTTCCGGAAATGGTAACTTCTTGTACCTTTATAAGTTTACCCTGATGACCGCTTGTAAGACCCGCAAGAGTAATTTCGAGGGGTGTAACTTCGTTGTTGCTGCTTGTAGCTGCCCCCGGGTCCAGAACCGGAGTGAACTGCAGCATCTGGTTAAAATATCCCAGTGTTCCTGTTATTCCGGTAATACCATCGTACAGGTCGTAAACGGTGGTGATTATATTACTGTTGTCGTCAATAAGTATTGCACCTGTGGCATCCTGAATATATTTTGCATTGCGGTTTGTGGTTTTAAACGTAAGTATTGCCTCGCCTGTGAGTTTGTAAACCCCATTTTTGGCATCGGCATACGACCTAAGATCTGCAATATTGCTTACAAGGGTTATCTCCGGAAAATTGTAAACAGCATTTACAGTACTGCTGTTGTTATAATCCTCTTTATAGCCATAAGCCCAGATGCTGGTATTTTCGCTTACGCTTATGGGTGTAGTGTATTCCTGATATGTTCCCTGTTCCCCATCGAGGCTGTACATGATACCTGCATCTTCGGTAGAGGTGGATATTACTACATTTTGCGGTGCATAATAATCTCCTGCAGGAGGTGTGAAAACAGGATTTGATACAGTGGGAGTACCGCCACCCTGCAATTCACCAACATCTGTTGTTGTATCCCAACTTCCGGTAATTTGTGCAATATTTTCGTTAAGAACAGTTCTAACTTCAATTTTATCTATTACTATATCCGATGGGCAAACTAAACTGAAAGCCCCGGTTTCCAGAGTTGTAGAAACTGCTGAAACAAGATTGTTCTCACTAAATCCAAGTACAACATGTTTATCTGTATTATCATATCCTCCTGAACTTACAAAAACACCTGTTAGAGTGTAAGATGTTGAAATTTCAGTTGCTGTTGGTAAAGCTGTTGTTTTATAATTAGTAGGATAAGTAGGACCTAATCTGTCTCTATAAGTTGCATCAGTTGTATTATTTGTTCCTCTTTGAAATAAAATCCAGAAAGTTGTGGAGGTGGTTGGTGTTCCAAGAACTTTGGGTCCTTGGGCATATGCGTTAGCTGTAATGTACTGTTGTTTTTCTTCATCCCAGCAATTATACTGATTTGATCCGTTATATAAGCGGTATCTTGCATCGTCAGATAAATAATTTGAAAGGGTCATTAAAACTGCACTTTCAGCAGTTGTTGAAGAGAGATCAATATGACTTGGTCTCTGGGTAACATCAGCAGTTTGTCCTTTTAAGCCTATGTAAAAGAACATTAGGCTGCTTACAGCCATAATTTTTAAAAAAGTAATTGTTCTCATAATTTTACTGTTTAATAAATAATTATTTAATTGATGATATTGCTTTTATGCAGGTTCAAAGTGGCATTACTGACTTATGTCGGCTTAAACGCCTGAATGGCAGAATGATACAGAATAATGCCGCTTATTAATAAAATTCACTGCGAATTTACAAAACAATTTGCCGTAATCTGTATTTTAATTTCGGAAAAATAACATCTGGTCCGGTTTTTTTTATCAAACCGGCTAATAATCACATCCTTCCGTATTTGTTACAGAAAAATGGATTTGGAAATGGAAATAAGCAGGGTTCTTTTATCTTATTTCATCAGGTGCTGGTTCAGGAATTTTTCCATAGCTCTGTAAAAATCAAAACGGTTTTCTTCGTTATGAAATCCGTGTCCTTCGTTATCTTTCACCATGTATTCAACTTCTACACCTTTTTCCTTAAGTGCAGCCACCATCTGATCCGATTCGTCAATATTTACGCGTGGGTCGTTTGCACCCTGCGCAATAAACAAAGGCGCTGTCATTTTATCGGCATGAAATACCGGAGATGCTTTTTTGAGCATTGCACTGTCTTTAACAGGATCGCCAACCATTTCGTACAACATGTCGAGCATAGGTTTCCAGTAAGGAGGTATGGTGTTCAGAAAGGTAAAAAGGTTTGAAACTCCCACATAGTCAATACCGGCGGCATAAAGTTCGGGTGTGTACGCAAGCCCTGCAAGGGTGGCATATCCTCCGTAGCTTCCTCCATAAATTGCAATTCGGTTCTTATCGGCAATTCCCTTGTCAATGAGCCATTTCACACCATCGCTGACATCGTCCTGCATGGTTTGTCCCCATTGTTTGAATGATATTTCCCAGAAGTTTCGTCCATAACCTGTTGATCCTCTGAAATTTACCTGTAAAACAGCAAATCCGCGGTTAGCCATGAACTGTATTTCGGGATTGAAACCCCATGTATCACGTGCCCAGGGTCCTCCGTGAGGGTTCATGACCACAGGCAGATTTTTGGCATTATCCATGGTATAGCCTTTCGGAAGGGTAAGATATCCATGTATGGTAAGTCCGTCACGCGAGGTGTATTGTATTGGCAGCATGGGAGCCATTTCGTTTTCATCAATCCAGGGGCTTACATCAGTTATTTTTGTAAGCTCATCGCTTTGTTTGTCGTACAGGTAATAAGCACCCAGCGAGCGGTCGCTCCAGGTTCTGACGATGAATTTATCTTCGTTGCGGGTGACTGAGCTAATGCCAAATTCATAATTACCCAGATCGCGTGAGAGACGGGCGAACAGGTCTTTGCTTTCCTTATCGAAAAAATGTCTTTCACGCTTCCATGAAGTATAGCTGGCAGTGGTGATTACCTTGCGTTTACGCGAATACGACAGGTTTGAGATGTCGTAATCCTCATTTTCGTAAAGCATTTCTGTTTCTTTTCCGGTGTTGGGATCAAATATCACTACAGCACCCTTATCTCTTCCAAGGTTTGAAATGGCATAAAGCAATTTATTATCGAAACTAAAAAATTCGGGTGAAACCGATTCTTTAAAGTTGGTGGTGAGTATGTTACGGAATTCCTCATTCTCTGTATCGCGGTACAGGATACTGTTGTTCACCCCATCTTCTATTGCTATTGCCAGTCTTAGTTTACCATCGTGGTCAGTCATCCATCCCTGGATGGTACCCGGATTTTCGGCAAGCATGGTAAGTTCGCCGGTTTCAACATCAAGACGGTAAGGGTCAAATACTGTGGGATTACGTTTGTTAAGCCCTATTATCACTTCATTGGGAATATCTTTAAGATCGTCAATTATCAGGGTTCTCACGCCTTCAAAATCGGTAAGGGCTTTTGGATTGCTGCCATCGGCATTAACGGCAAGCAGTTTAAAATTTTCGTCTCCGCCGGTATCTTTAAGGTAGAGAATACGGTTTTCGTTAGCCCAGAAATAGCCTGCAATATCGCGGGCGGTATCGCTGGTAAGCATTAAGGGTTCGTCTTTGCCTATTTCAACCACAAAAATGTTCATACGGTTTTTATAAGGCGCCATGTAAGAGTAGTATTTTCCTTCAGGAGAGATCTGATAACCCGATCTTTCGGGATTCCGGAAAAAATCTTCAAGCGGGATTTGTTTTGCACGCATAACAGTTTGTTGATTACAGCCTGCAAGCATTAACACAGCCAGAGCAGGCAATACGATGAATAAATAAAATTTTCTCATGGTTACATTGGATTAAATTAGAGTGCAAATATACATATTACTTCAATATCAATAAAAGTATTTTATTTGCAAATGATTGAACAGGCTGCCATTAGGCATGTTTCGCAGTTATGAATTAAAACATTTGCTTTATAATGGTTTAGGCAGCAATCAAAACCCAATGCTTTCGTTATTTTTGCAAACGCAATTTGTTCTGAGCAAAACATTTAGTTTTGAAAACCAAACAAGGTTCAGGAATATTTACCAACATTAAAATCAGATATAGGTTTTGGATATTTATTACAAAAAAAAGCGCTGGAAGATAATTCTTGGCATTATTGCCCTTGTAATTGTAATGGTTTCGCTGTGGTATTCCAACATACTTGCCCGTCATATAGCCCTCGACGAGCGCCGGAATGCCACCATCTGGGCTGATGCCATCCGGAATCGTGTGCAGTTGGTACATTATACCCAGGAGTTTTTTGAGCAGATAAAGGCTGATGAGCGTAAGCATGTTGAAATATTAGCCGAAGCTTTTAAACGTCTTGGCGAAACCGAAGAGTCAGAAGCCATGGATTTTTATCTGAAAATAATCTCGGATAACAATACAATTCCTGTTATCATCACCGATTCCAGGGATAAAATCACGCTTTATGCCAACCTCGACATGGAATTAGAACCGGATGAAATACTTGCCGGAGAACTGAAACGTGAATTTTCAGCTTTTGAACCGGTTATTGTCCGCCTCGACCCGAAAAATAATATCCGTGTTTATTATAAAGAGTCGAAAACTTTCACTCAACTGCGTGCCTATCTCGAAGACCTTGAAAAATCATTTATTTCGGAAGTGGTGGCAAATTCGGCATCAGTACCGGTGATAATAACCGATATGTCGAGAAAACATATTGTCGCAACCGGAAATATTGACCGTTCGATTGCTAGTAACGATGAGGCATTGCTTCAGATGGTTCAGGAAATGGCTTCAGTGAACGAACCTATTGAGATACAGTTTTCAGAAGGAAGACAGCGGCTGATATTTTACAAGAACTCATACCTGCTTACCCAGCTTAAATATTATCCGTTTTTTCAGTTTGGTGTAATTGTAGTGTTCATAACTGTTGCCTATCTGCTTTTCAGTACAGCACGAAAATCGGAGCAGAATCAGGTTTGGGCAGGTCTGGCAAAGGAAACGGCGCATCAGTTGGGTACACCTCTTTCGGCTATCATGGCATGGATTGAAATCCTGAAACTCAACAGTGTTGATGAGCAGATAACTGATGAAATGGAGAAGGATGTTGCACGGCTTCAGGTGATCACCGAGCGTTTTTCAAAGATTGGCTCGGCAGCAAATCTGCAGCCTGTGAATATTGTTGAAGAAATACAGGGAGTAGCGGATTATCTTAAGACCCGTACCACGAAAAAGATAAAATCGGAGATACATGCACCCGATCAAGGCTCGGTTATAGTGCCTTTGAATCCTCAGCTTTTTGGGTGGGTAATTGAAAATATGTGGAAAAACGCTGCTGATGCCATTAGCGGCGAGGGTATCATTGAAATAGCAATAAGTGAAGACCCTAAATATGTGTATGTTGATTTTTCGGATAATGGCAAGGGTATCCATAAGTCAAAATACAAGTCGGTTTTCGACCCTGGAGTTACAAGCAAGCAAAGAGGCTGGGGGCTTGGGTTGTCGCTGGCGCGTCGTATAATCGAAGATTACCATAAAGGGAAAATATTCATAAAATCGTCAGTGGTAGGAAAAGGAACTACTTTCCGTATTATGCTAAGGAAATAAAGATACTGCAGGTCATTGACACGGAGGTCTGAAAAACTAAACGAAAATTTACTGATTTTGAATTTTTGTACCATTATTAAGGAACAAGAAAAACATTTAATGCTAAATTCAAGGTCAGGGTGGCTATTGAAGCATATGAAATATCGGTATGATTTTTATTCACCGGTTTTAAGGAAAATTTTACCATCATGATTGTATGTCAGCACAGCCATAATCTGTTTTTAGCCAAATCTTTTTTTGAAAGTCTTTAATAGCGTAGGCAGACCATCAGGGCATACTCTAATTTAAAAGTTTACAAACATTGGCTGGTTCAAATTAATATTGGAGTTCCTCTGCTATCCCATTGATAACCAGTGGTTTTGTTGCTTATTAAAATAAAAATTAAAAAACTCTGTGCGTGTAAAAACTAAACATTTACAAATTTGTTTTATTAGTACGCCATAAATAAGACGTTATGGGCAAGTTTAAATTACATCGCAACGGACTCAGATGGAAGGGAAAGCCGCCACCACTACGGTTTGACAGTTGATTACTGTATGAGTAACAACAAAATTAAAGACCTCGTCTATTTCAAAGAAACCGTGTGATACCGAAAATCCAAATGAGTAGGTTTATAACTCAACATATTATAAAAGAATGCTGCAATTAATAATAGTCACATATATTTTGTGTCTTTCCCTCTTTTTCCTATGTAACGCACAAGAAATAGAATCATATCCGGGTGCCAGAGGAAATTACGGGTTTAAAGACAATTCAGGGGAGACAGTTATTTCTGCAGAGTATACTTTCGTTGAGTACTCCGGTATTTTGAATATTTTTGAGGTAATACCAGGTGCAAAGTATGACGACAATTATAAGAGTTATAGTGGTGGTAAATGGAGTTTTATTTATCCATCCAGGAAAATAGTAATTCCTTTAAAATATGATAATGGATATGATCATCGTCCTTTTTTTGTGGACGGTAGAACGAAGGTTCGACCTAGAAAAAGAAAATTTTATATTGATAAAGCCGGGAAGGAAAACAATTTTATAAATACAAAGCCTGCCCATGACAAGGTGTTGCCAAAAGCTGCGGCGACGAAATTCTATAAAACTTGTGTGATCTATTTAGCATTAGTTTTTCAAATGAACAGCATAGCAGAAATGCTCCGCCTCCAGCAATACCTAAACCGTTAGTAGCTGTTTAACACAACATTTAAAACATAAAGAAATGAAAAAAATAATATTAAAAATATTAATTATTTTAGCTTTTGCTCCAACGACAAAAGCTCAATTCAACTATCCAAAAACAAAAGAGATTCCAGTTGTTGATAATTATTTTGGCACAGAAATTATCGACAATTATAGATGGCTTGAGAACCTTGAAGACACTGCTGTCATAGCGTGGATTAAAGCACAAGCCGACTTTTCAAATGACCTGATTAATAAAATAAGTGGTAGAGACATTTTGTTGAAAAGAATAAAAGAGTATCGACAAATAAGGGGAGATATTTTTGGAAAAATAGTACAGTGTGGTAACACTTATTATTATGCAAAATTATCAAAGGAAGATAATCTTAGTAAACTATATATGAGGACATTACCCAATGGCGAGGAAGAACTTTTATTTGACCCCGAAAGCACAGGCAAAAACACAGAGCTTATTGATTTTATTATTGATGATAATGCGAAAAAAATAGCAATGATTCTTTCAAATGGTGGCACAGAAATTTGTAATATAAGAATATTGGATATAAAAACAAAAAGTTTATTAGATGATAATTTTGGTCCGGTTTGGAGTGAATTCCGTGCCCAGTTTGCATCAGATGATACTGAAATTATTTACACTAAAATGAAAAGCACCGACAATAAGAGTGACGATGTGTTAAAATATATGGATGTTTATTCGCACACAATTGGTACTGAGACATCAACTGATAGACTTTTGTTTTCTCGAGAAAAATATAATGAATTAAATATTTTACCTGAACAATTTCCAACCATTTATTTGTCTGATGACAAGAGGTATTTATTTCTAAGCATTGGTTCTGTAAGATCTGAAGCATTGGTATACTATGCTACTGGAGACCAATTACATAAAGAAAGAATTAATTGGAAACCATTAATAGGCTACAAAGATGAAATAAAAGATTTCTATTCAATAGGGGATCAGCTTTTCTTTTTATCTCATAAAAACGCATCCAAATTTAAAATTGGCGTTACAAGTATATTGAATCCAGATTTTGACAAGGCAAAAATAATTGTTGCTGAGGGCAAAGACGTTATCACAGATATTCAAAAATCCCAAAACTACATCATTTATGAAACAAGCAATGGAATCACCAATGAACAATATTCGATAAACACAAAAACATTAACTACTGAAAAATTACACTTACCTCAGGGTGTTAATCGCTCATCACCTTTTAATGCGACCTTAAATGACAGACTAATAGTTTATAATGCAAATTGGCTTTCGCCTTATTCGGTTTACGAATACGATATAGAGAAAAATTCAATTACAAAAAGTAAGTGGTTTGATACGAGTGGAGGCTTTCCTGATTTTTCAAAAGATTATGTAATTAAAGAAGTTGAAGTTGAAAGTTACGATGGTGTTTTAGTTCCATTATCCATTTTATACCCTAAAAATATTAAATTTGATGGTAATGCCCCCTGTTATCTTGAAGGTTATGGGGCTTATGGTTATTCAATTACACCCTCTTATAGTAGTGCTAATGTGATACTTTTAGAGCAAGGCTGCAGCATTGCTTTTGCACACGTAAGAGGTGGTGGGGAAAAAGGTGAAGAATGGCACCAAGCAGGAATGAAAACTACTAAACCCAATACCTGGAAAGATTTTATTGCTTGTGCCGAATATTTAATTAAAGAAAAGTATACATCACCACAAAAACTAATTGGAACAGGTATGAGTGCCGGTGGAATATTAATTGGTAGGGCGATTACAGAAAGACCTGATTTGTTTGCAGTAGCAATTTCTCAAGTTGGAGTGACAAATATTTTAAGAAGTGAAGTTTCTCCAAATGGTGATAACCAAATTCCGGAATTTGGGTCTGTAAAAGTTGAAAAAGATATTAATGCTTTAATTGAAATGGATGCACAAAGTAAAGTTATAAAAGGCACAAAATATCCAGCCGTTTTTGTTAGAAGTGGAATGAATGATGCAAGAGTAGTGCCATGGACTCCAGCAAAATTTGCAGCGGTTTTACAAAATAGCAGTAGCTCAAATAAACCAGTTTTGCTATATGTAAAGTATGACAATGGACATTTTACTTCCGACATTGATGTTACGATAAAGGAGTTTGTAGATATGTTATCGTTTTCATTATGGCAGGTAGGGCATCCAAAATTCAAAATAACTGACTAAAAATGACAGGCAATAAAAAATAAGATTTGTATTTACAAAATAGTCCAGGCTGTTTTGTAAATTAAAGTCGCTATTAATTGGCAAGAGAGTGGTGGAACGGCTTCAACAGAACATACGTTTTTCTAATCCGTGCCTTAACAAAGCCACCGTAAAATTATAATGTCACTCAATCAGTTGACAAAAAAGCCTAAATCTGTCGCATCATGGTTGAAAACCCTTCGAAGCAAGAACATTTTTCATTATATCAATTGACACAGGTTATTTAGTCGCCAGACAGTGTTTACATTGAACGATTCTTCCGTACTATAAAACATGATAAAATATATCTGGAACGTCCGACAAACCAAAGCGACTTACAATTAGCATGCATTCAATTAATTCACTGTTATAACAAGAAACGGGATCATTTATCTATCGGTTATATCTTGCCAAATAAGACTTACAGTAGGGCTACATGAATTATCTGCAATCCAGGGAAGTTAATAGTCTTCCCGCTGACTCCTTCGTATAAGCAATATCAATTATCTTTGTATAAAATATTGTCCAAAGCAATTAGGACGCTTCATCGGCATCCGGTTTATGCGTGTGTTTTTACGAACCAAACATCAAGATTAATTTCCCAGTTTCATGTCCGGAATATATATCCATATACCTTTTTGCCAAAGCAAATGCGATTATTGCAATTTCTTTTCATTAGCCACTACACATCATCGCGATAAAATTGCAAAAGCCATCAGCATGGAAGCCCGGCAGCGTAAAATGTACCTGGGTGATAGCGTAATAAAGACCGTTTATTTTGGAGGAGGCACGCCCTCCTTACTTCCGGTTGGAGATATTGAATTGATAATGAATGAATTATCACTGATTTTCCCAATTGACAGTGATGCTGAGGTTACACTCGAAGCCAATCCCAACGACCTTACTGAAGATAAACTCACAGCTTTTAAAAGAGCAGGCATCAACAGGCTGAGTATAGGTGTGCAGTCGTTTTTAAACGATGATCTGGTCTTTTTGAACCGCACACACGATGCTACACAGTCGGAGAGATCAATAGAACTGGCATTAAAAGCCGGATTTGAAAACATTAGTATTGATCTGATATTTGGCCTGCCCGATCAGGAAATAGCTGCTTTTGTGAAGAATCTTGAAATTTTTCACCGATACGGTATTCCTCATCTTTCAGCTTATGCTCTGACGGTAGAGCCAGGCACTGCATTGGCATGGAAAATTGAGAAAAACAGGAAAAAACCGGTCAGCGAGGATACTCAGGCAGATCATTTTCTAATGTTAATGGACTGTATGGAGGAAAAGGGATATTTACAGTATGAAATTTCAAATTTTTGTTTGCCCGGATTTGAATCAAAACATAATTCATCGTACTGGAACAACGAAAAATATCTTGGGCTGGGACCATCGGCACATTCGTTCGATGGAATTTCGAGGCAGTGGAACATTGCCAACCTGAGCAGATATCTTGAGGCAGTGAACTCAGGGCAGACAGCATTTGAAAAGGAGATCCTGACAATGGAACAACACAGGGAAGAATATCTGATGACAAAAATAAGGACGGATCAAGGGATAGATCTGCGTATTTATGAAGAGCGCTTCGGGAGTGATGAGTATAAAAAACTGCTGAAGGCAGCAGAAAGTTTTTTACAAAGAGGATGGCTCAACTCAGGAGAAAGAAATTTATATTTAAGTCGTAGGGGGAAGCTTTTCACTGATCATATCACAGCCGCTTTGTTTTGAATTCAGAATCAGGCACCGGCTAAAGCCGGTGACAATTGATTATCAAATTATTATGAATTGAAACGGGCTTTAGCCCGTTTTTAAAATACAACTAACCTAAATCATGGGCTTTAGCCCAAATACATTGACTATTTATATTCTGTGTTTTTCAACTGATAACCCGTTCTAACAACCGGAGCATTGTTTTTTCCAATAAAAAATTTCATTATTGGTTTATTGTAATTATTTTTGCCACAACATAACCCACATTTGTATTTTTGTATTGCACTGATTTATTATAAAAATAATAAACCCTGATTTTAAAAACACTATATCATTACTGATATCAACTCATTAACACGACAATGAATCAAACAAGTCAGGCCTGGGGTAGCCGCATAGGGTTAATACTTGCTATGGCAGGTAATGCAGTTGGTTTTGGAAATTTTTTGCGCTTTCCAGTACAGGCTATTCAAAACGGTGGCGGAGCATTTATAATTCCTTATCTGGTAAGTTTTCTGGTACTTGGGCTGCCTCTGCTCTTTATTGAATGGAGTATAGGCAGATACGGAGGCAACCGTGGTTATCACAGCTCTCCGTTTATGATGCAAAGCATGGACAAGAGGCGTTTATGGAAATATGTAGGGGTATTCGGACTTTTTTGCAATATAGGTATAGCATCGTACTACTGCTATATGGAATCATGGACACTGGCATATATTTTTCACAGTGCCTTAGGTACTTTTAATGGTATGAACCAACATGAGGTAGTGCAGGTGTTTAACGATTATGTTTCAATTGGGAAATCCACTTTAATACCTTTTGAAGCTATAATATTCTTTCTTATCTGTCTTGGCATAAATGTTTACGTTTTAAGTAAAGGACTAAAAGGAGGAATTGAAAAAGTAGCAAAAATAGGTATGCCATTATTGATAGTTTTTGGTTGTATTCTGGCTATCAGAGCGTTTACATTAAAAGCGGGAGTTGATGGTGCAGTTTATAACAGCTCGGAAGGATTGAATTTTTTATGGACACCGCATTATCAGTCAATTCTGAACCCTAAGGTATGGTTTGCAGCAGCCAGCCAGATATTCTTTACTCTATCTCTTGGGATGGGTTGCGTACAAGCATATTCTTCTTATTTGAAAAAAAGTGATGATATAGCTCTAAATGCTATGGCAGCGGGATGGATAAACGAATTTGTTGAAGTGGTTTTGGGTGGAGCCATTATCATACCTATTGCAGTTGGTTATCTTGGTGTGGATCATGTTAAAGAACTTGCCGCTTTGGGCGGGCTTGGCCTTGGGTTTAAAACACTTCCTTACCTCTTCACACAATGGGGTAATGTGTTTGGTGCTTTTGCAGGGGTAATGTGGTTTGGATTATTGTTTTTCGCCGGAATAACCTCATCATTGGCAATGGGAACTCCGATTCAGGGATTCCTTGAAGATGAATATAAATGGTCGCGTCCCAAAACAGCTTTAGCTTTTGGCATTATCATCCTGATCATGGGTTTGCCCACAATATTATTTTTCAATCAGGGGGTTTTTGATGAATACGATTACTGGACAGGCTCGTTCTCATTATTTGTTTTTGCTGCGTTCGAAGCCGTACTTTTTGCATGGTTTTTCGGAATAAAAAAAGGCTGGAATGAAATCAATACCGGTGCCGATATTAAAGTGAGCAGGGTATTTAAATTCCTTCTGGCATATGTAACGCCTGTTTTATTGATCATTGTATTTCTGGGAACCGTATTTGCTCCGGTGAATAACGACTGGAATGAAGCTTTTCATGGTTTGTTCCGCGGTCAGGGATGGACTTTTGACCATGGAAGTGTTATAGGCAAAATAATGAACAGCGAATTAAAAGAACAACTTGCCGCTGCAACAAGTCAAAGCGAAATTGATAGTGTCAAATACAGAATACTGCTAATAAATTTATCACGTCTTTTATTATTGTCTTTATTCGTAGCTATATCATTAGTAGTACGAAGGGCATATTACAAACACAAACGCGAAGGAAGCCTATAATGAATACTTCTGCCTTGATATTAATGCTGTTCTCAATTTGCGGAGTAAGCTCTGTTACCATTTATTTTTTAATAAAGGTTTTGAGAAATAAACCACAACAGAATTATGATTCCGATATTGAACCAGAAGAAAAATGAGTTAACACTAACAAGTAATTAATTTCTAAGTGCTGAAATAATCCTGTGCTGAAATGATCTTGCTTTTTAATTCTGCCTTTCGTAGTGTGCATTTCCGTTTCTTTATCGTTAAAGATTGTACATTTGCTTCATGAGAAAACACGGAGTCAAAACATATTTACGAGCATGGCGTAAGCGGCATTTCACTGAGCGACAATGGCTTCTGTTAATTAGTTTTATAATTGGTATTTTAAGTGGAATAGCAGCAGTAATACTTAAAAACACTGTTCATTATACTCATTCTTTTGTTATTTCAAGGTTTGATGTCAGCAAGGTGAATATTTTCTATTTTGCCATTCCAATTACCGGTATTATTCTTACTGTATTGTTTGTCAAGTACATAGTTAAAGACAATATAGGTCATGGTATCAGTAAAATATTATACAGTATTTCCAGGGGAGGTGGTGTACTAAAGGCTCATAATACTTATTCTTCGCTTATTGCAAGTACTCTTACTGTTGGTTTTGGTGGTTCAGTGGGGCTTGAAGCTCCTATTGTACTTACCGGCTCGGCAATAGGTTCAAACATAGGGCGATTTTTCAGGATGAGCCATCGTAATCTGGTGTTACTTATAGGATGCGGGGCTGCAGGGGCTGTGGCTGGTATTTTCAAAGCTCCTATTGCAGGGGTTCTTTTTGCTTTGGAAATTCTGATGCTGGATCTTACTATGACTGCTCTTGTTCCTTTGTTGATCTCTGCCGTTACTGCTGCTGTTATTGATTCTTTATTCATGGGGAAAAGCGCTGCATTTGTTTTTGAGATAGTAAGTCCTTTCTATCTTAAAGAAATTCCCTGGTTTATCATACTGGGTGTATTTACAGGTCTGGTTTCTTTGTATTTTACCCGTGTTAATATGAAAGTGGAAGCCTGGTTCTCAGGAATTGAAAAAGAATATAAAAAATTTATGATTGGCGGAATTGCCTTAGGGATACTTGTTTTTCTTTTTCCTCCACTTTGGGGAGAGGGTTACGATTCTCTTAAAACAATCCTTAACGGTCGCGGTATAGAACTTACAAATAACAGTTTGTTTTATTATATCAGGGATAAGCATTGGTTTTTTCTGGGTTTTCTTGCGCTCATAATGGTTTTTAAGGTTGTGGCTATGGCTGTTACAACCGGCAGCGGAGGTGTTGGAGGAGTGTTTGCACCATCGTTGTTTATGGGTGGTGTGAGTGGATATTTTTTCGGACTTCTGATAAATAAGTTTGATTTCATTAATGTTTCGGAGAGTAATTTTGCACTGGCAGGCATGTCGGGAATTATGGCGGGAGTGATGCACGCCCCGCTGACTGCCATCTTCCTTATTGCTGAAATAACAGGTGGTTATTCGCTGTTCATACCTTTGATCATCACGGCTACAATTTCCTACATGGTTATTGAGGTTTTTGAACCCCACTCAATTTATACCATGAGACTGGCTCAAAGAGGTGAACTAGTTACTCACGATAAAGATAAATCGGCTCTGGCAATGCTTAGTATTGAAAAACTTATTGAAACCAATTTCCATACTATTAATATTAATGCCAACCTTGGTGATTTGATAAAGGTCATTGAACAATCGCACAGAAATGTGTTCCCTGTAATTGACGATAATAATGTTTTTCATGGTGTAGTATGGCTTGACGATATTCGCGGCATTATTTTCAAACCTAAACTATATGAAACGACATCGGTAAAATCGCTTCTTTACATGCCTGATGTTCTGGTAGATATAAATGAAACTATGGAGAATATTGCTGAGAAATTCCAGCATTGCGGTCATTATAATCTTCCGGTACTTGATGGTGATAAATATGTAGGATTTGTTTCGCGTGCCAATGTGTTTTCGTCATACAGGCAGATAATCCATGAGTTTTCAGAAGAATAATAAGATCGCCGGTGTGTTGTACAGGCAGGGTTCAGTTTTTTTTGATCTTCAGCTTTGGTTCTGAAAAGGTAAGAACACTTCGAAACGGCTTCCCTTGCCGGGTTGACTTTCAACGATTATAGTTCCGTTATGGGCTTCAATAACGGTTTTTACATAATACAAACCCAGTCCGAAACCTTTGGCATCATGTAAATTACCGGTAGGCACCCTGAAAAATTGTTTAAAAACATCTAATTTGTATTCATTGCCAATCCCTATCCCATGATCCTGTACCGTAAATAGAATACCCTTGCTGTTATTACTGGTTTCCAGTGTGATGTCGGGTGCCCCTATTGAATATTTTATTGCATTATCAACCAGATTTGAAACCACATTTTCCAGATGACCGGGATCGGCGATAAGAGTAGGCTGTGTGGCATTAAAATTCAGATTTATCGCTCCTTTTTGCTTCCTTATAAGCAAGCGGTAAGGTTTCAGCCCTTCTTCAATGATTTTATGAATATCGGCAGGCTTCATTTTCATATGAAAATTACCCTTATCTACCAGAGTAATATGTAACACTTGCTCCACACGGCTTTTCAAACGGTTGTTCTCATCGCTAATGATTTTTGCATAGCGTTCAACCTGACATGATGCGCTGTTCACCTCGGTTTTTAAAAGCATATCGGTAGCAAGCGAAATTGTGGCTATCGGGGTTTTGAACTCATGGGTCATATTATTCACAAAATCATTTTTCATTTCAGTAAGCTGTTTTTGATACAGAAACATCATAATGATCTTGTAAAATGTGACTATCAGTATAATTATCAGTAAAAACAGGATAATAGCCCAGGGGATCACACTTTTAAGAATAACCGACATTTGTTTTGGAAAATAAACCGAAAGCCGGAATTCATCTTTATCGAAAAGGCAATTTAAAGTAACATGATGCGGTGAGGCAAGAATTTCTTCTTCAACCTCCGGATTGCTGATCTTATAGATCTTTGCTGAAGGATAGTCGTAAATAGCTGTCTCGAAAGTAAGATTAAGCCCTGACTTGTTAAATTCCTGGTCTATTAAACGTTCTATTTTGGGCAGATCCAGCAAAGGCAACATCTCCATCCATTCAAATTCGTTGATATGACTGCAACCCTGCAACATTTGTGCATTTGTGTCTACCTGGAACTCATATATTTTGTTTGATACATTCCTTAATCCTATTTCTACAGTACCTGCAAATTGCTCATTCTGAAACTGTATTGCATTTCTGATACCATAAAGCTGTATGATCATTATGCCGCCAAGGGTTATGGCAAGAATTATAATGAGAACGGATAGCCTTTTCTTTTCCATCAGGTTTTATTTTGCTGTAAACTAATGATTGATAATGCAAAGTTAACAACCTCTAAACGATTTTGTACCGGTCTTTGTTGAACAAGATTAAATTTGTTCAGAAGAAGAGAATAAATGGTTTTGTGTGAAGGCTGTTTTTGAGTTGATCTGGTTAATCCGGACAGGGTTTTTCATTAATTTGGGATAGCATTAAAAGGAGGAGAAGAATATTCATTGGAGAATGCAGGTAAAAGTATTCCAGTGCAGGTTTATTTCTGTTGCTTATTTTTTTAAAACTATTTTTTGCAGAAATTCATCGCTGATGTTTTAAACTTTCAATATTTCAGGGCTTTCAGGTAATGTGCAGTGAATCAGTTAGTATTAAAGGTTTAAATCCGGATTTAATAAAGTCAAACTAATGTTTTTTAAGCACCCTATTGATTTCTCTTTATTAAATACGTATTTTTGTAAAGTATTTCAAAGAAGCTACTTTAAATATCATAATATGAGTCTGACTGTAGTAAATAACCAAATTGAAATATATTAACCATTGTCGTTCTTTGTAATTTAAACCGGATGTTCCATAAAGGGCTCATGTAGCTCTTATTTTGTTTTTCCTGCTGTTAGGGTAGTGCAGATATATACAGCAGAACTGGTTTTTGAAAATATATTGCGGATTTTAAAAGCACTTGCAAACAAAAATGCTGACTAATTAAAATTATTAATAAAAGTATTTTAAGACTATAATTATCAAAATTCTTATTAACCCTTAAATCACAAGATTATGAAACCCATTTTAAAAACTACGATCGCCTTAATCCTGATATTGTCATTTCATACAGGATTTACACAAACATTAACATGGACAGGAAATACCAATGCAAATTGGAACACTCCTAGCAATTGGAACGGAGGTGTAGTACCTAACAGTACTTATAATGTAATAATTCCAACTAATCCAACAAGGCAACCTTTTATATCTTCTGCCAATGCTTCCTGTAAAAGCTTAACAATTAATTCAGGAGCAACGCTTACCATAAGTGGTTATACTCTGAGTGTAAGTAACGATATAAATATCAGTGGAAAACTTGCAATGAACAATCAATCGGGCATTATTAATGCTTATGGTGATGTTAACTGGGAATCTGGCTCGACAGCAGGTTTTACAGCAAATACATTATTTTATGTTTATGGTGGTTGGAAGTTCCAAACAGGATCAAATGTCAATTTGACTAATGGTACTGTAATATTTACAGGTCCAAACACAAACAATATATTATGCAATTCCACATCATCTGCTTTCAATAATATTGCAATAAATAAATCTTCAAATGCCATTTTGGGAATTAATACATACTCAAATTTTCCTCTACAAATAAATGGATATATTGATGTGCATAATGGTAGTACTTTACACGTTTATTCATCTAAAGATTTGATAATAAAAGGAAATATTATAAGCAATGGCGTTTTTCAATGTTATGATGGTACAGTAAAATTAGCCGGCACAAGTCAGAGTTTAAGGATGAATACCGGTGATTACTTTAATAATCTTACATTTAACCAATCAGGAACTGTTACAATAAATAATACCAACACCAATATCGTTGAAGTAAAAAAAGATGTGGTAATTAATTCCGGAGTGTTCAATATGCAGGACAGAATTATGCGTGTGGGAGGAAACTGGACTAATACAAAAGGTTCAAGTGCTTTCAATGCCGGTACAGGGCGGGTAATATTTAATGGATCGGGGCATCAATATGTCAAATCCAGCGAAAATTTCTATATTCTTGAGCTAGATAAAGAAGCAGCACTCCGTGTAGATAGTGCTTCTTATATTGTAACCTGCAATAAATACGAATGGAAAAAAGGAGCTATTGATGTTTATAAAGGAACTTTTACAGCTTTGGATCTTGTCAATAATGGAATATATGGTAGTTATTATGTAAACCCGGGTGGAACCATCAATTTACATCAGGATGCTTCCGGATGGATAGATTTAAATGGTAAATTTAACTTTAATGGTGGTGGTACCATTAATGTTTATGGCGGATCTGGTTATAGTTATTGGGCACGGGGTGGAAATGCTGAAATATATATGAATGGTGGAGTATTAGATTTTAAAAATCAGGGAATATATATATATAATCCTTCTTCATATACTTTTACTCATAATATTACCGGAGGTACAATACGCACAAGTAAAGGCTTAAGTTGTTACAGAACTGATTTTACGCCTGCCAAAGGTACTTTTGAGTTTTATGGCAGTTCCGATATATCTTTATATATGGCTCAGGGAAGCCATTTATATGAAGTTAAAATAAATAAAAGTTCAAAAGAAGGTAATAATGAAGCACCTGATACTGATGGTTTATTATCCAATACTTTAAACCTGGCTTCTGATATTAAGATCATTAAAAATTTAGAGATATCATCCGGCACTCTGCATGCAAGTGATAAAACCATAACCATAGGCGGAGATTGGGAGAATAATGCAGGTCTTTCAGGTTTCAATGCTGGTACAGGACGTGTTATATTTAACGGGACGAAGCATCAATATGTTAAATCCAGTGAAAATTTCAATATTCTTGAGGCAAATATGGAAGCGACTCTTTGTGTTGATAATGTAGCTCATACACTTACCTGCAATAAATACGATTGGAAGAAAGGAGGCATTGATGTTATTAAAGGAACTTTTACAGCACTTGATCTTGTACAGAATGGAATATTTGGTTCGTACTATGTAAACCCGGATGCAACAATAAATTTACATCAGGATGCTTCCGGATGGATAGATTTAAATGGTAAATTTAACTTTAATGGTGGTGGTACCATTAATGTTTATGGCGGATCTGGTTATAGTTATTGGGCACGGGGTGGAAATGCTGAAATATATATGAATAGTGGAGTATTAGATTTTAAAAATCAGGGAATATACATATATAATCCTTCTTCATATACTTTTACTCATAATATTACCGGAGGTACAATACGCACAAGTAAAGGCTTAAGTTGTTACAGAA
>Ga0302236_1000496_pt1 | contig 36463 bp, 43 predicted proteins | sample AAG_UR_Gly_MG_FD_193509 | JGI IMG/M metagenome (GOLD analysis project Ga0302236, IMG submission 193509) | Enriched activated sludge microbial communities from anaerobic digester in WTTP, New Holstein, Wisconsin, United States - AAG_UR_Gly | ecosystem: Engineered > Bioreactor > Anaerobic >...
TGACGGAGAAGGAAATTATGAAAAAGGTCTACCTCCACTTTCAGAAGAAAGTGCTCAGGAGAGCTGAGCAGACCCATAACTCCACCTCTCCATATAGCAACGCCCTGGAATACGAGCTGAATACTGCCTATGCCAAGCTGATCGGGTCCTTCGGATACCTCAGCAAGTACAATCCCTATGAGGAGGATTAAAATGATAAAGCTCCAGACCAATCCGAATACCAGGTATGAGTTCCCCAATCTCAGCTTCGTCTATGTAATCACTCAAGTAGACGGGGTTATCCACCTTATCCAGGAAGAAGATAATGTGATCATGATTGCTCTGATTCCTGACTATCCTCCACAGATGTTTGACATGAAAGCTGACCTCACAAAAGCTCCCAAGGCTGACTACACCAGAGCGAGAGAACAGCTGAAGGAATACAAGCAGTTGATGGAGTACAACGGCAAATCCCGCGATGTGTACTGCGACATCCACTTCTGGAGTTGATTCCTGATCGGAGCTTTCCTTCTGGAAGGCTCCCGTGAGGATTAGCCTAGGTAGTGGACATCAACTATAAGAAGGAGAAGAACGATGAGAGCACTTACAGTTTTCTTTGACCGTAGGGACCTGGAGATCGGGCGCTCGGACGCTGTGATTGGTATGAACATTTACAAGTAGCAGCTTACCGAAATGCCCACAGTGAAGGTGGGCATACAGCGTGGGTGGTTCCACGCTGCTGATGAGGTAGCCACCTCAACAAAACCCCAAATGGGCAAAGGAGCATCAAATGAAGAAGACATTAGAGCAGTTGAAGGCAGAAGCTGAAGTTGCAGCAAAGGCTTTGAAAGAAGCCGAGGAAGCCGCTCGACAGACTGAGCGTGAAGCCAAAGCTGCTGAGGAAAAAGCCAAGGCTCTGATCAAGGCCAAAGAAACGCAGTACATCAAGATCCAAATCCTGACACAGCTCCACAAAGTGCTGGTAACCACCTTCAAAGATGCCATTCTGGAATCTCCTGAAGTGACTGATCCTTACAGAAGCTGGAAAGAGCCAAACATCACACTTTCTCCTGGAACCAATTATCCTTACATCTATGTCCAGGCTAGAAAAACTGCTGATGCTTGGCATCCTCGCTTCCTTGGCTGGGGAATTGCTCTTACACTAGAGCCGTTCGGCAAGACACGAGTTTATCCTGCTCTGTCCAATGGTGGTTACAGCTACGACAAGATCGTAAAGGTCATCAAAGAGCATCAGGAAGCCAAGATAGTCGCCGAGAGACGAGAAGCTGAGAACAAGATCAGGAAGGCACGAAAGACCGACTTGGCAGGAAGCGTCAAAAAAGATCTTGGTCTGAAGGAAGATAGTGTACTGGTTCAGGGAGTGCTCGAACAAGGATATCGTGACTACAGAGGAAGGTGGTGTCCTAGGTCTTACGAGGCTTCCGATGGACACGTCTGGCTCAATCTTGGCAGCAGGCAGTGTACTCCTGAGCAGGTAAAGATCATGATCAACGCAATGAGACTGGCTGGATTTGAAACCAAATAAGGAGCACTCAAATGAGCAAAAGACCTTACAGTACCAAACTGAACAAATTAGGGATTGATGCCAGAACCGACCTCAGCAAGCAAGAAGAGATAGGCATCATTGAAACTCTCCACGATGCCTTTGAAGAAGAACAATTAAAATACTAAGGAGAAAACATGACAAAAGAAGAATTGACTATTATTTTAGAAAAACACGCATCATGGCTAAGTAATAACGAAGATGGCACTAGAGCAGATCTCTCTAGAGCAAATCTCTCTGAAGCAGATCTCTCTGGAGCAAATCTCTCTAGAGCAAATCTCTCTAGAGCAAATCTCTCTAGAGCAAATCTCTCTAGAGCAAATCTCTCTAGAGCAAATCTCTCTGGAGCAAATCTCTCTAGAGCAAATCTCTATGGAGCAGATCTCTCTGGAGCAGATCTCTCTGGAGCAGATCTCTATGGAGTGAATCTCTCTAGAGCAAATCTCTATGGAGCAGATCTCTCTGGAGCAGATCTCTCTGGAGCAGATCTCTATGGAGTGAATCTCTCTGGAGCAAATCTCTCTGGAGCAAATCTCTCTAGAGCAAATCTCTATGGAGCAGATCTCTCTGGAGCAGATCTCTCTGGAGCAAATCTCTCTAGAGCAAATCTCTATGGAGCAGATCTCTCTGGAGCAAATCTCTCTAGAGCAAATCTCTCTGGAGCAAATCTCTCTAGAGCAAATCTCTCTAGAGCAAATCTCTCTGGAGCAAATCTCTCTAGAGCAAATCTCTATGGAGCAGATCTCTCTGGAGTGAATCTCTCTAGAGCAAGACATTTAATAAAAATAATGGGAGTAGAACATGGTAACTATTATTGGAAAAGATTTGGAAGGGGACTCGTCAATAATCAATACAAATTCAAAATAGGACTCAATACATTAAGAACAAATGAAATATTCGCTTCTGATGAAAGGGTCGTTTACTCCTATCCTGGTTTTCATTTCGCATCTAGATCATGGTGTGCTGTAAATTACCATGATCGACCATTAGAAGCAAAAATTAGGATTCCAGAAAATGCTCAAATTAACGAGCCATGGGCTACGGATGGAAAAGCTTCTGCAGATATGATTGAGATCATACAGGTCTTTGATGTTGCAACAGGTGAAGACGTAACAGATCAATATAGATAAAAAGGAGAAAACTATGGGATATTACATGGACCAGATTGATGGCAACTTTCGTGTTAAAAAAGAGAATCTTGACAAGATGTTCGAAGCTATTAAAAACATTCCAGGTGAAAGTTATGCTTGGGTAAATGGTTTCAAAAATTGTGATCATATCAAAGAGGCTTTACTCGAATGGAGATGGGATCCATATTTCAATGAGAATGGAGATATTTGGCACTTGAGTTTCGATGGCCAAAAATTGGGTGACGACGAGGTTCTCTTCCATGCAATTGCTCCATTTGTAGAAGCAGGTTCTTATATCTGTATGAGAGGCGAGGACGATACATTATGGAAATGGTATTTTGACGGAGAACATTTAAGAGAATTTGCGGGTCGTATCGTTTGGGACGACGAGATCTAGCACTAGATCAAGGACAGGAGAAATCCTGTCCTTTGTTGTGGTACTAGATGTCAACCATAAACAAAGGAGAAAAACTATGAAAGATTACAAGAAGTACAAAACTGTTCGACAATTCGCAAATGCCATTGCTAGAAGTCATGGATGTGGTGCATCAAATGGAATTGTCATTGGGGAAGAAAATAAAGAAGCTATAAAAAAAGAAGAAGTAGTTGATGAAGTGGTTGAGGTCCCTAAAGATCACAAGATGCTGAAACCAAGGGATGGAGAAAATGGATCTTCTCCTCAACAGAAAACAGCCCAAATGGATCCCACTGGTAAGTTCCTGGTTGCTAAGTTCCCCTATGATCCAAAAGATGTTGAGAACATCCGCACCCTGGAAGGTAGACGCTGGGACAGGGAAAAGAAACAGTGGACAGCCTGGGCTAATACCCAGAACATCGAGGCGCTGAAAGCCTGGGGCTTTGTACTCTGTCCCAAGCTTGAGAAAGTTCAACCGGTCAAGAAAGAGGAAGTCAAGGTAGATGAGAAAAAGCTGAACCTTCCCAGTCTGTATCCCTTCCAGCTAGATGGAGTCAAATGGCTAGAATCAAAGGATGGAACGGGATTGATTGCAGATGAAATGGGATTGGGAAAAACCATCCAAGCCCTGGCCTGGTTGAAACTCCATCCTGAGAAGAGAGCTTGTATAGTGGTTCCTGCTTCCCTGAAGCTTAATTGGGCCAGGGAGATCAAAAGATGGCTCCCAGGCACCACCTTTAGGATCTTGAGTGGTACTACCCCACACACTATCCAGAATGGAACCAGAATAGTAATAATCAACTATGACATCCTGGGAAAGTGGGAAAAGGCCATAGGAGCTATGAATCCAGAAGTTCTGGTGGTAGACGAGAGCCACTATATCAAGAATCCCAAAGCCCTCAGAACCAAAGCAGTAAAGGATTTGGCCAAACGCTGTACTCACCAGATCTTCCTGACAGGAACACCTATCACTAATCGCCCTGCTGAGTTCTTCACCACTCTTAACCTTTTAGATCCTCGTGAGTTCCCGTCCTGGTTCTCCTATGTCAAAAGGTATTGCGGCGCCAGAATGGGTCGTTTTGGCTGGGAAATTGGGGGGGCTACTCATACTGACGAGCTTCACGAAAGACTTACCAAGACCCTGATGATTCGCAGAAGGAAAGAGGACGTCCTGAAAGATCTTCCTCCTAAGAGGAGGATGGTTGTCCCGATGGAAATCTCTAATAGAGCAATCTACCAGAATGCTGAGAATGATCTTCTGGGTTGGCTCAAGGAGAAGTTCGGAAGTGGAAGAGCTGAGAAGGCTGCTCAGGCCGAAGCTCTTGCCAGGTTCAACTATCTCAAGCAGTTGGCTGCTGAGGGCGCTAGAGAAATGCAAGTTCAGTGGATTAAGGACTCACTGGGCACTAACGGTAAGCTGGTTGTATTCACGGTACACCATGCTACCATTGATTTCTTAAAGGAAGAACTTAGGGAATATGGCCCGGTAGTGGTGGATGGTAGGGTTAGCCTGGAAGAACGACAAAAGGCAGTGGATAGGTTCCAGAAGGATGAAAACTGTAGGGTGTTCTTGGGTAACATCAAGGCCGCAGGAGTTGGATTGACTCTTACTGCTTCTAGCAATACTGTATTCTGCGAGCTGGGATGGACTCCTGGAGAGCATGATCAAGCAGAAGATAGAGTCCATAGAATTGGACAAAATGCTGACTCAGTCAATGCTTGGTACCTGGTAGCTGAAAGGACTATCATGGAGGAGATGGCTGAGATACTGGACCAAAAAAGAGTAGTTCTGGATGCAGTACTGGATGGTAAGGTGACCGAGGAAGAAAGTATGTTAACAGCTCTACTTAGGAATAGACTGGAGGGATAAAAAGAATGAAACTAATCCCCGTTGATGTATTCTTTGAAATAAATGGCCTAGGGTTTCTTCCCCTTCCCCCAGAAGACTTGGAAGAAGGAGGGGAAAACAGAAGGATAAGGGAACTGGACAATGGCTCTGATGAACTGTACTGGGAGCAACCTACCTGGGAAGGAGAGGAAATCAGACATGGAAAAGATGAAGAGGACGAGGACGAGAATGATTATTCCTAAAATTCCTGGTGGATATATGGATGGTCCTCCAGAAAGTTGTCCCAAGGCCGTCAACTACTGCCCAAATCCAGTCAAGTATGAAACCCTGAGATTAGTAGAATACATAAGATGTGAAAAGTGCTCCTCCCAATGTTCCCAGAAACATGAGATGGACGTAGGAAGAAGAAGAAGAATTTCACTCCAAAGGAACGGAGAATGAACTTCCATCAATTGGTAAAGGATTTCAAGTTACCTTATGCCAGCCCTGGTCAACGCCACTATCGCCAGGGCTGGATAAATATGCCCTGCCCCTTTTGCTCAGGCAATCCTGGAAATCACCTGGGGTTCTGCCTGGATCCTTCCAGCATATTCCATGGAAGATTTGTATGCCATAGATGTGGAGGGAAGAATACTTTCCAAGTCATATCAAAACTTCTCCAAATCACGGAAGAAGAAAAAGTATGGGGATTGCTATTTCGCTATCATATCACTCGTTCAGCACCCCTCCCTGTAACTAAACCCAAGCTGAGGATGAAACCCCTCAGAAACGTCAATTTGCCACCAAAAACGATGTGTCTAGGGAAAGTTCTCGGAGCAGTTCGCTACCTCCGAAAGAGAGGATTTGATTTTGAGGAGCTTGAAGCCCTCTGGGGAGTTCAGGCGACAGGCCCGGGATCACTGGTCAATACAGAAAGAGGATCACTGGATTTCAGTTACCGATTGATAATCCCGATCTATCATCAAGACAAACTCGTAACCTATCAAGGCCGAGACTGGACCGGGAAGAGCACCAAGAAATATCTGTTTGCCCCACCAGAAATAGAGAGCCGATCTGCTAAAAACCTCCTATATGGACTGGAAAAAGTAGAATCAGATGAGGTGGTCCTTATGGAAGGAGTAACGGATGTTTGGAGGTATGGAAAAGGAGCTGTTGCTTGCTTTGGAATAAGCTACAGTCAACAGCAAATGCTAGAGCTAGCAAAGCGTTTCACCAAGGTGATAGTGGTATTTGATTGGGAAGCAAGGGCCAGGCTCCAGGCTCGAAAGCTCATCAAGGAGCTAGAAGAATGGGGAGTGGATTGCACTATGGTTAAACTTCCCAAGGGGAAAGACCCTGCTGAAATGAACCGAGAAGAATTGAAAGGATTGGTGAGATGAAGATCAGAACTGGGTTGATGGTGATAGTTGTTGCTTTGGTGCTGTCAGGGTGCGTTCCTACCACCAAATGGGTAAAGCCTGATACACCTCAGGAGCAGCAGGACAAGGAGTGGGCCGAATGCGCCTATGATGTTGAGAAGGCATTTGCTGGCGTGAATCCAAGAGCCATTCAGGGATTTGGTCTCCAATATGAGAGAGGGAAGTTGTTCAGGCAGTGCATCGAGCTCAAAGGATTCAGGAAGGAGAAAGTTCAATGAAAAGACTACTTGAGTGGTGGGCGTGGCTATTCGTTTATAGATCGCACATGAGCCACCCAGACTTGTGTCCCAGGTGCTGGAGAAAGACCACTAAGATCGTGTCTGGGTGGTTTAGGTCTTCTGGACGATATCCTGAAGTTGATATCATTGGGAACTCCAAGCACCTCTGTCTGGCTTGTGGAATGGGGTATCGGTGGTCTAATCCCAAGTAAGGTGGGCATAGAAAATTTCTCTTTACTTACCGGGGAGGTTCTAATATAATAGTTGGCACCTTCCTGGTAGTTTCCACAAAGTCTTGAGAGGGGGGCGCCTGAGGTTGGCCCCCAAAGGTCGCTAGTATCCACGGCATACTGGCAGCTCCCCTCAAAACAGACCACCTCCAGGTGGGCCGTGGTAGCCGGTTCAGTCTTTCTGATGAATCTTTAAACGAGAACTCTTTTGGGCTAGAACAAAGGGGTTATTTTCTGATGAGAGAAGTTGATTATGATATCCAACAAGAACCCATCGTAATGTCCAAAGGTTTGATAGATCTCCTCCTCAAGGAGGAAAAGGCCAGCGACTTAATTGGATTGTACACCTTCTATTACTACACTGCAAAATGGCAGCATACCAATCAACCCAGAGCAACCACAGCCTATACTGCCAAAGGTCTTCACTGGACTGAGGAAAGAGTCCAAGCTCGTAAGAAGATCTTACTTGCATTGAACTTGATAGAAGATGTACAGACCAAAAATGAGAAAGGCCAGATAACTGGGCACTATGTTAAAGTCAAGTTCATATGGGGTAAAGCTGCTGCAGAACCAATAAAAAGCCACCCCCCAGAAAATCCAGGGGATGGAACAAGTGGAAATGATACAAAAACCACCCCCAGCAATTTCCAGACTCTGGCAAGTCAGGGGGGAAATTCTTTAAGTTCTTATAATAGAAATGCTTTAAATTATAATAACAATACCTTGGGTAGCGGCTGCGCCGCTATCAAGTGTATGGAAAGCTCTTCCCATTCAGTAAAATCTTCCCCACCAGTTCCCAGGAAGCGTACGAGACCTGTCCCAGAAGTTCCTTCTACAGAAGCTCCTTCCCAGGACAAATCTCCTTCCCAAATAACTCGTGACATCGGCCGGGATATATTAAAGCACCAGGGGGAAGGGCTTTGGAATCTGCTAAAGAAGACCAGAGGGGTTGAACGTCTTCCCAGCGGATCTGGATATTGGTTTCAGCAATGTACTATTGTAGGGCAAATGGTTACAGATCTACATCTGGACAAGGATAGAATATTGAATCTAGTCAATTGGCTATACTCACATCACAGTGATGAATATGTTCCCAGATTCTTTGATGCTTTTGATTTTCGCCAGAAGTTCTTCAAGTTGGAAGATGCCATGAAGAAGTCAGGAAATGGAAGGAACCTACCAGGCGAAGGAGCTAAACACCATGCCCCAAGAAATGGAAACGTTGACTACACCAAAAACACCATCCATATCAAGTTGTAGGGTGGGCCTGAAGGTGTATGCTAGGGTGGAAGAAGCTCGGAAGTTCGTCCGATCCCGGGGAGTACCTAGACGTTACCAGGATGCCACTCTTAAAGATTTTCCAGAAAAGCAACTATACCACGAAGATCTGAGTGGAAAGTCCTTCTATATCCATGGGCCTGTAGGATGCGGAAAGACTCACCTCCTGTGTGCTCTCTTGAGAGAAGCTTCCTATGGAGTGTCTAGCAGATTCATATCCTCTGATGAACTTCTCCAGTTAATCAAGGACTCTTTCAATCAAAGATCTGTCCCCAGTTGGGATAGGGAGGAGGAGGAAGCCCACTCAGGAGTCATTCTGGATTACCTATGTGAGATTGAGATTCTGGCCCTGGATGATCTGGGAGCAGAAAGGATAACCAAGTGGTCTGCCGCTACCATTGGGTACATAATCAATCGCCGATACAATGATATGAAGCCCACCTACATCTCTAGTAATCTGGATCTGAATGAGTTGTCTGAACAGTTTGATGCTCGCATCTCCAGTAGGCTCAGTCAGATGTGTGTCTGCATACACCTGGACGGGGCAGATAGGCGTACCTGTTAATGGGAGAAGACGATCGAAAAGTTAATCTGATACGTCGTCTGATGGTAGCTACAGTGGTTGATACTGGGTTTCTCCAGGGACTTCGTCCCATATGGAGAGAAGACCTAGTGGGACCTGGGTGGCGCTGGTTATCTGAGAAGTGCTTTACTTATCTGGACAAGCATGGAGAAGCCCCAGGAAGAAACATCCAGCTAATATGGGAAGCTGAAGACTTTCTGGACCCAGAAGTACGCTCCAGTTTGGAGACCATTTTATCAGGATTGTCTGAGGAATGGGAGTCATCAGGAGAGCCTTTGGCTTCCCAGCTCCTTTTGGAAATGGCTCAAAACCATTTTGCCAAGGAACTCTATCTCAACAAATCCCTGGAATTGGAAGAAGCAGCAGAAGCTGGAAACCTATCTAGGTGTAAGGAAATTGTTGAGGGAGAACTCAAACCACCTTCTATACTCTCCACAACCATAATTGATCCCTCCGATCACTCAGACCTATGGAAACAAGCCTTTGAGGACGAGTCTTCCAGCTTGGTAAAACTTGGAGGAGCTTTCCAGGAACTTGTGGGCTCACAGATTACCAGGGACTCTTTCACTGCCTTCCTGGGAAAAGAGAAGGTTGGGAAGACCTGGTTATTGCAAAGCATAGCCTTTGCTGGGGTGAAGGCTGGGAGTCGCGTTTTATTTTGCCAGTGTGGAGACTTGAGCCTTCAGCAGCAATTGAGAAGGATAGGCATACAACTAACAGGAAGGAACAACCGCTCCAGATATAACACCAGTCTATTGTCTCCAGTACCTGATTGTTTCTATTCTCAAGATGGATCTTGTCAAAGAAAGGAGAGGATTGGAGCTGGTAGCATCATTAAAGATAAAGACCAGAAACCTTATCCAGAGCTTGAGAACTTTAATGAGGTAAATGGATATGAGCCCTGCTCCTTTCGATGTAGATTCTTCAGAGGTAGTAGTTGGTGGAAGATGTCCCCTCCAGAAACTGATCTAACCTGGGAGGATGCTTACCGAGCTTTTCTCAGATGGAATAGAGCCACTGGAGGGAAACTCCGTCTAGATAGGTTTCCAAACCGAACAGCTACCATTGAACAAATAGACAGAAATATTCGACAGCTCTGGGAAACTAAAGGATGGAGACCAGAAATAATAATTCTGGACTACTTGGACATATTTTGTCCTGAACCTAATGGACCAAAAGAGTTTCGCCATCAAGAGAATACCAGATGGGCTGCTGCAAGAAGATTAAGTCAGGATTGGGAATGCGCCGTTGTGACGGCCACCCTGGCACCGAAGGACACTTATAGAAGAAGACTCATATCTGAAGGAGATTCTTCTGAAGACAAGAGAAAAGCAGCTCATGTTACTGCCTACTTTGGGTTGAACCGGGATCACCATGACAAGAGAAGACACTGGTTGAGGATCAATCCTCTATTTATACGGGAGGATGACTTTGATGTATTTGATCAAGTAACTGTCCTCCAGCTTATTGAGAGGGGACAACCCAACCTTAGCTCATTCTGGTATAGAAAGGAAGGGAAAGAATAAATGGCATGTTGTGGAGGAAGATCCTGTCCAGTGTGTGGGGAGAGGATGAATGGTAATAAGTGCTCTGATCAAGAGTGCGGTTATGTGGAAAGTTTCCAGGACATCCGAAACTGGACGGAGGTGGAGAAAATAGAGGAGAGAAAGAAAAGTTAGGAGGAAAGTGATTTTTTTCTTTTACTTTTTAAGAAAATCTATTATACTATTATCTGTAGTTGATAGATGATGGCCCCCGGCTAGGGTAGCTCCTGAAAAGTCCTACCTGCCCGGACCTGCCTGGGGGCCAACCAAGGGCAGGATCAAAAACCATAGAGAAAGGGGTAGGATATGGACCGCAAGATCATGATCAATGAGATTGTAGCTGCTAAGGATGAAATGTTTGTTAGTGATCCTAAAGGCAATCCCTATTGGAGAAGCTTCACATCAAAACCATGGAGGAATACAGGGTTTGGAGTCTGAATGAGGAAGAGCGGAATCGGTCCGCATCCATTCTCAAGAACCAAGGCCCGGACACCCTGCTGGCAGTTCAAGCTGGCATTTTACCAGAAGAGGAGAAGAAAATGGCTAAGGACAAGAAGAAGAAGGAAAAAGCTCCAGAAGTTCCCAAATTTGCTGCTGATGACCGCAGTGCCTTTGAAGCTTTGGCAGTTGCCTGCTGGGAGGAGGATGACCGACCAGACATCTCTGAGATGACAGATGACCAGGTGTCTCAGGAACTGAAAGAAAGTCTGGGTCTTCTGGCTCCGGAGGACAAGGAAACCATTCTGGCCCTGGAAAATGGGAAGGCCAACTGGGCCTACCTGGAAGATCTCATGAAGGACCAGGCTGAGGAGAAAGCGGAAGTCAAGGAGAAGGAAAAAGCCCCCAAGGAGAAGAAGCCCCCCAAGGAGAAGAAAGAAAAGGTCCCAGCAATTCCCAAATATACCCGCAGTGAAGCTTTTGCTGACGCCCTCCGCAAGTCCCCTACCTCTGTGAAGGAACTCATCACCAGCTCTGATAAGCTCTATGCTTCTCAAGGGGGCAAGTCCAACGAGAAGGAAGCCCAGACGATTTGCCGGTTCATACTTCCGGCTCTGGAAGCTCTGGGGGTAGTGACTCTGTCCGGGACTGATATCGCCATCAACATCAAACTCTAAACCCGATTTCTTTTCAATCATTCTTTTTACCGGGGGGAGATCCCTTCCCCCGGTAATCCTTATTTCGCAGGGTGAACAATTATGCCGTATGCCCAATGCTACTCCTACGACCTCAATGAGCTTAGGAAAAAAGCATCCCAAAGCAGTATCTGGGAAGGATTCCCGGATTGCTCAGGCAAAGCCGTGTTTATCAAACCAAACCTCGTCACTCCCCCCAACCGATTCGATTACCAATCATGCACTCACGTTAACTTAGTCCGAATAGTTGCAGAAATGGCGCTGGAAGGTGGTGCGGATAAGGTGGTGATAGGAGAGTGTGGGTTTAAGAATCAATGGCAGAAAACCATGGAATTCTGCTCCTACCAGGACCTTTTATCCCTAAGTCCTAAGATCGAGATTATACCCCTACAGGATGGCCCTAACTTCCACAAATTTTCCCTAGTGAGACTTACCAAAGGGGAGTACCTCAGCCTGTACGGCGTGAAGTTCTCCGATTACCTTCTGGAATGCGATCTGGTAATTAATATCCCTAAACTGAAAATGCACTCCATGGCCTTTATTACCGGTGCCATTAAGAACATGATGGGCACTATGGCCCAAAAGGGTAGTATGCACCCTAAAGCAGATCCCTCTATACTCCATAAAAGGTTAAGGGACTTTTACCTATTGATACAGCCAAGGATTAAATTTTGTTTAATGGACGGGATAATAGGTGCAGAATACTGCGAGCAGTATGGAGTACCTGTACAATCCAATTTACTGATATCAGAAACAGATTGCTGGAAGTTGGATTGTATGGCTGCTTCTGCTATGTCAGTAAAGCCATCAGAAGTTCCCTACCTGAGCTTGATAAAGAGGTTCAAGATGGAAGAATGGCCAGAGTTGATTCCTTTAGAACTTCGTAAGCCTTATGAAAGACCATTGGGTTGGAGAAAAGATTGAAAAGGGATATATCCAAATCTAAATTTTCATCCATAGTGGGATGGAGAGGGGATAGCCTAGTGTGTCCTCAGGCCTTTGGTGGGGATATTTACGCTGGCTGTTCTATGGATTGTTGGTGGTGCTTCTGTCGGGAGATGGAAGAAGAGCTGTACAATAAATACTACTCAGGATGGAGCCGGAACCTAGTGAGACCTTGTGATCCAGAAGATTACCGAAGGCTGTTTGATAAGGCTTTTGGTAGTGATAAGGATTACCGGGATTGGTTTGTATCCTGCCTGAGGCAAGGACTACCTTTTAACATGGGTAGTAAGGCGGAAACCTTCTGCCGGGAGGATGTGGACTTAGGTGTAGACAGTGTAGTGGTAAAGGTGCTGAAAATATTCCTAGAGTACCAAGTGCCCATAATATTTCAAACCAAATCCCACTATGTTGGCCTATCCCGCTACTTGGATATTATCAAGGAACTCAATTGTGCTGTAGTGGTAAGCGTAATGGGCGGAACAGATACCCTAAACTATGAACTGGAGCCAGGATCTCCCTGTGCTTCTGCCCGTTGGTACTTAGTGAAAGAATTATTGAAAAGAAAGATCTGGACAGCAGTTAGATGGGAGCCCATAATGCCCGGCATTAACTCCTCCCGAGAAGTCCTGGAATCCTATGCTGAGCAGGTAAGTAAATCAGGAGCCCGCCATGTGTCCTGGTACAACTACCGAACATCCAATGCCCGCCGGGCTCAAGTAGAGTTCGAGTCCAGGGGGTATAATTACATAAAGATGTTAGAAAAGAATCTTGATTCAGAGTGGAAACCTGTAGGGGATATTTTCCTAGAGGCTCTGTCCTCCAGAGGAGTTCGGCAATCCACCCCAGACTTTGTGAATTTTCCTTTTTCCAATAGCTGTCAGAGCTGCTGCGGGGTGGATGGTCTCTTTACCCCTTATGAATTTACTTTCCAGCATGCTTGCCGCCTCATATTGGATAAGGGATTTGTTAATTGGGAGGATATGGAAAGTATATCCTTCAAAGAACCCAAAGCCTATGAAAGAATGAAGGCCATATGGAATGGAGGAAGAAAAGATTACTATTCCTTGGCCGATAGTCCTGGGGTAGTGATTCTGGATAAGGATAAAAAGGGATTCAACGTGTACGGCAAATCGGATGCTATACCCTCTGGAATGAAAAAGAAAAAGATAGGCTTTGGTTTGAATCTTAAATAAGGATAGATACCTTGGATTATTATGAAATCCGATCCAGAGCTTCCAAGTTGATTCCCAGGTGGAATCAGTTTTTACCCAATGAGGAGAAGAAAGGAGCAGTTAAAGAGAAAGGCCGGAAGAGCAATTATCATCAGTTCCACTTGGAAAGAGGTAAGTGGGAGAAGAGGGAGCGTCTTCTCAACACTGAAGAGATCAATAGCTTTCTGGAAATTTCTCTTCGAGCTCAGGCCTGTCCCATGCCTCTCAACCTCGATACGTGGGATGGTCTTCTCTGCCCGTTTTTGTGTAAGTATTGCTATGCAGATGCCTTCCGAGCGTCTTTGTACACTTCCTTCTTTGATAACAGCAAATCCGTGGGATTACGCCACTGTAACCCCGACTTCTACCGAAGGGAACTAGACAAACTCTTCAAGCTCCGTGGAACCGATGTTCATCAGCTCCAAGGAGTCCGAAAAGCAGTGGCCATGGAAATCCCCATCCGGTTTGGGATAAGGTTTGAAGACTTTCATGGGGTGGAAGGAAAACGGGGCATTTCCCTGGCCATGCTCCAATACCTATCTGAAAATGCTTATCCTATCATGATCAATACGAAGTCTGGATTAGTAGGCAGGGAGGATTATGTACGAGCACTAGCGAGCAATCCTGCTGGGTCAGCTGTGCACATTACGATGATAAGCAGTCAGGAAGATCTTCTTAAGAGGATAGAACCAGGGGCACCCCCATTCTCCCAGAGACTGGAAGCAGCAAAGAACCTAGCAGATGGAGGGGTTCGGGTGGTGGCCCGAATAGAACCATTCTTGGTATTCCAAACCGATCATCCAGATGATGTGGAAGAATACTGTGAGAAAACCTGGGAAGCAGGTATTCGCCACATCACCTTTGACACTTACAGCTACAGCGCTTCCAATCCAGGAATAAGAAACAACTTCATCAAATTGGGAATAGACTATGACCGGATGTTCCTCCTGGGTTGCGATAGCCAAGGGGTGGGTTCTCTCCTCCTGGAATCCTTCATGAAGATATTTCGGGCAAAGGGATTTAGCTGTTCTACCTTTGACTTGGGATGTGTTCCTAATAATGACCAAGCCATCTGTTGTGAAGTAGGAGATTGGTTTAAAGGAGGATTCAATTGGGGTAGTATTGTGGGAGCTATTCGTCTCATAAGGGATAGAGGGTTGACCCCAACCAGTTGGGTTGACTTTGAGAATTGGGTGGAAGAAAGAGGAGGATTTCTCACCCCTCAACTAAAATTAAGTGTCCATGAACTCTGGAATGTCCAGGGGAATGATGCCTATTCAGTAGTTTGGGGACAAGGAATAGTTCCTGCTGGATGGAATGACAGTGGAATAATCTGGCAATATCGAGAAGGAGAAGACTTCAGAAAGGACATGGTATGAAAATTGCTAGCACAGGAATACAAGCCTTTGCTCATGCTGCAGCTCTAGACAAGGATGGGCGTCTGAGTAACACTATTTATTGTGAAGGTAAAGACATCTTCATCCTCAACCAGGACAACTCAGTACTCATCCGGTTTCAATTCTCTAACCAGGAATTTGAGCACTCTGTTTGCTTTCGAGCAGAAGACTATGATAGCAATGAGCTATATGAAAAGGAAGGGAAGATAGTCTTCGTCCAGAAGAGTGAAGAATGGGTTAGAGAAAAATCCTGTAGAACTCCCGGAAGAACTCCTGGGGAGGTTCGCCAGCTTTGGAAATCTCTTCGTTTTCCACGAGGACCAAAAATTCATCTCTCCTCCTCCATTCTTCCTCTCTTGGACTCTTCTCTCAGTCATATTGAGTTTTCTGTAAAGAAAGGCAAGTTTCAACTTTGCCAGAAAAACATCTACACTGGAGTTTCTTCTCAAATGGAAAAGGCAAAGTCCTCCATGATGGGAAGTGGGGATGAACTGGGGGATAAGGAGTATGGTCCTATTGGGATGAGAACTGGGGACTTTATGGCTCTGTTCAGCTTCTGTGAAGCTTTGGAAATCACCTTTCCCAAAGATCCCATGGAAGGTTACTTTTATGTAAATGGTCCCAAAGTGGCGGGATTGCCCAGTAATCTTCAAGCTTTTGTTTGTATGTGTATTTATGATGAATTAGGGGATATTCAGTACTTGCTCAAACAGGAGGATTCCAATGGGCGGGAAGAGCAGAAAGAGCGGAGGAGTGAGCCGGGAGTTGATCGAAAGGTTAAAACGAGGACCAAAAGCCGAAACCAATAAATGCAGATCTTCCAAGAAGAAAGAGGAGGAACCCAAAGGTGGATTCTTTAGTAAAAAGCAATAGTCCCACGTCCTATCTACTGAAGATGGAATGGTTCAAGCTTCGGCCTACTTTTTGGACCTCAGAAGCTTATCTGACTTGTGTTCCTGGTCTGACTTCCTTCCGCTTCAAGGGTAGCAATTGGCTGGAGGATGAGGAAGGAGTATGCTTATTTCCTCCCATAACTGACCGAGGAACATATGACCTATCAGTCCAATCCTGGGCAATTCCTTCAGATCAATTACGAGAAGATTTCTCCTTTTTGGATTGGGAGTATATTTACCACTCAGAGAACTTCCTGGACCTGTCTGGGAGTAAGTGGGAAGTATTCCGGAAAAACTCTCGCAAATGGATAAAATCTCATCCTCATTGGACATACTACTCTTTGAAGGACTGGGGGAAGTCTCTTGAGTCCTTACTTATCAAATGGTTGGAAAACAAGATAGAGGAAAAGATTCATGATGGGGAAGTCATGCTCAATTACCTCTCCCAGGGAAATGGGCAGATATTTGGGTTGTGGGAAAAGGATAGATTGGTAGGATTCAACTGTTGGGATCTCAACTATCGTTGGGTGAACTTCCGTTACAGTTTTGCTGATCCTGGAGAACCTTGGTTGTCTGAGTTTCTCCGGCTCCTATTTTATCAATCTCAGTCTTACCTGGAAGTTAATGATGGAGGTATTCTGGACAATCCCAATCTGGAACGGTTCAAGGACAAACTCCATCCTGTAGAAAAGAACAAGGTTCACTCTTCTGTAGGAAAAGACTATGCTAATTGAACCTGATGAACTTGAAGATTGGTGGGAGAAGCACTGGAAAGATATGCCTGAATTTTCTCAAGAGGACCAGTCGCCAGTTCAGTCTATACTTGTTCATTTCTACACTAAGGAAGATGTTCAAGATTTTGCCAAACTGGTTCAACAAAGGATAACTACAAGGACTAGGTTTATCAGGTTTCCCAATTCAGAAAATGCCAAGTTAAAAGAGATGGGATGGTTTGATGAATCCTAAATATCCAGTGTACATTATCTCTAAAGGCCGATGGAAGTCCAGGTTGACTAGCAAAAGTCTGGAGCGTATGAATGTTCCATATAGAATTGTAGTGGAACCCCAGGAATGGAAAGAATATGCTAGGGTTATCCACCGCAACAAGATCCTGACCCTACCATTTAGCAATCTTGGTCAAGGTTCTATCCCTGCTAGAAACTGGGTCTGGGATCATTCTATACAAGAAGGGCATAAAAAGCACTGGATACTGGATGATAACATAGGTTGTTTCTACCGGTTAAACCATAATCTAAAATATAGGGTTTGGTCTGGAACCATTTTCCGGGTGGCTGAGATCTTCACTGATCGTTACAGTAATGTAGCAATCTCAGGGTTTAACTAGGAATTGCTAATCCCCAGAAAAAGAAAAAATCCTCCTTTCTACTTAAACACAAGGGTGTACTCCAATCTCTTAATCCGTAATGATCTACCATATAGGTGGAGAGGTCGGTACAATGAAGACACAGATCTTTGCTTACGAGCATTAAAAGGAGGATGGTGTACCATCTTGTTCAACGCTTTCCTGGCAGATAAAATAGCTACCATGTCCATGAAAGGAGGTAATACAGATGAGCTATACAAGGATGATGGCCGGCTGAAAATGGCTCAGTCCCTAGTAGACCAACACCCAGATGTAGCAAGGGTTTCATTTAAGTGGGGAAGACCCCAACACCATGTAGATTATTCCAAGTTCAAGAAGAACAAACTCAAGCTCAAACCAGGATTGGAAATACCAGAAGGAATCAATGAATATGGATTGGTTCTGAGAAGAGTGGAGGTGTAAGATGTTTTCGAGGGAGAATGCAGACAACAATGAGATCAGAAAAGTTCTCAAAGAAAAGTATCCTGACCTCATTTATGTCTCCAGAAAATCTATCAATGCTGACTGTTATGTGATGAATTCCAATGGACTTATCCTTCACCAGAAGGCTAAAGCCTTCGAGATTTTGGAATTGCTTACCGCTCCTAGAATCAACTTCTACACTCCCACAGTAAAATCTTCAGGTCCAGGAGGTGATGTTCCAGTTTCTATTGAGAACCAGATAGAATATTGGAAGATTCAGAAGGACAAGTTGTTACAACAAAGGACCAAAGCTTATCCAGATTGGAAGAGAAGGTTGAAAGAAATGGAAACCACTATCAAAGAACTGAGGAGAGAAATATGAAAGCATTGGATCTTAAACGCACCTTGGAATTGGTAAAACCAGGCTTGGCCCGGAAGGAACTCCTGGAACAGTCCACCAGTATTATCTTCCGGAAAAACCATATCTTCACTTTCAATGATGAAGTGGCTGTGGTGGCTCCCCTGGATACTGGGATCACTGGAGCAGTTCCTTCAGATCCTCTGTACGCCTTTCTTGGAAAATTGGGAGAAGGAGCTGAGATCAAGGTGGAAGCTCCGGAGAATGAGTTCAGATTCTCCTCAGGAAGAAATCGAGCTGGAATCCGAAGAGATGAAGATATCAAACTGCCCCTGGATGAGGAGATACCGGAGCCCGAAGAATGGATTGCCCTCCCGGAAAAGTTCCTAGAGGCTCTGAGAAGGATCTTGTTCAGCTGTGCTGGGAGCGGCCATAGACCTATCCTCACCTGTATCCACATAACTAAGGATTGGATGGAAAGCTGTGATGGATATCGTATGACCCGGGCTAAAGTCCGATGGGAATCAGAGGATAATCTTTGTATTGTGGGAAAGAATCTGGAGAAGCTTGCCCAATATTCTCCCACCCACTTTGGACCTTCTTCCAACTGGATCCAATTTAAGAACCAGGGTGGAGTACGTTATGCTGTTCGTGTAGTAGATGGAGAATACCCAGACTTGGACAAGTTTACTGAAGTAGAAGGAGAGGAAATTGAGTTTCCAACAGAGATGGAAAATGCTCTGGATTGGGCTGCCATCATCGTAGATTCTTCAATTAAGTTCACCCAAAAGATAGATGTTAGCATCGGAAAAGGCCAGTGTACTGTTAAAGGAGAAGGTCCAGAAGGCTGGGCGGATAAATCTGTTCGTATGAAGTATTCTGGAAAACCCATAACCTTCCAGGCCCATCCACAAATGCTAAAGGAAATGGTCAAACTTGCCAGTAGGACCACTGTGGGGGACAAGTCCATAAAGATCGAAGGAGAAGATTTCATTCACATCATATCCCTGGAGTAAAGATGATCTTATACCCAAGGAAAAAGAAATTCAAATGTAAAGTCTGCGGAGAGCCCATCCACTGTGAGAATGCTACGCATGACAGTTGTAAGGAGGATGGATTGGATTCCGGCGGCCGAAGGCGAATAAACATATACCTCGACCGAGCTTACAAGGAGATAAAGGAAGGACTTTCTAGCAAGGTGAAAACAAAAACCTGGTCCAAGAAAGATGGGAAAGACAAGCTTCGAGAACTGTTCCCAGATATGGTGGATAGACTATGAATAATGGATTCTTCAAAAACTCTCATGATCCAGCTTTGTCCTCCCGCATTAAGTTAACAGGATGTTCCAGCTGTGGCCTATCCTCGGGTTGCCTTCATCCAAAGATGGAACCCACTGGACAAGGACAAAAGAAGATCCTTTTTGTGGCTGAAGGACCTGGAGAGGATGAAGATAGACTGGGGACCCAACTCATAGGGAGAGTGGGGCAAAGGCTCAGAAGAACAATACAGGAAATGGGATTTGATCTGGACAAAGATTGTAGAAAGACCAATGCTGTACGATGCCGCCCTCCTGAGAATAGGTCCCCAACAGGCCTGGAAATATCCCAATGTAGAAATCACATATTTGAGGAGATAGAGAAATCCAAACCCCAGGTGATAATTCTCCTTGGGGGATCGGCTGTTCTCTCGCTATTGGGAGATAGATGGAAGGGAAATTCAGACTTCACCGTTAGTAGATGGAGAGGATTGACCATACCTGATCATGAATTAGAAGCCTGGGTTTGTCCCACCTTTCATCCCAGCTATGTGGAGAGAAGTGACCACTATGCCCCAGCCGTGGATGTTATATGGAAAAGGGATCTCAAGAGAGCATTGAACTTATGCGGAACTCCTCTCCCTGAGAAGCCTGACCCTGAGATCAGAATGTTAAAGGGAAAGCAAATAGAGGAGTATTTGCTTGGATTGTGGAGAAGAGGAAAGTCAACAGATATGGTAAAAACCAAGTTTCCCTTTGCTGGTCTTACTCCAGGGACGGAAGAGTGGATGATCTATTGGAAGAACAACCGAAAGCAGCAGAGAAATATGCTAATGTACCAAAGAAATCCAGTACTGTTGATTTCCCCATCTCCTCTGACCATAGCCTTTGACTATGAGACCACTGGATTAAAACCTTATCGGGAAGACCATAAAATACTATGTTGCTCTATAGCTGAAAGTCCTGACCTGGTAAATGTATGGATGTGGAGCAAGGGTTCCATACCAATGTTCAATGAGGTGATGAAATTAGGAACCATAATGAAGATTGCTGGTAATATCAAGTTCGAGCACATATGGACACGCCAGATATGTAGATCAGAGATTCAGGGATGGTGGTGGGATACAGTAGTGGCCGGTAAAACCTTAGATCACCGGCCAGGGAATAGCAATGTGAAGTTCCAAGCATACAGTCGTCTGGGGATCATAGATTATGGCAGTCGAATCCAGCCCTTCATATCCTCTACAGATGGTACTAGCAATGGATTCAACCGTCTCCAGGAGATTCCATCCAGAGAGTTAATGGAGTATTGCGCAATGGATTCTGCTCTGGAATATGGGATAGCTCTGGACCAAAGGAAGGAGATGGGATATGCCTAAAATATGGGCTGCAACCAAAGAGGCATATCAACTATTCCATGATGGGTCCCTGGCTCTGGCTGAAGCAGAATTCAATGGAATAAGATGTGATCAAAACTACTGCCGCCGTATGATCTCCAACATTGAGAGACAGGTCAAATCCCTGACTTCTCAACTGGACTCCACTGAGATAGGAAAAATCTGGAGAACCAGATTCGGCTCCCAGATGTCTTATTCCAGCGATACCCAGCTCCGAAAGATCCTTATAGAAGATCTGAATTTCAAGTCCAACAAGAAGACTGCCAAGGGCAACATATCGGTGGATAAGCAGGTTCTGGAATCTGTGGACAGGGAGGATGTTCGGCTCCTAATGAAAAAGAGAAACCTAGAGAAGATGTCTGGAACCTACCTGAAGAACATTTTGGAAGAATCCTTAGCAGATGGATACATCCACCCCTTCTTCCATCTCTCTGAGTTTAGTGACTCAAAGGCTGGAGGAGCCAGAAGCTTCCGTGGCAGTAGTTCTGATCCAAACTTTCAGAACCAGCCAAATAGGCATGAGGATGACAGGAAGCTTATCCGAAGAGCCTTCCTTCCCAGGCCGGGCCATAGGATTGTCGGGAGGGATTATGGGGCTATGGAGTTCAGAATCTCAGCTTGTCTTCACCAAGATCCAAACATGATAAGGTACATTGAGAATGGAGATGATCCCCATCGAGATGTAGCTTCCCACTGCTTCCTACTTGATCCAGATCTTTGTACAAAGAAATGCGGGGAGTATGGAAAGAATATCCGGCATGTAGGAAAGAACAGTGTGACCTTTGCCCAGATGTACTTCCAGGAGCCTGAGAACACTGCTGAGGGAATATGGAAAGCCATAAAAGATATGGACCTCAGAGTTCCAAATGATCCAGAGAAAAAGCTCATTTCCCACCTCAAGGATAAGAAAATTGGAACCTTTGACTCTTTCAATAATCATATTGTAAGCAAGGTCATCCCTTGGTTCTGGAATGAGATGTTCCCAGAGTATGGTAGATGGAGAATAAAGTGGTTGGAAGACTATAACAAGAAAGGATACTTCGATATGATAACTGGGTTCAGAGTGGAGGGGGTCCTATCGAAGTACCAGCTGGGGAATTATCCAATCCAAGGGCCAGCTTTCCATTGTCTTCTATGGTCCATGATTCAAGTCCATAAGCTTTGGAAGGAGAAGAAAGCTAATAGCAAGCTAATTGGACAGATCCATGATGAATTAACCACAGATGAACCTGGGGAAGAGTTTGAGGAGAACCAGAAGATAATACCCAGAATAATGTCAGAGGACATAAGAAAATCTTGGCCTTGGATAGTTGTACCACTTTCTGTTGAATCCTCAGCAACTCCTGTGAATGGTAACTGGTACGAAAAGAAGGATATTTCCTAATGAGTCGATTATGTGAATGTGGTTGTGGTGGTATTCCAAACCCAGGAAATAGATTTATTAGAAACCATCACGCTAGTTGGTATGAAAAGAAAGGAGTTTAGATGCCCCTACACACTGACTATCGGCCGACCAAACTTGATTCCATAACAGGAAACCAAGATACAGTCCAAGCTCTCAAAGTCCATCTCCAGAAGAAGTCCCCGAACAGGAGCCTTTTGTTCATTGGACCTTCTGGATGTGGGAAGACCACCCTGGCTATCTGTGTTGCTAATGAGCTTGAAAGCTATGATGACTGGAACTTCTCTATGCTCAATGCTTCAGACTTCCGGGGCATAGATACAGTCAGAGAGGTGAGAGAACAAGCTCGAAGAAAGCCCTTGGGATCTGGTAGGTGCAGAATATGGCTCTTTGATGAATGCCATAAGCTTACTGGAGATGCCCAAGAAGCCATCCTCAAGTTATTGGAAGATCCTCCTCCTGATTGTTGGTTTCTACTGGCCACTACCAATCCTGAGAACCTAAAAGTGACTCTTAGGAGAAGATGTACTGAATTTCAGGTGGGGCCAGTATCAGACCGGGAACTTTCTCAACTCATCTTCCGAATTACCAAGAGGGAAAAGAAACACATTCCGGAAGAAGTCATAAAACAAATTTGCCAAGACTCCCTGGGCTCTCCTGGGATGGCTCTCAACATTGTGGATAAAGTAATTGATCTACCCCTGGACCAGATGGCCAAATCTGCTAGGAAGTGGGCTGAGAGAAGTAGCAATGTAATAACTCTGTGCCAGACACTCATGGCAGCTCTGAAAAAGAAAGGAGGATGGAAAGACATCTTGGCCATACTCAAAGATCTTCAGGAGGAGAACCCAGAGACCATACGCCGACAGGTTCTGGAATACTTCAACAAAGTTGGACTGGGGGGAAATGAGTCGGCCTTCTTAGTTGGATACCCATTTGAGCTGGCAGATTGTTACAAGAATGGAAAATGGGCATTGTACTCTGCCTGTTACCAGGCTTTCTTTCCCCCAACTTAAAAAATTATTTACTTTTTAAGAATGTTAGTATATAATATCTCTTGGAAAATTTAAGGAGGGGAAAGAAAATGGACTATGAGAGGGACAAGTTAGTGGACTTGAACAATCTCCACTTTGAGTGGATGAGGCAGGTTCAATTGGCCAAGGACTATGAAGAGGAGGTGGTGTTAGCAAAGAAGAAAGTTGATGACTTCGAGGAGAAGGTGAAAGTGGAAGAAGCTCTTGCTGGAGAAAGAGCCCGGACCAAACTCTCCACTTCTGGAAAGTTCACTGTTGACATGGTAAGAGATGCTGTGATGCTTGACACTGAGTTCTCAGAAAGAAAGGAGGAATACAGGAACGCAGTTCTGGAGTTAGGTCTTTGCCGAGCAGCATCAAAATCCATTGATACCAAGAAGTCAGCTCTTGAAGCTCTGGTGGAGTTATTCAAACGGGAATACTTCGGCACTCCTTTCGAACACCGGGACTATGAGGAATGGGAGGGAAAAAGGTTCACTAAAGACACAGCCAAAGTCCTCAGGGATCAGGCTAATGACCGGGCCAAGGAAGCAGCCCAAAAGAAAAGGAGAAGTTAAATATGGCAGGAAGACCAAGTGTAGTAGACAGGAGGAAGCAGGCAGCAGCCAGGGCACGTCAGAAGGCATCAGAGTCCCAAGCAAGGCATGCTGGATCAGATTACCTGAAGTGGCCTGGAAAGAAGTTCCAACCCAAGGACAAGGCCACAACCCTGTGGTCAGTTATCCCTTACATCGTCAAGGAGAGGAATCACCCGGATGGCTCCGACCTTCAAGATCAACTTTGGTATAAACGCCCCTATGTAATCCATGCAGGAATTGGAGCTGGTGAGTATGGGAAGCGGGTTGTTTGTCCCCGGACCTTCCACCCCAGAGCCCAATGCTCAGTTTGTGAGGATGTTGAAGCCCTCCGCAAAGCAGTTCGGGACCGACGGAAACAACTCACTGAGGAGGAGTTCAAGAAAGAGATGGACTCCGCATCCACTTGTAAAGGCAAACACCGGGATCTTATGCTTGTCTATTCCCACGACGACCAGGAGATATACCTAGTGGACGAGGCCCACGGTGGGGGCAATATGGTTGGGTTCGGAATGCTTCTGGACTCCCGAATCACCAACCCTCTGGCGGAGGAATGGGCGGCATTCTACCTGGATGGTGATGACGGCATGGCCCTCTCCATCACCTGGGCTGGATCTGGATCTGGTGGTAAGATGGACTGGGTGAAGCCCATTAGCATCGACTTCGTTGACCGGAAGAAAGCTCCTGTACCTGCCTCAGTTTGGGAAAAGGCCGTGGAGTTGTCTGAACTCCTGGTCAAGGTATCTGACAAAGAGCTTTGGGCCATGTACCAGGAACTTCCTCCAGAAGAGGAAGAAGACGAAGAGGAGCCAGAAGAAGAGGAGGAGCCTGAGCCAGAAGAATCAGAAGAGAAGGATGAGTTGGATGAGATGGACCGCTCAGCTCTCAAAGCTTTAATCAAGGAAAAAGGTCTGGATATCAAGGTCACCAAGTCCATGACTGATGATGAGATTCGGGACTCTATCCGAGAATCCGAGGAGGATGAGGAAGAAGAGGAAGATGACGATATCCCTTTTGAAGAACCTCCAGCCAAGGAGGAGCCCAAGAAACTAGCAAGAACAAGGACCACAGCACCCCCAACTAAGGAAGAGAAACCTTCCAAGGGTAAGTGCCCGGGTGGGGGCACTTTTGGCAAGGACTTCAATGAATTGGATGCTTGTGCTAAGTCCTGCCCTGATGCCACTTATGATGAGTGTGCAAAGGCCAACTAGATTCAATTAGGTTGTAGAATGCAATTTCCCCTGGAAAAGAAATATCTCCAGGGGTTTTTGGATTCAATAACTGATGGGAGGAGGTGGTAAAGAGAGATGCCAAAATACATCAATGCAAGCCAGGCTCATAAAATTCTAATACGAAAGGGATTCAACTTGAGCTATCCCACTGCTATAAAATGGTTGAGGGATAATGGGTTGGCAAACCAGATTGGCCCATATGGAACAATAAGTGTGGATCTGGAGATGATGAATGAATACCTACACTCATTGACTAAAGCCAAGGAAAATAACAAGAAAGCCAAAAGATCAAATTTTTGGCTTCCTAGCCGAAAACCACCAGGAAGGAAAAAACAAAATGCCGAAGGAGAGAACCAAACCATTAGCCCAGCAAGTTCTGGAAAGAAAATCTGAACCTATATCTATAAAAGAACCTCCAGTCAAGCGGTTCCTATCCACCGGATGCTCAGTCCTTAACTGTATCTTGAGTGATAGAGTAGATGGGGGATGGCCTAGTGGGAGGTTGAGTAATCTGATTGGAGATAGCGATACAGCCAAGACTGTACTTGGTCTCCATGCTCTAGCAGAAGCTTGTAGAAATCCAGCTTTTGATACCTATGATCTCATCTACAATGATATTGAGGGTGCTCTTACTCCAGACACCCTCAATATGTTTGGAAAGAAGTTCCAGGCCCGTACCAAGTTCTTGATACCAGGAGATGAAGACAATCAGCCTCCAAGCACTATTGAAGAGTGGCACTGGAGGCTTTTGGATCGATTTGAAGATGGAAATCCCTTCATAGAAATATTGGACTCCTTTGACTTCCTGCCCAGTCAAGCCGACTTGGATAAGAGCCAGGAGCAAAAGAAAGCATTCATGGCTGGGAAGGAGTCCAAGGGCACCTACCAGATGTCCAAACAGAAGCACTTCAAACAGATGCTAAGGGAGATCAAGGGGATGATCTGCCAGACAGACTCCATTATTATAATCATCTCCCAAACCATTGATAACATTGGGAGTATGTTTGATCCCAAGACAGTAGCTGGAGGTAATGCTCTGGAGTTTGCCAGTAGGATAAGATTCTGGCTATCAAAGCTGGAGACGGACAAGGTTAACAAAAGAATTATAGGTCGGAAAGTCCGATCCAAGTGTAGCAAGAACCATATCACAGGTAAGCTTCGAGAAGCTCCATTATGGGTATATTCTGGACTAGGAGTGGATGATATCCGTACCTCCGTTGATTTCCTGGTTACTGAGGGAGCTTGGAGTAAAGTAGGTGGTTGGATTGCTCCGGATGGAATCACGGACCAAAAGATGCAAGTCAAAGATCTTATCAAATACATTGAGACTAATAAACTCCAGCGTGTACTCAATAAACTGGTACAGAAGAAATGGAATGCTATTGAAGATAGTTTAAAATTGGACCGGGAGGCAAGGTACGAATGAAAACCTCCTCTGCTAAGGACAAGGGCCGAAGACTTCAGAAGTGGGTGGCCGAGAAGATATCAGAACTAACTGGCCTGGAGTGTGGTAAAGATTGCCCATTAGAATCCAGGCCAATGGGTCAGACTGGGCCAGATATAAGGATGGATCCAGGGGCCAGAAAGGCTTTCCCCTTCACTGTAGAGTGTAAGAACACAGAAAATTGGAGTCTCCCTAGCGCCATCAAGCAGTGCAAGGCCAATCTATATCCAGACACTCAGTGGCTAGTAGTGCTTGGAAAGAACCGACTCAAGCCTGTGGTAGTGTTGGATGCGGAGACCTTCTTCTGTCTATTGGAGCAGATCCATGGTAAAGAATCTGAAGATAAAGAACTTCCAGTGCCACAAAGACCAAGAGTTCGAACTCGACCCAGGAGTTAACGTCTTCGTTGGGAAGAGTGGGGCTGGGAAGTCTGCTGGAGTAATCCGTCCCCTCAAATGGTTGGCTTTCAACAGACCTCTTGGGGACTCCTTCAGAAGATGGGGCAGTGATACGACCTGGACCGAGATTCAGTTGGAAGAGGAAACCAACATAGCCCGCAAGAAGTCCAACAAGGAGAACTGCTATGAGATGCTAGAAGGGCGGAAGGATATGCAATACTTTGGCTCCTTCGGGCAGTCACCCCCAGAGGCTATCCAATCAGCACTAAACCTATCAGCAATCAACTTCCAGTTCCAGCATGACCAGCTTTACCTACTGTCCTACAGCCCCCCAGAGGTTGCCCGAGTGCTGAATGAACTCACCGGTCTGGACAAGATAGACAGAGCATTTGCCCGCATTGGTTCCAGACTCAGGAAGGAAACCCAGGAGACCGACACCAATAAGACAATCAAGGAGAAGCTGGAAAAGGGTCTAGATAGCTACAAGGACCTTGACCAGCTGGACTCATCCCTGATGGTCGCAGAGCAGCTAGAGCAACAAGCAACAGACAGAGCCATCAAGGCCAGCTCCTTGAAGTCCATGGCCACCAGAATCAGGAATGCAGAGGAGAGGGTATATCAATTTGATGGACTGGGAAAACTCAAGACCCTTGGAGAAGATTTGGAAGCTAAATTTGCCCTATTTCATGAACTCTCCGATAAAGGGGCAAGACTTTATACCATGACAAGTATGATCGATGAGAAATTGGCCAAAATACGATGCCTAGGCAGGGTGTTTGATCTCAGGAAGGAGGTGGAAAAGCTCCAGGCTAAAGTTTTCAAAGCGAGAGAGCTTCAGGAGAAATCAGAGTCAATAGGATCACTGGCAGCCATAAAGCATAGCCTGAACATTCAGATAGGTGAGATGGAGATAATGCTTGAGGACCTACACCACCAGTTTGATAAGCTGATGCCTGAGCAATGCCCACTATGCGGGAGGAGCAAATGAAAGAAAAACCAGATGCCATCATAGTCGGGGACATACATGCCAGGGATGACCAGCCTCCATGCAGGTTGGACAACTTCTGGGAAACACAGATCAGGAAGTTCAAATGGCTGAGGGATCTGTGGGATGAGTATGGCAGACCAGTGGTGCTTCAGCCGGGAGATTTGTTCCACCGATGGAAGAGCAGCCCTCAGGTGATCTCAGCAGTGATGAACTATCTTCCGCCTATGGTCACCATCCCAGGAAATCCGGGCAAGCACAACTACTACAACCAGGAGGGGTTTGAGAAAGATGCCTTGCACGTTATACAATCCTCATTCTTGGATTGGGAAGTGATGAACAGTTACGAATGCTCGTTCTATGACTGGTTCTCGGTGCATTCCTGTCTATGGGGGCAGTCTCCCAGGCCTTTAGTTAAAACAGACAGCAAGCGAAAAGTGCTCCTCACTCACACAATGATCCTTGACTGTCCGGAGATGTTTGAGGGAGAGAACGGAAATGACTTCCTGAAGAAACATAAGGATTATGACCTCATAGTAACAGGTCACAACCACAAGCCAATGGAGTTTGGCCTGGGTACAAGAGTGCTGGTGAACCCAGGCTCTTTCACCAGACAGACTGCTTCAGAGACCCATAAGCCAAGAGTGTACTTATGGTGGGCCAAGAAGAATAGGATTGAGGCTATATTCATGCTAACAGAAGAGGATGCAATTACCAGAGAGCACATCGATCAGGACAAGGCCAGGGATGAGAGGATTGCCAGCTTTGTTGAGTCCTTGGCCGACAGCACCCTGGATGTCTCAATAGACTTTCTCAAGAACATCATCGGAGCCTTGGAATCGAACAAGATCAGAAGTGTGGTTAAACAACGAGTAATGGAGGCTGTGGAAGATGAGTGACATTGAGGATAGACTGTTGGTCCTGAAGAAGAAGAAAGATGTTCTGTCGGGTAAGCTCGACAGAGCCAAGTGGGAGAAGGAACAGCTGGAGAAGGAGCTTCTGGAGAAGTACGGGCTGAAGACCGCCAAGGATGCCGAGAAGGCAGCAAAGAAGCTGGAGGCGGAGGCAGCAGCAATCAGAGAGGAGCTGGACAAAGGACTGACTAAGATAGAGGAGGACTACAAAGACCTGCTGGAGATGGCGTGATGGACCTGGGGCAACTAAGGGCAAAGGCAGAGCAGCTAAAGGGACAGAGAAGTCAGCTCCAGAAGCAGCTCAAGGAGGCAAGACACAGCTATGTGTCAGCATTCAGAAGTCTCAAGGCGACCGAGGAAGCCAGGGCATTCATACAGAAGGTTGCCGCTCAGACCCAGGAGCAGATCCGCTTCCACATCACCGATCTTGGCAGTATGGCTTTGGAGGCTGTGTTTGGCCCAGGCATCCAGCTCGGACTGGACTTCGAGGAGAAGCGAGGCAAGACCGAAGCAAGGCTTTGTTTCGTGAGAGGAGAGGAGAGGACTGACCCACTGGAAGCTGATAGCGGAGGAGCCAGCGACATAGCTGCCTTTGCTCTCCGATGCAGCTTGCTGATGATCCAGAGACCAGTCCCAAGGAAGCTGCTGGTGCTGGATGAGCCTTTCAAGAACATCAACGACCCAACCAGGGAGATGCATCAGAGAGCTGCTGAGATGGTGAAGGAGATAAGCCAGAGGCTTGGAATCCAATTCATAATAGTGACGATGCTGCCGGAGCTGGCTGAGGTGGCCGACAAGGTATTTACGATCAGGTAAGGAGGAGGGAGAAGCATGAGGCTCGAAAGGCTGAAGATCTGCTTGGACTGTGACAACGTATGGGAGAATGAGGGCGGAGAGGGATGCCCCAAATGCGCCGGGAAATCCTGGCAATGGGTGGCAAATTGGCTTCCTGTTATTAAGGATGCTGAAAAGCCTCAATCTTTAGACAGAGGAGTAAGCTGAGTGGACACCACAATCATAATTCCAGCAAGATATGGCAGCAGCAGGTTCCCAGGTAAGCCGATGGCCAAGATACTGGGCAAGCCGATGATTGAATGGGTTTGGCGGGCAGCTATGGCCACAAAGGACAGAAGCAGAAGAGTGAAGTCAGTCATAGTGGCCACAGACTCAGAGGAAATACACCGATTCTGCACGTTTCTCGGAGCTTGGACAGAGCTGACAGATTTAAGGCACTCTAACGGGACCAGCAGGTGTCTTGAGGTGTGCGACAGGCTAGGGCTAAAGGGAGGGGTGATGATACTCCAAGGGGATGAACCACTGGCCAGCCCAGAGCTTCTTTGCAGTATACTGAAAAGAATGTCGCATATGAATCCAGATCCCAGCCCGGTAACAGCCTGCTGTAAATTCAGCAGTCCACAGGAGATGAAAGATCCCAATGCGGTGAAGGTAGTATTAGGACATGACTGGAAAAGTCTTTACTTCTCCCGCACCTATCTCGAAGGGAGTTTTCGCCACATCGGCATCTATCTGTATGATGTATGGGCTCTCAAGATGCTATCGGAAATAAAGCCCGGACCGCTGGAAGTTTGCGAGGGACTCGAACAGCTCAGAGTGCTGGAGTACGGGTGGAAATTTAGGGTGGTAGAATGGACTTGTGAACCAAGGACTATTTCTGTGGATGTTCCCGAGGACATTCCGAGGGTGGAAGAGGAATTCAGAAGATTTACATCTGCTCAGATTTAATGGATCAAAGGAGAAGAATAAATGGCGGAATCACTTTTCATCATCCCTTTCGGCAAACATCGCGGCTCCGGAATCGAGGATGTGCCAACCTCTTATCTCGAATGGCTGACCGAGCAAGATTGGTTCACCGAGAAATTCTCGGAGGGCACCAAGGCAATCGGTAAGGAACTGGAGTTCCGGCAACGCTTTGGTGATGGCGATGAACCCGATGAAGATCGGAACTGGAACAGAAAACTGAGATGAAACCAAGCATTTGAAGGAGAAGGCGACATGGCGATAAGATGCTTTTATCACGCAGCAGATCTTGACGGCCATTGTTCCGGTGCAATCGTGAAGTACCGATTCCCGGAAGCTATCATGCACCCTATCAACTATGGAGATGAGTTTCCTTGGTATGAGATCAAACCGGAAGATGAAGTCTATATGGTGGACTTCTGCTTGCAGCCGGAACATCAAATGTTGAAACTGTATGAAGTGCTAAGGAGTGACGAAGAAAAAGAGCATGACCGGGATGGTAATCTGTGTTGGATAGACCATCATGTATCGGCAATAAAAGCTATGGAGGATATTGGATGTTATCCTTATGGCAGGACAGGTGTATCCAAAGCTGCCTGCGAACTCACTTGGGAATACCTGTTCCCCAATCGTCCGGTTCCGTTGGCCGTCAAACTGCTCAGTCTTTACGATTCCTGGACGTATCATGGCCACGAACTTGAGGACATGGTTCTGCCATTCCAGATGCGAATGAGGATGGAAGATTTGGACCCGAAGGATTGGGATAGTTCTGGAAAGTGGTGGTATTCTTTTTTCTATATAAGCCACCTAGAGTATTCATGGGTAGGAAAATCAATGACCAATTTTATCGAAGAAGGCTGTCTCCTCCTTCGCTACGACGAAGCTAACAAAGCGAAATATGCCAGGACGTATGCGTTTGAGACGACCTTGCACCTCTTTTCTCACCAAGTTATCCGACCCCGTGCATTCAAAGCCATCGCCGTCAACCTTGGCCATACAAACAGTAAGGTGTTCGACTCGGTTTATGATCCAGCCAAGCACGAACTGATGGTCTCATTCGTCCGCCGCTCTGACAAGCTCTGGAACGTCTCACTCTACAGCACCAAGCCAGAGATTGACTGCGGGGAGATTGCCAAGTCATTCGGAGGCGGAGGTCACAAAGGCGCGGCTGGATTTCAGGGCAAGGAACTGCCGTTCGAGTATTGATATGGGATATTGATGACCGAAACAATCCTTTGCGAAATATGCCATGAACGACTAGCGCGGCCTGGCATGAAAACCTGCTGGCCGCTGCCAAGCACGAGCGGCGCACTCCCGAAGCGCAAATCCTGTACTGGCTGGATATCGTTGCCCTTGAGACTAATTCTGAAGAAAATCTTGCAGGCTATCTGAAGCCTCATGCCGCAGAACTGCTGGAATGCCTGACTGAGGAAGATGTGCCGACATAAAGAATAACTCAGAAAGATAAGAACAAACAATATAAACACCCCATCCTGGTTTAAGCTGAGATGGGGTGTCTGCTTATTTTATATCGCACAGAAGTCTAAGGCTCAGTCACCTCTACACCATTGAAGCAATACCACTTGCCCTCGGTGGAAGTGGTCTCATTGCCAGTCCACCAAGCATACCAGATAGGAGTTGGGCCTGTGGAAAGCCGAACAGTTCCATCGTCTGACCACCAGTTGCAATCTTCGCAGTCGGTACACAGGAAAGTGGCCATGTACCCATTTTCAAGCGTTGTCCAATCAGGTCTTTGGCTAAAGGTTCCTCCAGAAGTAAGAGGAACATTGCCGATATATCCAAAAGGCGTCCACGTTCCAGGTTCCCCATCTGTCGTACAAACCCAGCCTATTGGCTGTCCTACACCAATTGCTCCTGGATGTAGATTCCAGGCAATCTCTCCCTTATAGTGATATCCGGTGGCCTGGTATAGAGGATCTGTGGAATCAGGGGAGGTGATGGCTGTAAACTCCACAGGATTGTGATAGTTAATGCCCCATGGATAGCCGTGTCGGAGTCCTAAATTTCCGCCAATACGGTCCAGCCTCTTGGTGGTATCATCGGCAACATTGTCAATGTTATTCCTGATCACGACTCCAATTATGTCTCCCGGATTGTACTGGGTGTCGCCTAGGAACGAGTAGCAGTAGGAGTCTAATTTAACATCGTCATACCTAGTGGAGTTGTCTTCTTTCTCAAAGAAATTCCCCTCTATCACCATATTTCTGATCTTAAATTCCCCAGCATCAGGAACATATTCGGTCTCATCCCAGCTAGCAGCAGGTCCTCCAGCAACATCTACTTGGATCGCGCTCGTCCCATGCCCAGAGTGTCCTCGTCCCCAATTCTTGAAGTAATTGTTCTGGATCATAACGTCAGACACACCATATGGAGAACCGGAGACAAGGATACCAGCACCCATAAGCTCTGCGAAGATATTGCCCTCGATCTTCGCCCCGTGGGTGCTGGTGAGGGCGATTCCTGCCGGCACGCCAAAACCCATCCCGTATCTGGTGTCATTATCCTCGCCGGTTATCACATTGCCGATGATATTGATGTTGTAGTTTGCGGCTCCAGCAGCAGTTGCATCTGTCCAATTGCCCCCAGCTCTGCCGATCATGTGGATTCCGTAGATGTACTTGTCGGCTCCTCCTCGCCACATGCTTCGAATCACATTATTGGAGAGGGTGACATTCTTGACCTCCCCAGAGTTCCAGAAGCGAACTCCGGTGGAACAATTCTCCATTATGTTGTCGGTCACTTCTACATTCTCAAGCAGGACAGCCCCACGGGATTGGGCGCTCGCTATCCAAACCCCAGGATCGCAGTATAGGATGACATTGTTGGTGGCTTTAGAGTTGGAAGCGTGAAGCTCGATCCCGCCCGACCAAGTATAGGTAGGTTCAGGTTGTTCAATTCTATTTCCGCTAACGATGGTGTTGTTCCACTCGCTGTAAATAAAGCTGAAATCCACGTTGTAATTATTTCCAGGCACTCCGGTCCCACCGCCGTACATCACACAGTCGGTTATGGTCAGACCGGCCCCCTTTGTAGCGCTACTCGTGTAGTTGGCCACAATATTGTTATGTCCTGGGTTGTTCGAAATATAAACATGATCGATTGATACATTGCTCCCACCATCATCTAGTCGGATTGGAATGCTGGTCCTGGTCTTTCCAGACGGTGTCAGGTTGTTCAAACCATTCATGTTAATCTGCAGATCCCGGATCACCACGTTGTCAATATCGAACCCCTGGAAGACATGGGCGTTGCTGGTATCGTCGTTTGGCTGGTCATATATGTGGTCGTCTACCTTGATGGTGGTGCTGTGCATCCCCATGCCAGCAATAGTCATATTGTCTTTGAGGTTGACGAAGTAGTTCTTGAGATAGTTCTTCTCCCCGCATGCAGTAAGATCCTCACACTTTCTGATTTCCTCGGCAGTGAGGAGATAGGTTCCACTGTTGAACTGGATGGTAGACCCAGAGGCAGCAGATTCAATTGCGGAGTTGATGGCTGTGCCCATTCCGGCCGTTCCGTTGGCACTGTCCTTCCACCAGTCAAGATAGATGGTCCCAGGCTCAGTAAAGCTGACAGCGGAGTCCTCGTCAAAGATCTGCTGTTTTGGACTAGCAGTGATGTAACTGGGCGAAGGTATGGAGAGGGTCTTCCCAGAATCGACCTTAAATTGGCCGGTCCCGGTGAAGTCCAGCTTCATGGTGTCTGGAATGGTTATGTCATCTGCCAAGCGGTAAGTCTCAGTCAGCTTCAGTGTGCACCCAGTAGCAGGGCAAGCAGTAATTGCCACCCTCAAAGCTACTGAGTCGTCCGTAACGCCGTCCCCATTAGGACTGAAGGAATCCATCCAAAGGTCAGTTCCGAAGTTGGGTGGATTATCTCCACCACCTCCCCATCCTCCCGTTATGATGTCACTTATGTATTCCAGAATAGAGCTTAGGGCGCTGTCTATTATGTCCATGTTTGTGTTGATCTTTGTGTCCCAATTAGCCGATCCCCTACTGGGCTTTGTGAGGTTGTAGTTGGTGGTATAGGAATCGGCCCACACCAGTCCACCAGCAATCAGGAGTCCGATAGACACGACCACTGCGATTAGCTTCTTCATAAACACTCTCCTTTGATTTACTCTGTTCGCTTCCACATATAAACTACAACATAAGGTGGCAAGTTATTGTGCGCCGCTCCGCCGCCTGTGTTCTGGTTGGTGGCGGTAGCGGCCGGAATCAGGTATTCTCCAGGGTCAAAACCGGAGGACGAAGTATCTTTGTCTGCGAATATATCCCACGTTGTGGCAGTTCCAGTTGTTAGGCGTTTTTCTAGCGAACTCAGGTCGTGTTGATGGGGATTCTGCACATGCGTATGCTCCGGCATCTCGGCGCTGGTGAGCTTATGCGTCTTCTCGCCCCCGGTCTCCTCCGCTGTATCGAAGTCCTCGTCCTCGCTGGTCTGGCCCACCAGGAATTGTCCCTCGGCTATTCGTTCCCATGTGCCAAAGCCCAACAAGGTTCCAGGGTTGGTGGCCAGGACAGACAGGAAGATGGATCCAACCGGCCAGGCAGCTTCTATCCCATCGCCCGATCCTGATGGAGAGGCGGTTTTCTGGTAAGAATACTTGCCGCCAGAGGCAATCCACTGCCCGCCCTCTACGGAGTCTATCAGGTACGGTATGTTCTCCTCATCGTAGGCGCTCCCATAGGCACTTGCACTTGGTGAGACTAGGGGCATCTCATTCCAGACATACTGGGTGAAAGGCATGTGCCCTCCGGGACTATCCGGCTCCTGGATCGCCACCACCATGCTGCCCGACCGAGAAGCTCCCAGCAGGCTTAGCTCTGGGCTGGGATCATCTATGTCTGCAACAGCCAGCACCACAGCTCCAGGAGGTATGGCCCCAGCAGGGATGCTCCCATACCCAAATGAATCAGTGAGAGGAGTCGTAAACTCAATCAGACTCATATGGCAACCTTTCCCGATCCCCAAGAAGAGTGATAAAACATGGCATCTACATATTCCACAAACTCAAATTCCATCCGCTCCCTAGAGTTCTCCTGGGCTGGAATGAGCTTCTTGTTGACCAGCTGGTACTGTATCCTCTCCTCATTTGGCCTGGCTATTGCAAAGGTGTCAAACCTGCTCCCCGTATAAACTCCGTCCACCTCTATGACCTGGGTGTCTTCGTCCCAGGGACCAACAACATCGAGCTCGTATCTGTCTCCATCCGGATCTATGGCGAAAAACTTGGCCTTTCCGGAGTAGGTGGCTGCGGCCATGTTCACGTACTGATCCAGGCGTATGAGTGAGGCGGAGGAATGATCTCCTCCCAGCCTTCCACTGAAGGAGTGAACATTAGTTGGGTGGATTATCTCCACCACCTCCCCACGTTCGCAGAATATTGCCTCGGGACCAGTCTGGAGCTTCCCATGTCTGGTGATCATCTCCGTCTTCTGCATCCTGAATGTTGCCTCTCTTAAAGCCTGGTCTCTGGTTATGCAACCCCTAAGCTCGATAGATGCTATCTTGGGCTGTGTCGTGAGGGACTCAAACCAGGTTGCCTTGGCTATCACTGATGTGCGCTGGTAGTTCCTTGCACTGTCCCAATAAATAATCTCAACAGCATCCACCTTCTCTGGCTTCTCATAGGTTTCCCAGGAAAAGGAGTTTTTGATTATGTTGCCTCTGGAGAAGACATAGGAGGAAGTTCGGGGCTTATCGATGAGAACAGTCCATGTATCTCCATATTGGACTATTTTCGCCCTTCCTACTTGCTCCACGTGGTAGAACAGATTATCGCTGACGCTGCCATTCTCATCAAACGCTATGTGACACTCAGCCCTCGCCACACCGTCTACAAGACCAGAGCACCAGAGCTCCCACTCCTCCCAGGCAGTCTTGTTGATCTTGGTAGGGGAGATGCCCCGTCCTGTTCTTGGGTCAGTAAGCCCAAAATACGCCACATAGGGAGGACAGTAGGCAGTCACATTCATATATCCTGTATCAGCCCAGTTCCTCACGGCAACTAAGCCTCTGCTCTGCACTATCCTTATGGGAGGGACCTGGCCGCTAACGTTGTCGGTGGCCTTAATTCCTACTGTGACCATTTGCACTCCGGGATAGAGCAGA
>Ga0302236_1000498_pt1 | contig 36404 bp, 27 predicted proteins | sample AAG_UR_Gly_MG_FD_193509 | JGI IMG/M metagenome (GOLD analysis project Ga0302236, IMG submission 193509) | Enriched activated sludge microbial communities from anaerobic digester in WTTP, New Holstein, Wisconsin, United States - AAG_UR_Gly | ecosystem: Engineered > Bioreactor > Anaerobic >...
CCCATGGCCCTTGCCGGATTACAGGAATCGTGGAAGGTGACGCGATAGCCGTCATTTCGTGAAGGGTCGAGCCTCAATTTATTATAATGTATGAGGTCCGAGGTGAACTCGCAGATATGGACCATTTTGGTGGAACGGGCATGGTCGAAGCGCGTCCCGGTGATGGAGGATACCGGGTCGCCCTTCGTCTCGGCGGGACCGTTCATGGTGTCCATGTACTGGTGCATCACGCGCCACATATGACCGCATTCGCCGCCGATTATGTACTTCACGCCCAAGCGTTTCGCCTCGGCGTATATCTTTGCGTTAAGGCGTTTCACCATCTCGTGCGAAAAGAAGAGGCCGAAGTTCCCCCCCTCGGAGGCGTACGAGCTGAATGTGTAGTCCAGCCCTATCTCGTGGAAGAGCATGAGATAGCCGTAGAACGTGAAGATGTGCGGATCGGCGAATATATCGGCCGACGGGATTATAAAAAGGACCTCGGCGCCTTTTCTGTTAATGGTCGGGTTTAAGCGTAGGCCTGTGATCTCCTCGATCTCATCGACGGCGAACTCGATATTGTCCTTAAAGGTGTGCGGTTGGATTCCTAAATGGTTCCCGGTGCGGAAACAGTTGGAGGCCGGCTCGATTATCCAGTTTATGTTAAGCCCTACGAGGTTTAGGAGCTCCCTTCCCATCATCGTAATCTCGGCCGTATCGATACCGTAGGGGCAGTATATCGAGCATCTTCGGCATTCTGTGCACTGGTAAAAATAATAGAACCACTCACGCAGCACCGACTCGTCCAGCTCGCGCGCGCCTACGAGCCTGCCTAACAATTTTCCTGCGGCGGTAAAGCGCTTCCGGTAAACCGAACGCATAAGCTCGGCCCTTAAAACCGGCATGTTTTTCGGGTCACCTGATCCGATAAAATAATGGCATTTGTCCGCGCATGCGCCGCAGCGGACACAGATATCCATAAAGAGTTTGAATGATCGAAAGCGAGAAAGGCGCTCTTCGAAACCCTTTATAATTATTTCCTCCCAGTTTTCCGGAAGCTTCCAGTCGTCGTCGTAGGGTTGCCACTCTCTGGGGTTGGGCTGTTCGAGATATTCAACGTGTTTGGGCGCCCCCGAAAAGCAGTACGTTCCCTTGCGGAATCCGGGCCTTGTGTCCATCCAGCCTCTTCCGGATGGTCGAAGGTCGAATTTCATCAACTCATCGTGGCTCAATTTAAGTGCCATTTTATTCCCTCTCCAGTTGATATCCGGCGGCTTTCAGTCTGTCTCTAAATTCGTCCTCCCATTCCTCATAGGTATGCACCTTCACCGGATGGTTCCACGGATTGATATGGCGCCTGAGGCGGTTGGTATTGGCGAGATTGCGGGTCGGCGAAAGAAACACGCCGGCCATATGGCTGAGTTTTGAAAATGGAAAAATCGCGAAGAAAACACAGACGAGAAAGAGATGGATGTAGAAGGCTGAACCAAGCCCCTCCGGAATAGAGGGCGAAAACAGCAGGAGGCTCATTATAAGTTTCTTCGCGGCGACGACGTCGGTCTTTACGAAATAGCGCATTATTATTCCCGACAGGGCTATTCCGATAAGCATGAAAAGAGGAAAATAATCGGAAAGAAGCGAGATGTACCTTACCTGGGGCACGATGATCCTTCTGACGAGGAGGTATGAAAGCGCAAGCATAATGAGGACGTTTGTGATGTACAGCTCGGGCAGTCCTATCTCGAAGAGCCCATCCAGCGAGTGCGTCAGGCTAACGAGGAAGGGAACCGGCTCCGAAAAAAAGCGCAGATGGCGAATAAAGATGATTAAAAAAGACCAGTGGAACATCATGGCGAAAATCCACAGCCATTTACTGGAGCCGTACGCCAGTTTGGGTCCGGGGTGTATCTCGGCCCTGGTGTTTCGGAAGAGAGACCTGAAAAAGAGCACCTCCAGGGCCATGCGCCCGAGGAGGCTCGGAAGACCTGATGGGCTTTCCAGACGTTCCGATTTGATCCAGGGAAGAGATTTTGCCTGGCCGGCGGTAGTGGTGATGCGGAATGGAACCGCCGACCTGGCCCAGTCGATCAGCCGAAACAGTATTCCGCCGAGAAAAAGCACGGACGCCGCATAGGGGAACCATATTCCGAAAAGGGCCGGAAGTTTCCCGGCGCCTGCGTACGCCGCAAGACTAAGCGCACAGACGAGAATGAAGGAGAGTGTTAATCCCATATAAAAGCTCCGTTTGTCAGAAATCGCCCGTCGTCTCCGACAGGCCGAGCCGCTCGAAAACCTTGCGGTTGCGTCGCTTGAACTCATTCATCGCCACATCGTAAAGCTTTTCACGACATGAAGCGTAGCGGTCGAAGGCGTCGAGGGCCATGCCGTCTATCCTGGAAAAAAGGGCGAATCTTTCCCTCATCGGGCCGGCGGAATCGCCTCCCCATCCGGGTGTCTCCATTATCGCGTCTTTAAGCATGAACACGAACGAAACGGCCTGGGAGGCGCTGTACTCCTGGACCGCTCGCACCCTGACGAAGCGGTCGAGCGATTCGGAATAGAGCGGCTCATCGGGGCCGCCGATCAGACTGTCCATTACTATTGCCGTCACTTCGTTAATCGCCGCGCCGACCGGATTGGCAAACCGATCGTTCTGGGAGGCGAGGAATGCGGCCCCCTGGCTCGGGTATGACGCGAGCACCATCCTCCTCCATCGGGCAAGGATGTCGTCCCTGTTTGCCTGTAAAAATTCTGTAATTTTCATTGATATGCTAATTCGTCGAAAACGAGCAAAGGACTTTTGCAATCAAACTATCATATACATAAACCTGTGGTTCAGTCAATACCCAAAATGTCTACAGGCAGACTCCGGCAATCCCGGCCCCCGCAACGTACACCCTCGTAAAACCCGCGGCCTGTAAAATCGACCATGCCTGATACGAACGCGCCCCCCGTCCACACATCAAAACATAGGAAGTGTTTTTATCGAGCCCGCCTATCTTCGCGCGAAGCTCGCCAAGGGGTATGTGTATAAAATTTCCCGGTTCGTAATGGCCTGGCCTGTTCTCCTCGAATTTGTCGCCCTCGCGAATATCGAGCCAGATAAATTTATTCCCGATGAGCTCTTCGTACAGGGATGAGTCGGCGCCCGGAGGAAGCATCTTCAGGCCTCGCGACCGGGCCCTGGCAAGCGAAGCCAGGTGGTGCAGCGGATCCATGGCCTCGGAGTAGGGCGGGGCATATCCGTGCTCGAAATCGAAAAGGTCGTCGATACGACCATCGCGCTGCAGCATGGAGGAAAAAACGTCGATACGCCGGCAAATATCCCCGGCCCCGGCGGCCTGAAGGCCAAGCAGACGGCCGTCAAGCGGGTCATAGATCATCTTCAGCACAATTTCCCTGGATTCCGGATAATAGTCCGGTTTGTCCGGGAAGGCGCCCCAAACGCATTCATATGAAATTCCAGCCTCAGCAGCGAAGGTCTCACTCAATCCAACACATCCCATGTTGATGTTACATATCTTGACAAGAGCGGCGCCTGATGCGCCACGAAACCGCGCCTGGTTTCCGGCAATATTCTCGGCGATAACCCTGCCATGCCTGTTGGCGAGCGAACCAAGCGGAAAAGAGGCCCGCTCTCCCGTTAGTAAATTACGGATCTCCACGCAGTCGCCGCCGGCGTAAATGAATGTATCTGATGTGCGGAGGCGCTCGTCCACCAGTATACCGCCTTGCTCTCCGATTTCGAGTCCGCAATCTCGAGCGAGCCCGCTCTCGGGGCGGACCCCAAGGCACAGGAATACGAAATCGGCTCCAATCGAAGAGTCCTTAAGCTCCACCACGGGCCTGCCGTCTTCCAGAAAAATCCTTTTAACCTCGCTACCGGTTCGCACCTTAATGCCGCCGGCATCGAGCTCCTTCGCCGCGTAAACGGCGATCTCCTTGTCGAATCCTTTAGGCAGAAGTTGTGGTTCGCGTTCAATGATGGTCGTATCGAATCCCCAGACCGTGGCCGCTTCGGCCAGTTCGCAACCGATATATCCGCCGCCTACGATAACGAGGCTCCCAATTTTTCCGCTCTCGGCGAGCTTCCGAAACGAGATTGCGTCGTCGGGCCTGGTGAAGAAACGCACCAGAGGGCTCTCTTCAACGGGGAAGGGAGGGGGTTTAGGGCATGCACCGGTCGCAATAACCAGGGTGCCGTATCCATGCGTTTGGCTTTTTCCGGTTGCGATATCCTTTACGACGACCGTCTTACCGGATCTGTCTATAGAAACGACCTCGATCCCGGTAAGGACATCGAAGCCCTTGGTGTTTCTGAAGAAGTCGGGATTGCGCTCGACTCCATAGGATGTACGGGTAAGCTCGCCGAAAGTAGGCACATCCCCCGATGCGAAATAGGGCATGCCGCACGATCCGTAGGAGATATACGGCTCCCTTTGGAAAAGTACAATCTTCATATTCGGGGCACGGCGGGCGAGAGCGGCGCCGGTTTTGGGTCCCGCTGCGACACCACCAATAATGACGACATCCGACGAAGTGCGATCGATCATATTGTCCTCGATAGCCGTTTGATGTTTTATGCAGAGACGAGCTTCAATGACCGTTAATGAGCAAGTTAAACAAAGGAAGCTTTATTCAGCATTCCGTATGAATATAATTCATATTATGAACGTAGTTCGCCCACATCAAAGGTGTCAATCAAATTTCATTAATCGCTTACCGTTTTCGACGATCAGGGCCGCCATTACGTAAAAAATTTTTGTTATTTGATTCCAGCTTGAAAACTGGAACAATTCGATGATGACTTTATCCGCCGCTCATAGCATCAGGATAGAAAAGGCGCGAAAAACGCTTGTAGAATTAGGAAAGCTGATACAAGTCTTGCAGATGCGTGAAAGAACATTCAAAGCGCGTGTTCTCGTTTTCACCTCGGCCCTTTTATATTCACTTTCACAATCGATCGAATGCCTCTGGTTTTTGTCATTCATATCGCTCGCGCCGCTCCTGTATGCTCTCACTCGGGAGAGGTCGGGTATACGGCTTGCTTCCCTTGGCCTTCAGTGGGGCGTGCTTATGGCAACGGGGACCGCTTATTGGATTGTTCACGCTCTCCTGTCTCATTATGAAAAATCACCTTTCTTCACGCTTTTATTTTTTCTTTTCCTGGTGGCGCTTCCGGTCGGAATATTGAGCGGGCTTTTTTTTACGATTTTCGGACTTTTCGAACGACGGAAAACTCTCTTCCTGTGTTGTATTTTCCCATCGCTCTGGGTGATATCCGAGTACATCCGCGAGATTGTTCCCGTATTTATTCCCTGGGGACTTGCGGGTTACGCCGCGGCCGGTGATATCCGCCTTGCACAGGCGGCCTCATCGATCGGGGTATACGGCCTCTCGTTTTTGGTGGCGCTCGTCAACGGCCTGATCTTTAAAACAATCATCCAATTTCACCATTCGAGTTTATGTATGCGCCGGGGTTCAGCTCCGTTATGTTCAATAATCGCCTGTGGACCCTTCGCCACAATGTCCGTTACAATGATTATAATGGCCTCACTCATGGCTTACGGGGACATGGCGCTACGCGAATGGAGTCCCGCGAATAACGCCTCGCCGGGCGAGGAATTGGTTGGCGTGGCCATCGTCCAGGGAGGGCATGATGTAAGGGAACGATGGAACGATCGGAGTTTCGGAATCCGTCTTCTTGAGTATATCTCTTTAACGGGGAAGGCGCCATATAAATGGAACGGTCGTAAAATCGTCATCTGGCCGGAAACGATACTTAACAGCCACGGGGCATTTTCGGCCGCGTCGCTCGGGCTCATCTCTTCATCCATCCCGGATAACTCGAACCTTCTTTCCGGCGGCGTAAGGAAAGATACTTACTCCAGGGTCTATAATTCGGTAGTGCTGATAAAGGGCGGAAAAATCGCAGGCTGGTACGACAAGCACATTTTACTTCCGTTTGCCGAGTACACCCCCCTGGGAGCTGCATTCCTCGGAAAATTCCATGATGCGCCCGACATTTTTACAAGAGGGTCCGGCCCTCGCTTACTTGGTGTCGCGGGCATTCCGCTTGGAGTCAGCATTTGCTTCGAATCCGCGTATCCCTCGCACATAGCGAAGTCGGTACAAAGTGGCGCGCGAATTCTTGTCAATGTTTCCAACGATTCGTGGTTTGGAAGGACGTCGCAGCCGTTTCAGCACCATCGCATCGCACGGGTCCGGGCCATAGAGTCCCGAAGGTACATGGCGCGGGCATCCAACAGCGGAATATCGTCCGTAATAGCTCCTTCCGGGGAGGTGCTTGCCAAAATAGGCCTCGGGGAGAAGGGCGCCGTCTATTCTTCCATTCGTCCGATGGACGGCATAAGCCCCTATCATCGATACGGCAATGTAATGGTGATGATCTCGCTGGCTGTCTCGATAATCTCGATGGTCGCTATGTCATTTCCGGCAATTAGAAAAACGGTTTGAGATGCCCCTACAATAAATACTATCGCGGCATTTTAAAGCCTCTGCCGTACCGCGATTGTCGAATATACCCGATTGGCCCGCAAGCGGCCCTCAGTGCGCGGCTCCCGCGGCAATAGCCTCCCTTCTTCGATAGGATTCGACATCGTCCCCGAATATCTCCTTCTGAAGCGATTCGATAATTCTCTTCCTCTCGCCATCGCTCAGGCCCGGCGCGCTAAGTATTTCCTGTTCGCGGGCCCTGTAGTTTCGATCCTTTTCGATATCCGAGGCGATCTCCGAATCAATGCTCTCCAGGCGGCGAACAATCTCCTCCGGAAAGAACTCCGATCTGAAGGCGCGAATTCTTGCCTTCCGCTCATCCTCGTCCAGCTCTCCAAAGTCTTTCGCGTACATCTGGAGCTTCTCATTATAGCGATCCAGCGGTTTGCGGCCCGCGTCGAAAGGGCTGCCTGATTCACCCCATATATCACGCCCGAGCGCCGATATCTTTGTCTCCTTTTCGGCCCCGTAGGAATTTTCGTTGAGAACGGCCGCCTTTCTCAGCTTATACTCCTGTGTTCGTACCTCGAAGCCGAACAATCTGTCGGCCGTATCGGCGCCGAAGAATTCACGCCGGTAATTCTGCAGATCGTTGAGGTATCTAAGCGCGTCCGCCCCGGAAGCGGGAGGGCGGAATCTTTTGGGATTGGAAAGAAGCGAGCGCTCATAGTCCGCGAATTTTTTATACAGGGCGAACATCTCCCCGGCTTTGGCGGGATTCATCGTGCGTTGCAGGTATTCCCGAATGGCTTCCAGGTGCTCGTCGAATCCCATCTGCTTGAAGCGGGACTGCAAGGCCTTGAAAAAACGAAGGGTCTGGTGGTTTACGACGCTGTCCGCGAAATACCGCTCCATCCCGTGGCTGTCGAGGTCGAGTGTTTTAAAATAGAGCCGGTATTCTTCGGGAGAAATTCCGGAGTCTCCGCGAAGCACATAGCTGTCCGGCTCATCTCTCCGGTTCAGCGTGATTATCATTATAATCGCGAATATCGCGATGCCCCCCAGAGCGATTGCCCTGTTATTCATCGTAATATCTCCAACGGATTTTCGAAAGTTATGCTGCTTTGATGGATGCTCCATTCACGAGAAAATGGCAGGTCCGTAAGGCAGCCATCCGGCGAACAAAGAGGGCACCCGGGGGTGCCCTTTAATGCGCTATGGGAAAATGTATCAATATCCTTTGTTCTTAAGATCGCTAACGATGTCGACGTAAAACTGGGGAGCGTCGAAACCGGGCGTTATGCCGAAGAAATGGTTTATGGCGTTTATATGAGAGACCCCGCCCGCCCACCACGCGCCTTCCTCGGTGCCCCGAAACGAGCCCCATTTGGCGGAATTGACGGATACGAGGCCGTCATTGGCGCCCTCGTAGAAAAGCAGAAGGAGCCAGGTGGGCTGGAGTACCAGATCAGGCGTCATGGTCTTTATCTTCGTGGCCCAGCTCTGGTAATAAACGCCCGCCATGTTTGGAGTATTGGGGTTGAACACGTTGTTCATGTACGGGCGCGAAACGTCATAGGCGTTGGCCAGGCTGTTGGGGTTGGAGTCCCCAAGAAGGAAGGCATAGACAACGTCGAGCGCGGCGCCAACAAGCCACTTGCCTGAATCGGGCAGAACGTTTATGATTACATCCGCAACGGCGCTCCCTCGATGAGGTCCGCACATGCTCGTATGAGAAGCGACCTTGGAGGCCAGGCCGAGATTCGAAATAGCATACCTTGTATAGATGGTGCCATGTGAGTGGCCGATTATGTTCGCTTTAGATTTTCCGGTAACGGCGAGAACCTGAAGGTACTGCCGCTTGAACTGAATGGCCTTGTTCGCGGTGCTATCCATGCAGTTGACCGCCGTGACGTAGACATTGGCCCCCTCGTCCTCGAGGGCGCCTTCGATTCCCCACCAGTAATCGATAACTCCAAGCATGTCGTCGGTGGCGCCCATTCCGTGTGCAAGGACGATCGGATAGTTGGTGGCGCACGGGTAGGTATTACCTCCCGCAAAAAGAGTTCCCGGAAACAGCAAGAGGCTGAGGAAAATTGCCGAACATACCGACCTATTGATCATTATGGCCTCCAAATTGTTGAATATCGGTATCCATCCCGCCCATATTAAGCGTCCCCTCCCATTGTTAGGTGCGGGTAAAGCTGTAAATTGGACGATCGGGATATAAATATGAATTCTAAGCGAAAAGTGTATATATAAACGTATTAAGCTGTCAAGATTATTTACCGTCCGGCTGGTTTTTTTTCGTAATTCGCCAATGCGAGAGATGTATATATGCCGGATATAAGTGTTTTTAGGCGATCCGTCCTTGTGCTATTGCCATCAAAAACAAAAACATATGACGAGATAAGGATTGCTTCCCAGTTTTCGGCTTGACGTCTCGACCGAACTGACATAATGACGAGTTTACATATAGTATTATTATAATATTTAAATAGAAAGGAGGCCGTCATGGCCAAAAAAGAGACAGGACGCGCAGCGGCTAAAAACAAGAAAACACAGCTTTCATACGCGGACAAGCCCTGGCTTAAACATTATACGATGGGATGTCCTCCGAAAATTCAGTATAAAAAAACAACGCTCCCGGAATACCTGGAAAGCGCCGCGCGGGAGTTCCCCGAGCACACGGCCCTTATTTTCCAGGGATACAGGGTCAAATACCGGGAATTGAAGGATATGGTCGACCGTTTCGCTGCCTGCCTGGCCGATTTTGGAATCAAAAAGGGGGATCCTGTCGCGATTCTCCTGCCCAACTGCATACCCTGCGTCGTTGCGTATTACGCGACATTGAAGATAGGCGGAATCGCGGTGATGAACAATCCGCTGTACAGCGACCGGGAGCTTGAATACCAGTACAAAGACTCCGGGGCCAAGGTGCTGGTGGCGCTGGATATATTAGCCAATCGGATGATCAATATCCGCTCCAACACGAAAATAAAACAGATCGTCCATACGTCCATGGGGGATTATCTGCCTTTTCCTAAAAATTATCTCTTCCCGCTCGTCGCGAAGAAAAAGGGGTTGCACGCCGATGTACAGGCCGCGCCGGAGGTTTACCGATGGAAGGATTGCCTCGCAAAGCACCAGCCGGCCCCACCCAGGGTGGACGTAAAGTTCGAGGACACCGCGGTATACCAGTATACTGGAGGCACTACCGGAGTCGCCAAGGGCGCCATACTGAGCCATAAGAATCTGAGCTGCATGGTTCAGATGTATCAGTCCTGGTTCAAGGCCGACAGGGCCGGCGAAATTGCCCTGTCCGCGCCGCCGATTTTTCATGTGCTCGGCATGTCCGCGGCGATGAACCTTCCAATATCCATGGCCTGGACGGCCGTACTGGTTCCGAAACCCCAGCCCAAGGAATTGCTCGAGGCTATAAGGGCTTATCGGCCGACGATGTCGCCGCTGGTTCCGACCATGTATGTCGGCATGCTTCAGCATCCCGATCTCAAAAAAACCGACCTCCGCTGCTTCAAGCTGATGACCTCGGGCGGGTCCTCCCTTCCCGTAGAGGTGCTCAATACTTTCAGGCAGCTCACCGGCGTCGAAATAAACGAAGGCTTCGGAATGACCGAAACGTCCCCTCAGACGCATCTCAACCCATACCTCGGCCTTCTAAAGGTCGGATCCATCGGGGTCCCGTACCCGGACACCGATGTTAAAATAGTGGATATAGCCACCGGAAAGAAAGAGATGCCAATAGGGCAGGCGGGCGAGATGATATTCCGCGGTCCGCAGATTACAAAGGGATATCTCAACAAACCGGATGAAACGAAAAAATCCCTCAAAAACGGCTGGCTGTATTCCGGGGATATCGCCTATATGGACGAGGACGGCTATTTCTTCGTCGTCGACCGGAAGAAAGACCTTATCATTTCGGGAGGATATAACGTCTATCCGAGAGAGATAGATGAGATTCTATATGAACACCCCAAGGTATTGAAGGCCTGCGCGATCGGGATTCCGGACGCAAAACGCGGCGAAAACATCAAGGTCTTCGTGGTTCTCAAGGATGGGGCGACCGCCTCGAAGGAGGAGTTGATCGAGTTTTGCAAAGGAAAACTGGCCACATATAAGCTTCCCACCGAAATCGAATTTCGTGTACAGCTCCCCGAATCGACGGTGGGAAAAATCCTGCGCAAAGAACTTCGCGCCGAAGAGCTCGCAAAGCGCAAATCCTAAAATTCTCTTGATCATCGCGGACCGGATGGCAAGGCTCGCCCCCGGTCCGCGGTATCTAACCGGGCCCGGGCGCACAACATGACTCCCGTCAATTTGATATCCTCCATATCTCCTGTTGCTGTCCCTCGTATTTTTCCCCCCCGCTCACAATTTTTCCGAGTATCGGGTATTGACAATTGCACATTATCATTATATGCTTCCAGAACTCGTTTTCGTTCTCCTGCCGGGTTGGTCCGGCGGAGAATTCCCTGTATCCCCAAAGGACGGGAGTGGGTAAACTGATTTTTTTGCCGTAAGGGGCAGGCTGATGTCAGAGATGGAAGAAAAGGCCAAAATGATCCTGGAACACGAATTATGGTTCGCCGACTCCCTCGCCCTTAAAATCCTGGAGAGACCCACCCTCAGCGTCTGGATGATACTCATACCGGTGGTCTTCATATACTATTTTTACCGATACAAGAAATTCGCCGAAGGAAAAAGGGATTTCGCCGGGAATTACATGATCAGCCGCAGGCAGGCGCTGGCGAAGGCCGTGGAGTTTGTAAATGGCGATAACAAAGCCGATGTGTCCGGAATACCTGCCAATATCGGGCTGGACGGCGATACGAAAAGCTGTTATGCGGAGCTTCTTTTCCTTCTGTACGATCATTATATACGACTGTTGAAATCGTCCGGCGCCACCTACAGGGATCTTGTCAAAGGGGCCTACGGCTCTTCCGGGGAGTTTACAATTTTTTTGAACAAGCTAACCGGAATCGAAGGCAGGCTGAATGATAGTTTTCGTCAATCCGATCCCTCTGACGACTATAGCGCGGTAATAAGCTCGATTATGGAATATTCCAAAATGATCAGGCGTACCACCATCGAAAAAATTTATCCGGCGGTTTGACCGGGGGTTTCGATGGTGTCACTCGCTCTTATACGCAACTGTTTTCGGTCGTTTCTTAAACAACAATTGATGCGCATCAATTGATACAACAAAAAAGGAGGTTCTATGCCTGATTTAAAACAGTCTCGCTGGACCGAGCTATGGCGTAAGGAAGACTACTGGGCGATCTGGCTCGGCTTTATTCTCATCGCCGCGGCGCTCTATCTCTTCATGCCGAAAACCTCTGACGAGATGATGAGCAAAATCGCCGCCAGTAACGAGATCCTCAAGGTCGAATCGGAAAAGGCCCCGTTTAAAACAATCGCGTACAGAAAGGCGGTTGCCGCCAAGGAAAAGTTCAAGGCATCCGATTCCGATATCGGAAAAACGATAGCCAGATTTACGAAGAAGCCGCAGGGATGGAGCACCAATCCGCTCGAGTCCTTCTTTCTCTCCAAGGAAGCCGCCGACGCCAAGAGTGAGGCGGCAAAGCCAAAGTACGAGGCCGCCAAGGCCGCCGAAGAGGAGGCGCTGGCCAAGGCTCTTGCCGCCGAAGAGGCGGCGCAGACCGCAGGCTTCAAGGATGCCGCCCTCAACGATGCCGCCAGGGAGGCCGGCCGAACCTGGGCGAAGCTGCACAAAGACGCGTCAGCCGCCAAGAAAAAGACGGAGTTAAAGCCTTTCAACCTGCTGCCGAACATGCTCGCCCTCATGGTGTTCCTCGGGCTTTTCTTCGGTATAGGCATACCCTTCATGAAAGAGACGAAGTGGAGCACGTTCCTTATCGGATTTATCCCCGTGTTTGTAATCGCCACGATATCTTTCATGATCGCCAACCAGGCTACAATGAAACACTACGGTATAGACTACGCCGCATGGGCCATCATCATCGGCATGCTGATCAGCAATACCGTCGGCACTCCAAAGTTTATCCTTGCGGCCGCCAAGACCGAGTACTTCATCAAGACCGGGCTTGTGCTGCTCGGCACGGCCATACTGTTCGGAAAGGTACTGGCCATCGGCACCGCCGGCATCTTCGTGGCATGGGTCGTAACCCCGATAGTGCTGATAGGGACCTACTGGTTTGGCCAGAATATCCTTAAAATTGAGTCTAAAACGCTGAACATCACGATATCCTCGGATATGTCGGTGTGCGGAGTTTCCGCGGCGATAGCGACGGCCGCGGCCTGTCGGGCGAAGAAGGAGGAGCTTACCCTCGCTGTGGGCATCTCGCTCGTCTTCACGGCAATAATGATGGTCGCCATGCCGATCTTCATCAAGGCCGTAGGCATGCCGGAGGTCCTTGGAGGGGCCTGGATGGGCGGAACGATCGACTCCACCGGCGCCGTGGCCGCCGCAGGGGCATTTCTCGGCGAAAAGGCCCTCTATGTTGCAGCCACCGTAAAGATGATTCAGAACGTCCTCATCGGCGTCATCGCCTTCTTCGTCGCGGTTTATTGGACCACCAGGGTCGAGGCCCGTGAAGGCGAAAAGGTGAGCCCCATGGAGATCTGGTACCGTTTTCCTAAATTCGTCATCGGGTTTATCGCCGCTTCGATACTTTTCTCGACGATAATCGCTTATCTCGGCAATGATCTCGGCTATACTCTCATCGAGAACGGCGCCATGAAGGGCTTCACCAGCCACTTCCAGGGATGGTTCTTCTGCCTCGCGTTCACCAGCATAGGACTCAGCACAAATTTCCGCGAGCTCAAGGAATACCTGAAAGGCGGCAAGCCTCTCATACTCTATGTATGCGGGCAGTCCTTCAACCTGGCCCTTACACTGCTCATGGCATGGATCATGTTCTACAAGGTGTTCCCCGAAATTACGGCGAGCATCTAAGAGCGCTATCGGACGATGGGAAAGGGGAAGAGAATGCCAGAATCATCGATAAAAAAGACCGCCATTGGATGGTTAAAGCTTTTCATCGGGGTGCTCGTCATCCTAATGTTCATGTTCGTTATAGGGCCATGGATCGAAAAGATGGAGTTTTACCGTCCGGTGGTAACAGGCATCGAGCGGTTCGGCATAAACGCCAATGCCTATTATTATACCGAGGTCGACCAGTGCAGTGAAGCCGGCCACTACATTAGAGCCGCGCTCGATTATCCCACGACCGGGAAGGGCCACGGTAAATAATCAAGGCTTGGGCTTGGGATGTGATGAAGAAGTCTAAAACAGGAACGGTGGCCCAGAAAGCCACCGTTCTTATTTGTTGATTCCGCAAGCTTCGGCCGGAAGACCGCCTGGCGATTCAATTATTAATCGAAAAGGCTTTCTCAGGCCCTCATTTCATTCGCCCTCTTTTTGAGCTTTTCGTTAAGCACAGCCTCGTCTTTCGGGAAAGTAACCATCATCACAAGCAGTAGAACCCCGCAAACCAGCCAGAAGAGATTGGCTATATTGAAAGCCCACAGCCTGCCGAAGGCGACAATGAGCAGGCTGATGATTACCGGACCGAAGCCCTTGCCCAGATCGTCCGTAAGATTGAAAAGGGAAAAGATGGAGCCGCGGGTTTCCGGAGAGTTGACATTGAGGAGAATGGCCTTGACGTTGGGTCCGGTTATCGTGACTGTAAAACCGGTGATGAAGCCGATTGCCAACGGGAGTATCACGCTCGGATTCTCCACTCCGATCTGGCTGGGATAGTTGAGCAAAAACGCCATCGGGATGATTCCGAGCAACGTGGTGGAGCCGCACAGGAGCGGCAGGTAACGGGGCTTGATGTTGTACAATTTGTTCCCCCACAGGCCGCCCACGAAGGCCCCGATTATGGCCGCCCCCCCGACTGTCATGACGATAAGCGTGGCGACCTCCACGGAAAAGCCCTTGTCCTGCGAGTAAAAATCATTCAGGAAGATGAAGAATACCCCCCAGGGGACGGTGCCTGGAATGCCCTGCAGGAATATGAGTAGGTTTGTCTTTATTTTAAACAGATCGCGGTACAGGTTCCAGTTTATTCGCCCTGTATATACCTTCCCGCTTTCTATGAGCTCCCGCAGACTGTCTTCGGCCATTCCACGCTCGGGCTCCTTGACCGTAAGCCAGAAAAGCGCTATAAAAAGAAAATTGGGCAGCGCAACTATGATGAACGGAAGTCTCCACCCGTAAGCCGAGCCGATAAATCCCGCCAGGAGCTGGCCGGCCGCTATTCCCATGCCCTGGGCCAGCCCGAGCCATGCCGCGGCGGAGGCCCTGTTCCTGGCTGAAAAGTAATCTCCGATCATGGAGTAGGTGAGGGGCAGCGCCCCCCCGATTCCGATGCCGGTGGCGGCCCTTAGCCAGAAGAGCTGGTCGTAGTTCTGGGCGAAACCCGTAAGAAGGCAGGGTATTTCGCCTATCAGCACAACCCATATAAAAAGATTACGCCGCGAGACGAGGTCGGTCAGATAGCCGATTCCAAGCGTAACCAGCCCGCCGAGCACCCAAAAGACGAATGAGATATTGCCACCGAGTTTCGTGTCCCTCTGTATGTCGGTGAATCCGAACTCGTGCGCTATCTGTGTCAGATTGGGCGCCATGAGGTTCTGGTCGGCGAAGAGGAAGAAGTTCATGAGGGCAAGAAGTATTACCGCATACATCTCTCGAGCGCCGAAGGCGGACCGATTATCCATTGTTTGACTCCTCTGAGGCCGAATGGGGTTTTTTAAAAGTCCTTGTTTAAAAAATCAAGTTAAATACCATATATTGACCGGAACCGGGGAAAACCGGGATCGGGCTATCGAGACGCCCGCGGGCCAACGCTTTTATTGAACCGGCGCGGACAAGGGGCAAAGGATCGTGGAGGCCGCCATGAAAAGCATCAGGCAAATCGAATCCAGGGAGTACACCCTGGAAAAGGTCAAATCCCTTAAAAACAACAGGGAGATCTGTGTCGTATTCTCGACGTTTGGAGAACGCGAGGCCGAACTTATTCACAGCAAGATAACGCTGCTGAGAGAGGAGGCGGGCGATGTAGTGGACCGTATCGTACTTTCGCATCGGCGAAAGGGCGATACGGAGGAAAAAACCGAGCTCCGCGCGCGCGAGGCCTGGGACTCGACCGAGATAGTCCTTTGCAACGCTACCCCGGTGCCCGACATGGGACCGGAGCGCGGCAAGGGGGCGGATATGCGGCGAACCCTCTACCGGCTTCTAACCGGCCCCAAAAGGCCCGTGGACCCTTCCGGCACGATCGTCGTGTTTCTCGATACCGATGTGCTCACCCAGTACTTCGGAGCCCACTTCGTTTACGGACTCGCCGGGGCGGTTCTCGAGGGGCATGATTTCGCAAAGGCCAGCTTCTGGAGGGGGATGGGGCGGGTCAAGAAGTTCGTAGCACAGCCTCTATTTTCATCCATAGAACACCCGAAGTTAAGGGACCTGTCCTCTATGGCCTATCCGCTTTCGGGAGAGGTCGCCGGAACTCTAAAATTTTTCAGCCTGGTTTCGTTCTGGCAGATGTATGGGGTGGAGACCGGAATAAACGTGGATACCTGTTTCGGTGATTACAGCGTCGCCGATGTAAACCTTGGGCTGTACGATCACGATCATCATGCCGATGAAAACATTCAGAAAATGGCCTTCGGAATAATACGCACATACCTGCTTCAGCTTTTGGAATACGGGATAATCGAACTCAAAGACGGCGCTGAGGTCAGCGACAGGCTGCTCGCTTCATTTATTGACGATAGAGGGGAGCGAAAGAGGATGGATTACGATCTCAAAGAAAAAAAGTACCGCCCCCTGAGGGACATCCTTACGGCCTGAGCAGGTAAAAGGGATGCGCCCCGGGCGCATCCCTTTTGAGGTTATGGACATCGAACTCTCTGTTTATCCGGTCTTGCCCATCTTTTCGAGTTCCATTGCGCGGAGCTCCTTTCTGAGGATTTTGCCCACGCCGCTCTTGGGAAGGGTCTCAATAAACTCTACATGGGTGGGCACCTTGTATTTGGCAAGCTTCTGCTTGCAGTACTCGATGACCTCATCGGTAGTCATGCTCTCGCCGGGCTTAAGTACGACGAAGGCCTTTACAGTCTCCCCGCGGTAAGAATCCGGAATGCCTATGGCGCATGCTTCCATGATCTTCGGATGCTCGAACAGGACCTCGTCGATATCGCGTGGATAGATATTGTATCCGCCCGCTATAATCATGTCCTTCTTGCGGTCCACGATATAGAAGTACCCCTCTTCGTCCATCTGGCCGATGTCACCGGTGTACAGCCAGCCGTCGCGGATGGTTTTCGCGCTTTCTTCGGGCATATTGTAATAACCACTGGTAACCTGGGGGCCCTTTATAAGCACCTCGCCGGGCTCGCCCGTCGGCATTTCCTTCGTTCCCTCGTCGAGATCCACTATCTTGAGCTCGGTATCCGGAATGGGCAGGCCGATGGAACCGGGCTTTGTCCTGCCGCCCCAGGGATTTATCGTCGCCACCGGGCTTGACTCGCTGAGACCGTATCCCTCGCAAATCTGGGCGCCCGTTTTGGCCTCGAATTCCCTGATAACATCGACAGGCAGCGGCGCAGCGCCCGAAAAACAGCCCTTGATCGAGGAGATGTCGTATTTCCCGATATCGGGGTGATTGAGCAGCCCGGTATAAATCGTCGGCACCGCCGGATAGAAATTGATTTTGTATTTCTGAACGGCCTGGAGGATCGCAAGCGGTTCGGGACGCGGGATGAGGACGTCGGATCCTGCCATCCATATCGAGAAATTCATTACGGTCGTCAGGCCGAACGAGTGGAAGAAGGGCAGAATTCCGGCCATGATGAGCTCGCCCTTTTCAAAGTAGGGAAACCAGGAGCGGATCTGCTGTACATTGCTGGAGAGATTGCTGTGGGTAAGCATCACACCCTTGCTTACGCCCGTGGTTCCTCCGGTGTACTGAAGATTGGCCAGGCTGTTGAAATCTATCGGGATCTTCGGATCATTCGCCGGATATTTTTTAAGCACATCGAGCCATTCGTACACCTCTTCCGTCCTGGGGATGTCGCGGTGTTTGTCCTTGGCGACGATAGGGAGCAGTTGCTTTTTGGGGAAACCGAGATGGTCCCGGATATGTGCAACGATGATCTTTTTGACCTTGGTTTTGGGTCGGAGCGCAATCATGCGCGGCGCAAGCAGGTCAAGGGTTACGAGAATGGTCGATTCCGAATTGTTGAGCTGGTATTCCAGCTCGTGATCGGTATACAGGGGGTTGTTCATAACGACAACCGCGCCTGCCCTCCACGCGCCATAGGAAGCGGCTACGATCTGGGGCATGTTCGGCAAGAGCATGGCGACCTTGTCTCCCGGCTTGATTCCCATGTCGATCATAGCGGTCGCGAAACTGTTTACCATATCGTTCAGTTTTTTGTACGATATCTTGGCGTCAAGAAAAATGAGCGCGGTTTTATCCGGATATTCAGCGGCGACCTTGCGAAGCGCGTCCGAAACCGTAATCTTCTCGTAATCGAGGTTCCTGGGAATTTTTTCAGCATACGATTTAAACCAGGTTTTCTCCATCTCCAACCCTCCTGAAACGTGGATGTTTATTATGTACAGGGCCCCGGGGGGCCAGACTTGGCAAGCGTAGACGAACAAGTGTACAAAGTCAAGAAAATATGATATGATGACAATGTAAGATATTCATATAAGTATAGAAAAATATCACTGAACAATAGTCGAGCTTCAATTCGGAAGAGATGAAAAACGAAAGGCTTATATCCTTGACAGGGCCCGCATGGCGGGGTTTTTATGGCCGGCGGGGATAAAGCGCAGCGAAACCGGTTTCAGACATCCTTTCTGGAGATTTTACAATGAGCGCAATAATGAGCAAATCAGGAAGAAGGATTCATTCGCGAGATATAGTGATGTCGACCTACGATGCCGGAGAAAACGCGATAATCGTGGAAGGGGAGTTGATGGAGAAACGGCTCCAGGAATACTATTTGATGTCCGGTGAAAAGCGTCCATCCGGCGTTCTGCATAATATGATCATCCGGTTCATCGCCGAGGGCCCCGAGCTCGTAATCCGCGATATCGAAGTCGAGATGCCCGGCATCCCCCGGGAGGAGTGCGCGGAGCTTGTGGACAGCCTTAAGCCGGCCGTGGGCCTTTCCATCAGTTCGGGGTTTACGAGGAAGGTGAAGGAGCTTGCGGGGGGAACAAAGGGCTGCCACCACCTTCTAACTCTTCTACTTTCCATGGCCCCGGCCGCGGTCCAGGGCTACTGGACCAGCAGGGCGAGTCGACCGGCATCCACAGACCGAAAGGCGAGGCGTAGCCATCTTAAATATATGCCCCTGAATAGCTGCCGCGTCTGGCGCGAAGACGGCCCGCTGGTAAAGAGGATACGCGAGGAGCTCCAGGCCGACTAAGCGTATGGGCCGGGCCGTACCGGGCTCCCTCTTTTCGAAGAATTTACCTGTAATCCCGGAAGATGGTTTTCTTTTAAGCCTCGTACTTTTAAGAGAATATCCGAATGCCCGTCATTGGGACTCCTTTACCCGGCATCCTGAGCCTCGATATCGTTTTTCAATAAATTCCGGGCAATGTGTTATCAGGCAACCTTGCCTTTAATGGGCTGGATATCGTAAATAATTACCATTACGCTATTATAATTACAATTACTGCCAAAAAATCATTAAAATATCTTGTAATATATCGTTATTTAATATTTTGTTTATGATATTATGTATATTAATATTATTTCCATGGGGGGATATGTATTTTTCTTGACGTTCCGTCGGTAGATTTTTAGATACTGATGTTTGGGTTCATCATGAGCGAAAACGTAAACAACTATCAGGAGCCTTACCTATGGAAAAAATCCAGCTTGCCATCGATGGCAAAGAGGTAACGGGAAGCCGGGGCCAGACCATTCTCGAGATAGCGCGCGAGAACGGCATCGACATCCCCTATCTCTGTTACCATCCTCGGATCAGCAAAACCGGCGCGTGCCGCATTTGCATCGTGCGTGTCAACGATCAGATGCTTAAAACCTCGTGTACCGAGCCGGCGACTAACGGCATGAAGGTGGACACGGAAGACGAGGAGATTATCGAAATCCGTCGGGGTATTCTCGAGCTTCTGCTCGCGGAAGGCGATCACAACTGCCTGTACTGCGACGCCAACGGCGATTGCGAACTCCAGGCCCTATGTTTTCGTTACGGGGTCGAGCAACCCACCGCGGGCTTTCCGAAAAATACGCGCGGCAGGGACTTCGTTTCCAGCCAGGGGCTGAGGCGAAACGAGGACCGGTGCGTGCTGTGCGGCCGCTGCGTAAAGGCCTGCGGCGAGATCCAGATGAGCAGGGTCTGGTCTTTTGCCGGCAGAGGGGGGCAGACACATCTTACGTCGGATCTTTTTAAAAGGATAGGAGATTCAAGCTGCGTCCAATGCGGAACCTGCGTGCAGCTTTGCCCCACGGGCGCGCTGAGTTTCCAGACGGTGCTGGGAAGGGGCCAGGCATGGGAACTGGAGAAGGAATCGAGCATCTGCATCTACTGCGGCGTGGGGTGCGAGATTGATTTTTACAAAAACAAACAGGGCCAGCTCGTCAAGGCGCTGGGCAGCGAAGACGGGCCCAATAAAGGCCATCTGTGCGTAAAGGGACGCTTCGGCTTCGATTTCGTGCAGAGCGACAAAAGGCTTAAAAAGCCGCTCATAAAGAAGAACGGCGAGTTCGTCGAGGCGGAATGGGATGAGGCGCTCGATCTTGTGGCCTCCAGGCTCGGAGAGATAAGAAGCCAGAGCGGGCCGGATTCCATTATGGCGTTTTCCTCGGCCAAGTGCACAAACGAGGAAAACTATCTGATGCAGAAATTCATGAGGGCGGTGATCGGCACAAACAATGTCGATCACTGCGCACGACTTTGACACAGCTCAACTGTCGCCGGTCTGGCGGCAACACTCGGCTCCGGAGCGATGACCAACTCCATACGCGAAATACCTCTTTCGGAGGCCTTTTTCGTAATAGGTTCGAACACCACCGAGAACCATCCCGTCATCGGATCGATGATTAAAAGGGAGGTCATCCTCAACAAGAAGAAGCTCGTCGTGGCCGATCCGCGCAGAATCGACCTCGCGAAATACGCGGATGTATTTCTACAGCTCAAACCGGGCACCAACATCGCCCTTCTCAACGGACTTGCCCATATAGCGGTCAAGGAAGGCATGTACGATCGTGAATATGTCCAGACGCGATGTGAAGGGTTCGAAGAACTCGCCAAAACCCTGGAAAAGTACACCCCGGAGTATGTCGCGGAGATCTGCGGCATCGACGATCCGGAAAAAATCATAAAGGCGGCCCGCATATTAGGAGAGGCCAAGCCGATGGCCCTGTACTACTGCATGGGGGTTACACAGTTTAAATCCGGCGTAAACGGAGTGAAATGCTGTGCGAATCTACAAATGCTGCTTGGAAACATCGGCGTGGCGGGCGGCGGCGTCAATCCGCTTCGCGGCCAGAACAATGTGCAGGGGGCCTGCGACATGGGCGCCCTTAACGCCGTGTATCCGGCCTACCAGCCGGTTGGGACCGACGAAAACAAGGCCAAATTCGAAAAGGCCTGGGCCCCGGCATTCGAACTTTCAAAGAAACCGGGCTTTACCATCGTTGAATCGCTCAACGCAGCAATCGCGGGCGATGTAAAGGCCCTCTACGTATTCGGCGAAAACCCGGTAATGTCCGACCCGAACCAGCACCATGTTATCGAGGCTCTTGAAAAGCTTCCCTTTGTGGTGGTCCAGGACATAGTAATGACCGAGACGGCCAAATACGCGGATGTCATACTCCCCGGCTTCGCTTTCCTCGAAAAGGTGGGGACCATCTCGAATACGGAACGGCGGGTCCAGCTAATGCACAAGGTGGTGGAACCGGTCGGGGACAACAGGGAGGACTGGTGGATCATCATGCAGGTGGCCAACCGGCTTGGGGCCCAGTGGAATTACACCTGCGCCGAGGACATTTTCGAGGAAGTCCGAACGGTCACCCCGTCGTACGCCGGAATCACCTACGCGCGACTTGAGAAGGAGCTCATCCAGTGGCCATGCCCGAATACGGAGCATCCGGGCACCCAGTTTCTGCATAAGGATAAGTTCTCCCGCGGCCTTGGCCTGTTGAGCGCGATCGAATACACTCCACCGGCCGAGGAGGTCGATGAGGAGTATCCGGTGATCCTTACGACTGGCCGGCTGCTCGAACACTTCCATACGGGAACCATGAGCCGCAATTCGAGCATCCTGGACGCCATTGTCAGCGAAGGCTATGTCGAGATGAATAAAAACGATGCGAGCAACTTCAACGTGAAGGATGGCGAGCTCGTTTCGGTCTCCACCCGGCGCGGAAGCATCCGGATAAAGGCGAAGGTAACGGACAGGCCAATGGCCAATGTTGTGTTCATTCCCTTCCACTTCGTCGAAGCCGCCGCGAACAAGCTGACCATCGACGCGCTGGATCCGACCTGCAAGATACCGGAATTCAAGGTCTGTGCGTGTAAAATCGAAAAGGTCGGCGCGTGAGGAGGGACGATATGAAAGCAGAAAAAATACGAAAAAGCATAGAAAAGTTCGGAAACGACCGTGAGCACCTCATGCTCATCCTGAGAGACCTCGAGAATGCCTCCGGCAAAAACGTGCTGGACATCGAGACCCTGGAGAGTGTAGCGGCCGAGATGAACATCCCGGAAGGCGCCGTTGCCGGCTTCGTCGACTTCTACACCATGTTCAAAACGAAGCCGCGCGCGAAGTACGTCATACGGGTCTGCAAATCCGGACCGTGCCACGTTATGGGCTCGACGACCATCTTCGACGCCGTTCAGAAGCACCTGGGGATCGGCATTGGAGAGACCACCCGGGACGGCATGTTTTACCTCGAAAAATGCGAATGCCTCGGCGTTTGCTCGGTAGCGCCTGCCATGATGGTCAACTACGACATCCACGGCAACCTCACTCCCAAGCGCATAAAAGATCTTCTCGACTCGTACAAGAAGAAAAAGCCCTCGGCCGGAGAGCAGTGCGGCAAGGAGGTCGAAGGAAAGGCGTGCATTATAAACGAACCCAGGCAGACCAAGCGACTGCTCGATAAGATCGGCGTGGTCGATCCGCTCAAGATCGATTCATACCTCGGTAATGGAGGTTTCGATTCGCTCAAGAAGGCCCTTTCCATGTCGCCCGCCGATATCATCTCCGAGGTCAAGGACTCGGGACTTCGCGGCCGCGGCGGCGCCGGTTTCCCTGCCGGGATGAAATGGTCTTTCGTTACAAAGGGCCCAATGCAGAAGTATGTCATCTGCAACGCCGACGAGGGTGAGCCCGGGACTTTTAAAGACCGCATTCTTATGGAGGAAAACCCGCAGCTACTTATAGAGGGGATGGCCATCTGCGGCTATGCCATAGACGCGTCGATCGGCTATATCTATATACGCGGAGAATACCGGCGGTCGATCGAGCGACTTCAGGCGGCGATTGAACAGGCGCGCAAAAAAGGCATTCTTGGCAAAAATATCATGGGCTCCAAATTCAGCTTCGACGTTTTTATAAAAGAGGGAGGCGGCGCCTATGTCTGTGGAGAGGAAACCTCACTTATAAACTCCATGGAGGGCAAACGCGGCTATCCCCGTTTTAAACCGCCCTTCCCGGGAGGGGCGGGGTATATGCGGCTTCCATCCAACGTGAATAACGTCGAGACGCTGATGTCCGTCCCGATGATAATCGAAAAGGGCGCCGAATGGTACCGATCGGCAGGCCCGACAAACTGTTCGGGAACGAAACTCTACTGCCTTTCGGGTAAACTGAACCGCACGGGGCTCGTGGAGCTTCCCATGGGCGCCACTCTAAAGGAGATTATCGACCTCCATGGCAAAGGCATCAAAAAGGGCAAAAAGTTCAAGTTCGCCCATGTGGGAGGAAGCGCCGGCGGCATTCTCGGAAAGGACCTCATGAACCTGCCTCTGGACATCGACCAGCCGATAAAGCAGGGTGTTACCCTCGGCTCCGGTGTCGTGCTGGTGTGCGACGAGGACACCTGTGCGGTTGACTACCTGCTCCAGATACTCAGCTTCTTCGAGCACGAGTCGTGCGGGCAATGCGTTCCCTGCCGCGTCGGAACGGTTCAGCTTCATCATCTGGTGAAAAAGTTCGCGATGCGTACAGCGAACGAGTCCGACATCGATCTCCTCATCGAAAAGGCCACCCTTATGAAAAAGGCCTCGCTGTGCGCGCTTGGACAATCTCCGATCATGCCCATCACCACCATGCTTAAGTATTTTCGGTCGGAGTTCGTTAAGCACTGCAAGCCCGACTACAAGTGCGCGGCATGCGACACCTCCCTTAAGAGGTACTACTCCGGTTCGCACCTTCATTAAGCCGTACTCGGATCGTTTAGTTAATCTATAAATAAGAAACGGCCGGTTGACAACCGGCCGTTTCTTTCTTGATCCGAAAAAAACTCCACATAAGCTGTCGTTTCGTCGGATAAAACGGAATTATTTGAAAGGAGCATAATCACCAGTTCTCATCGTCAATTCAGAATGGTGTCGGAGGCTATATAAGCCAACTATAATTAGCCGCGCCCATGAAAGAATCATTGACAAAAAAAGAATATATAAATAATAACATTCAAAAGAATATATAATATCATGTGATATTATTATATTCATATTCTGCCGTTTCATAAATCCACATGGAGGTCGTCATGGCTTTCAATTCTCCAGCAAAAATTGCTGAAAATTTTATCGGTGTGGGCAAGGCAAAGGGATCTCTTCCGTTTTTAAAAATGCTTTTGCTCGGAATCCTGGCCGGCGCCTACATCGGCTTTGGTGCGGAACTCTGCACCATGGTTTTGACCGGAACCCAGAACACCCTGGGTCTGGGGATGTCCAAACTCTTCGGTGGAGCTGTCTTTAGCGTAGGCCTCATTATGGTCGTCATTGCCGGCGCGGAACTCTTTACCGGCAATAACCTGATGACCATCGGTGCTTCCGCAGGGGAAGTGAAGTGGCTCGCCCTTTTAAAGAACTGGGTTGTGGTTTTTATAGCGAACTTTATCGGCTCCCTCCTTCTCGTTTACATCATGTACAAGTCGAACCTCTGGAAGACCGGCTTTGTCGCCGGCCAGTGCCCTATCGAAGGGGGAGCGTGCGCCAATACCGCTCTCGGTATCGCGATAGGCAAGGTGAACTTGAGCTGGAGTGAGGCTTTTTACAGAGGGATCGGCTGTAACTGGCTCGTTTGCCTTGCTGTATGGTTAGCGGCGGCCGCTGACGATATAATTGGAAAGATTTGGGGAATTTTCTTCCCGATCATGGCTTTCGTCGCTTCGGGTTTTGAGCACAGCGTGGCCAATATGTATTTTGTCCCAATGGGCATAGTTCTTAAAAATGACCCGTCGCTAGCGGAATATGTCGGCACCCTCGGTTCGAAAGCTGACGCGCTAACCTGGGGCGGGTTTCTGGGTAATAATCTGATCCCCGTAACCCTGGGTAATATCGTCGGAGGAGCCGTTTTTGTCGGCATGATATACTTCCTGGTATATTTGAAAAAGTCCGAGAAATAGAACATTTGTTTCATGCCGATTTGAAAGGCCCCGCATGGGGCCTTTTTTACATTGTTTTTCCTCTTCTGAACGTTTTTAACTTGACGATAAATTGTTCTAACCCATCCTTTTGCCCGGTAATGTCCTGAGTATTTCCCTTCCGCCCGCGAGAGGTCTTTCCTTTTCGGTCATGGGGTTTACCGGTGTTTGCGGTCGGAACTACGGAATTATCACGGCTTACTCATAATGAAAACCTAAACAAAAATCTATGGAGGTAGTATGGCGAACGAGAAATTGGAGTCAAAACGGTGGCTGATCGCCATTGCCGCCGTCGTGATCCAGCTCTGTCTTGGGACCGTGTACGCATGGTCGGTTTTTAAAAATCCGTTAATGAATATGCATGGATGGGATGGCAAAACCGTCCAGTATACGTTCATGCTCCTCATGCTCATCATCGGCCTCGCCGCGGCGTTCGGCGGGACCCTGGTCGACAAGAAAGGCCCTCGCTTCGTGGCGACCATCGGCGGCATCCTTTTCGGTATAGGTACTCTTATCGCCGGTTATGCCGACCAGGTCGGAAGCATAGCGCTTCTTTATCTCGGCTTTGGCGTGATCGCCGCTCTCGGCAACGGGTTCGGTTATGTAACGCCGATCGCCACCCTCATCCGGTGGTTTCCCGACAAGCGCGGCCTTGTAACCGGTCTTGCCGTAATGGGATTCGGTGCCGGCGCCTTTTTCATGGGCAAGATTGCCCCCGGCATGATAGCTGCCTTTAAGGTAGTTGACGAGGCCGGTGTTGTAACCGCCTCCGGCGTTGCAAAAACATGGTATATCTGGGGCGTAATTTTCCTCGTACTGGTGGCCGGTGCGGCGCAGTTGTTCAAGAATCCTCCCAAGGGATGGCTACCCGCCGGATTCACACCGCCCAAGACAACCGTTTCCGCGGCCGACTCCTTTATGTTCGGCGAAGCGGTCAAGAGGCCTCAGTGGTGGATGCTCTGGGCGATGCTCTGTCTCAACGTATCGGCCGGACTCGGCCTCATCTCCCAGCACTCTCCTCTTGCCCAGGATATCTATAAAAAGACCATGGGCCTCATAGGGGACCTCACTCCCGAACAGGTCGCGGTCGTAGCCGCCGCCGGGGGCGCCGTTGTGGCCTATGCGGCCATCTTCAATGGCCTGGGGCGGCTCTTCTGGGCGAAGATTTCGGACAACATCGGCCGCAAGCTCGTTTTCCTTATAATGTTCGCTACACAGGCCATTCTCTATGTCCTGGTCGCTAAGGGATACGTGGCGAATTACTACCTGTTTATCGTCGTTTCCTGCTACCTCCTCGCATGCTATGGCGGCGGATTCGCGACCATGCCGGCGTTCGCGGCGGACTCCTTCGGTCCGGCGTATATTGGAAAGGTTTACGGTTTCATGCTGACGGCATGGAGCGCCGCTGGGGTTATAGGACCTTATGCTTTCGAAGTTTTCAAGGACCACGCACTGTTTATCGCCGCGGGTCTGCTTACGCTTGGCTTCTTCATCACGCTCGCGTATAAGCCCCCAAAGGGAAAGAACGCCTGATATATGGAAAAAGCCTGATAATATAGGGGAAGGATAAAACCTTCCCCTTTTTTCGTCATGATGACGCAAATAAAACCTTGACTCTTAAAGTCTGCAATCGTTTAGATTGAATACGCGATTCGCGGGAGTGCTTGATTCCCATTCGATGCCTGAAACGGGTTGGGAATCCCAATCACCCGGCTTCGCCAATTACTACATGACAAGGGGTCGAGCTTATGGAAAAACAGCCGCTTCAAAACCTCATCGGTAAGGCCATATTGCGCGAAGAGGAGGCCTATGCCTTCTATACATCCCTTAAATCCAGGGTTACCGACCCGGTCGCGGTCGATGCCCTCGGCTTTCTCGCCTCAGAGGAAAAAAAGCACCGTGAGTTCCTAATCGCCTATCGCGACGGCGGCTACCATGCGAACGCCCTCAAAATGAGCGAGGTAATCGATTATAAAATTGCGCAGTATGTTGAATCCCCAGATGTAGATAAGGACATGGAGTCCAAGGACATATACCTAATCGCCGCTCATCGCGAGCTGAATTCCTATAATTTTTACAAGGAATTGGCGGCAATCCAACCGGATGGGGATGTAAAGGAGATGCTCCTCAAGATGGCCAACGAGGAGCTTAAACACAAGGAGAAGGTGGAGTACCTGTACGCCAACACGGCATTCCCCCAGACAGAGGGGGGCTGAGCTAAAGAATCGAATTCGACCGGCCCGAACCTTGCCGGGCCGGTCCATACCGAGCTCCAGGTGGCGGTAGAAGTATATCGTAATAACTCGATGTGCCTGGAAATTATGCTTTACAAAAGGCCGCGCGATTGAGAGCGTTTCCATCATCATTTGGGGAGGTTGGAGATGGCAGGCAGAAAACTCATCATGGTGATCGACGATGATCCCGATATTCTATCATCCCTGAGGGCCGTCCTAGAGGGCGAGGGGTTTATCGTTTCCACACAGCTAAGCGCCCGCGAGGGAATCAACGCGCTCGCGACCATAACGCCCGATCTGATTCTCTGTGACATGATGATGGAGCGTATCGATTCGGGAACAAGGGTTGCGGATGAAATCAAACTCAATCATCCATCCATCCCTATCTATCTACTGAGCAGCATTGGAAACGCGACGGCGGCGAATGTAAGCATCGAGCAACTGGGCTTCGACGGCGTTTTCCAGAAGCCGGTATCGCCGGAAGCCCTCGTCGCCTCTATCAGGAAGACCCTCGAAAAATAACGGCCCATGTCTAAAGGCCCTGTTTGTTATATTCCCGGGTCTCAATGGTATTCTGGCGTATTTCCATGGTCGGACGCATTTCAACACCCTTTTAAAATGATCATCCATATAAATAGAATTCTCATCCTATCTTTTATCTAATTGCCACAATTGCCGCCCCGAAGGCCTTTGAAGGCTGTCGGTACACTGGTGCATACACTCTTCCCGCCGAAGGGCCGATTTCGGTTTATTATTGCGTTTTTTTTAAATAATCCTTGACATAAAAAAAAGTAAAATTTGAGTATTATAAAAGATAAATGGTAAGTTTTGGTAATAATTAGACGTATTTAATCCGTTCATGTCTGTCTTGTGCAATTTCTGGTGTTAATTCGGTGGAGTGGACATGATCTGTAACTATCCAGTGAAGAAATTCATCGACAAGCTTGCAGAATTTCATGCATGCCTGCCTCTCAGCCTTCCTGTCGGAAAATTCATGGTGATACCGCAATTTCAAATATGCGGCAGAACGAATTTTTAGGTCGATGGAGATCTATCAACTGACCATATAACGATTGAACTATCGATCAACATTACTGGACGAATATATGAAAAAAGACAGTTATTCACACTTTGAAAAAATCGTTGCTAGGTATCCAAACCGCTGGTCGGCGGCAATGCCGATTATGCAGGCGCTCCAGAAAGAGCGTTCGAACAGCTTCGGGCCCGAGTCTGTGGAGACGGCCTCCAGGGCGCTTGGAATGAGCCGCGCCCATATCCACGGGATGGCGACATATTACACTATGTTCAACACGCGGCCTGTCGGAAAATACCATCTTCAGGTAGATACCTGTGTGCCGGGATTTTTGCACGGCGCGGACGAGGTCGTTAAACACATTGAAAGGAGGCTCGGTATAGCCGTTGGCGAGACCACGGCCGATGGACTGTTCACGCTGAGCACCGTACAGGACCTGGCCTCCTGCGCCACCGGGCCGGTGATCCAAGTCAATGAGACCTATTTCGAAAACATGAGCATTGAAAAAACCGACCTGCTCATCGAATCGCTTAAAAAGGGAAAAACGATAGAAAGCGATACTTCGATGAAGGTCGTCTCTCAATGCGGAATCCTTCTTAACGACAGAACCGATAAAAATTGCCGAAGCCTCGAATACTACAGGAAACGCGGCGGTTATAAAGCCCTGGCCAAAGCCTTCGGCCTCAAGCCGGAGGATATCGTGAACGAGGTAAAAGAGGCCCAACTTCGCGGAAGGGGGGGCGCCGGATTTCCCGCCGGGATGAAATGGTCCTTCCTTCCTAAAAACGACAGCCGGCCGGTTTACCTCATATGCAACGCGGATGAAGGCGAGCCGGGCACTTTTAAGGACAGGCAGATAATGGAGTTCAATCCCCATCTGCTTATCGAAGGAATTGCAATAAGCGCATATGGGATCAAATCTCAAAAATCCTTCATATATATAAGGGGAGAGTTTTCCTGGATAGCCGACATACTCGAAACGGCGATCGATGAAGCGAGGGCCGCTGGCCTGTTGAAGCATATCGACATTGTCGTACATCGCGGAGGCGGTTCCTATGTCTGCGGAGACGAAACCGCGCAGATCGAATCCCTCGAGGGCAAGCGTGGAAATCCAAGGGTAAAACCGCCTTTTCCGGCCAACTTCGGTCTCTATGGATGCCCCACCGTAGTCAACAACGTCGAGACCCTGTCGAACGTTCCATATATAATCGAGCACGGGTCCGCGGCTTACAGAAAGATCGGCAATAACAACAATCATGGGCCAAAAATATACGGCGTTTCCGGGCACGTCACCGAACCCGGCGTATTCGAGTACCCGCTCGGCACCAGGCTCGATGTGCTGCTCGAGGCGGCCGGCGGTGTCAAGGGCAAACTGAAAGGGGTCATTGTCGGCGGCCTCTCGGTGGCCATTTTGACGGCGCAGGAGGCGGAGGATCTGGTCCTCGATTATGAGTCATGCCAGAAAGCCGGTACCGCACTCGGATCGGGCGGAATTATGGTGGTCAACGATACGGTCTCCATTCCGGAACTCGCGCTGCGTACCATAGAATTCTATCATCATGAATCATGCGGCCAGTGTGTCCCCTGCAGGGAGGGCTCGCATATAATAGAGCATAAGCTTCGCGCACTTCTTAATGGAAGAGGATCCATGGCTGATATAGATCTAATCCTACACCTGTGTGCGAACATCAAGGGCCTCACCCTATGCCCGACCGGAGAAGCTTTTTCCGTCCCCATACAGGCTATGATTACAAAATTCAGGCCGGAATTCGAAGCCCTGGTAAAGTAATAAAATCCAAAAGGAGCGACCGCGATGAGCAAGCGCATTTTTATCGATGGCAGGGAGATCGTTTGCGGAGACGAGAGCACCGTCCTGCAGGCCGCATCTGAAAATGGGATATATATTCCATCGCTTTGTTATCATCCCAGGTTGGGACCGGCGAGCAAATGCCGGGTTTGCGTTGTGGAGGTAGACGGCATGAGGGGACTGCAAACCGCGTGTTCCCTTGTTCCGACAGACGGCATGAGGATAAGCACCGATACCGAGCGTGTAATAGAGGCCCGCAAAATGGTTGTAAACCTGTTGCTTGCCAATGGAAACCACAATTGCCTCTCCTGCGAAATGAACGGCGACTGCGAACTGCAGAACGCGGCTTACAGCCTGGGCATAGAAGTCCCCGCATTCATTGTGGAGGAAACCGAGGAGCGCGACGATTCCGCGGCCTTCATTATTCGCGATCCCAATAAATGCATACATTGCGGGCGGTGCGTAGAGGGTTGCAACAACATGGTCGTAAACGAGGTGCTGGACTTCGGGTTCAGGGGCAGTCGAACCAAGCTAATCTGCGACGATGATGTCCCCATGGGACAATCGAGCTGTGTGCAGTGCGGAGAATGCGTACAACTATGCCCCGTTGGCGCTCTCATCGAGAAGAAGGGACTTGGAAAGGCCCGCCGCTGGGAAACCCGTTCCGTGCGCACCACCTGCCCATACTGCGGCGTCGGCTGTCAGCTCGAACTGCATGTAAAGGGGGACCAAATAATACGCGTTACCGGGGTGGAGGGGGCTCAGCCGAACAGGGGGCATCTCTGCGTCAAGGGACGTTATGGGTATGACTTTATTTATTCCAAGGACAGGCTTACCACCCCCTTGATCAAAGAGGAGGGAGGGGGGTTCCGAGAAGCCGGTTGGGACGAGGCCCTTGACCTGGTAGCATCCAGGTTCAAACGGATAATCGAGGAATCCGGCCCGGACGCCATTGCCGGAGTAAGCTGTGCCAGAAGCATCAATGAAGATTCCTATAATATGCAGAAATTGTTCAGGGCGGTCATCGGTACAAATAACATCGATCACTGCGCTAGAACCTGACACGCTCCGACGGTTGCCGGTCTGGCAACCACCTTCGGCTCGGGCGCAATGACCAATTCCTTCGGTGAATTCGAAAACGCCCGGCTATTTTTCCTCATAGGGACCAACATGACGGAGGCCCATCCGGTCGCCTCATATTTTGTAAAGCGGGCCTTGAAAAAAGGCGCGAAACTCATTGTTGCGGACCCCAGAAAGCATGCGCTGGCAAGAAAGGCCGATATTTTTGCCCAGATTAAAGTAGGTTCGGACATAGCTTTTCTGAACGGGATAATGAACATTCTGATAAGCGAGAACCTGTACGACAAGCGCTTCGTCGAGGAAAATTGCGAGGATTTCGAGGCTTTAAAATCGACCGTCATGGAGTATCCGCCCCAAAGGGCCTCCGAAATCTCCGGCGTTCCGGTCGAGTTGCTGCATGAAATAGCCAAAACGATGTCGTCCATCAAACCCGCCATGTTGTGTTACACGCTCGGAATTACCGAACACACCTCCGGCAAAAATAACGTAATGTCCATCTCGAACTTGCAGATGCTCCTTGGAAACCTCGGCAAGGAGAGCGCAGGTGTCAATCCTTTGCGAGGGCAGAATAACGTCCAGGGGGCGTGCGATATGGGCGCTCTTCCCGGGGTATTTCCGGGATATCAGGGAGTGGGGGACAAGTCGGTTCGTGAAAAGTTCATGAAGGCATGGGGCGTTGAGAGCCTGCCCGAAAAACCGGGCCTTATGATACCGGATATGATGGCGGGACTACCTACGAAAAAGATACGCGCCTTTTACATATTTGGTGAAAACCTTGCCAACTCCGAACCCAATATATCGCATGTCGAGCACGAGCTTGCCTCGGCAGAGTTTATCGTTTGCAACGATATTTTCCCGACAGAGACCACCAGGTTCGCAGACGTAATCCTACCGGCAGCGGCATGGTGTGAGGATGATGGTACCTTTACGAGCAGTGAGCGCAGGGTAAATCGTGTAAGGAAAATAAAGGAAGCCCCGGGAATCGCGAAACCGAATTGGTGGATTTTCAAGGAGATTGCCCGGCGTATGGGGCAAGAATGGCAGTCCAACAGCTCGAGGGAAATATGGGATAACGAGGTTTCGGTGCTGGCTCCGGCCTATGCCGGCATTAAGTATTCCCGTATCGAGGTAGACGGCCTGCAATGGCCCTGTCCCAGCCAGGACCATCCCGGCACCAAATTTCTTCACCGGGATGGGAAATTCACCCGCGGCAAAGGCCTGTTCAAGGGAATCGAATGGACTCCACCCGCCGAGGTCGCCGATAAGGAATATCCAATGGTCCTCAGCACGGGCCGCCGCCTGTTTCATTACCATACGCGCACACAGACGGGGCGAGCCGGACTCGATGAGATCCTGCCTGAAGAAACGGCCGATATATCCCCTCAGGACGCGGCCAGGCTGGGTATCGCGGACAGCGAGTATGTCAAAGTAAGCTCCAGGCGGGGATCGGTAAAAGTAAAAGCCAGGGTTACGGAGGAAATCCCGCCCGGGCTTGTATGGATGGCCTTTCATTTCAGGGATGGCAACGCAAATTGGCTGACGAATAACGTGTTCGACCCGGAGACCAAGACCGCGGAATATAAGGCGTGCGCCGTAAAGCTTGAAAAGGCGATATGAGCATACCGTTAAGAATTTTAAGGTAGATGCAGGCGAAAAAAATCAAGCCGACCGACGGCTATTTAACCATATAGGAGATATAAAAATGAAAAACAATGTTCAAGCAGATTCTAAAAATCGTAAAAGCTCGATATTCAATCTATTATGCGTCGCGCTGTTTTTGGGATCGATATGGGGTTTTTTCGAGGTCGTCTTCAAAGACGCCCTGGCAATGGGCGGGCAACCCTTGACCGCTGCTCTTATGACCGGCCTTGGCGTTTTCATAATGTCGGTCGGTTATAGGATTTTTAAAAATGCGGGAATATTTCTAATGATATCCCTTTTTACAATCATGGCGCGAATGGTCATAGTCCCGGTACTTGGTTGTTCGCCGATATGTCGGGCCAACGCTGTTGTTGCCCTGCTTATTCTGGGGACCTCCTCTACACTCGCCTTCGGCCTGTCATCCAGATATATCAAAAATACCGCTAAATGGGGGGGGGGTGTAGCCGGCGCCGCGGTACTCGTATCCGGCGTCTCATTTTATTATGCCGGCCTTGCGTGTGCTCCCTGTCCGTATCTGCTTCAATTATCCGTCGGCGGGCTTTCCAATTTCATGGCGATGGAGGTCGTTTATTGGGCTCTGTTTTCCGGCATACTCTTTTATCCGGGATATCAATTAGGAAGATACGCCCAAGCCTTTTTCAGTTCACTTCGCATAAACCGTCCCGCATTCTATTATACCGGCCTGCTGGCCGCCAGTGCGCTATTTGTTCTCAGCACCGGATTGATCGTACTTACATAGTGTGAAAGGACAGGGATCAAAGATAACACCGACCAGAGGAGATAACATGAAACTAACACGGCGAGAATTGTTAAAGATCACCGGTGCCGGAGCGGGAGCCATAGCTCTTGGCGGCATCGGTTATAATTATCTCGTAATGGAATCATACGCCAAGAAATTGAAAATTAAAGGGGCCAGGGAGGTCATATCGATCTGCCCATTCTGCTCCGTAAGCTGTCATTTTATCGCCCACGTTCGGAACGGCAAGGTTGTCAGCACGGAAGGAGATCCGGGCTATCCGGTAAGCGAAGGCGCCCTTTGCGCAAAGGGCTCGACAATGCTGTCCATGATAAACAGCGACCACAGGCTCGTTAAACCGCTCTACCGTGCGCCCTTCAGCGAGAAATGGGAAGAAAAAAGCTGGAGTTGGATGATCGACAAACTTGCCAGGCGAATAAAGGAGACGCGTGATAAGAACTTCATCGCGAAAAACGAATCCGGCCAGGTGGTCAACAGGGTCGACGCCCTTTTCCACATGGGTTCTTCCCAGATGAGCAATGAGGAGGCCTCGATTGTAGTACAGGCCATGCGTGCCATGGGAATTGTCCATATAGACCATCAGGCGCGAATTTGACACAGCCCCTCTGTCGCCAGTTTGGCGGAATCGTTCGGTCGCGGGGCAATGACGAACCACTGGATAGACATCAAGAATACAGATGTCTGCCTGATCATCGGCAGTAATGCCGCTGAACATCATCCTATTTGCTTCAAATGGGTTTTGAAAGCGAAGGAGGAAAGGGGAGCCAAAATCATTCATGTTGATCCAAAATTCTCGCGGACCTCGGCCAGATCCGATTTTCATGTGCCCTTGCGTTCCGGAACCGATATAGCTTTCATGGGAGGAATGATACGTTATGTTCTCGAAGAGAATAAATACTTCCATGAATTCGTCAATGATTACACGAACGCATCGTTCATAGTGAATGAGCGTTATACCTTCAACAATGGCCTGTTCGGAGGATATAATCCCGCCACAAAGCTTTACGATAAAAGCACCTGGCAGTTCGAAATGGACGAACAGGGGAAAGTTAGAAGGGATCCGACCTTAAGGCATCCAAGATGCGTTCTTCAGTTATTGAAAAAGCACTACTCCCGTTATACTCCGGCAAAGGTTTCGGAGATTACCGGAGTACGGCAGGACACCTTATTGAAGGTTTATAAAGCTTTTTCGGAAACTGGAAAACCCGACAAGTCCGGTACGATTCTGTACGCACTTGGCTGGACTCAGCATACGGTGGGAGTCCAAAACATCAGGACCAGCGGCATTATACAACTGCTGCTGGGAAATGTGGGAATAGCCGGCGGAGGAATAAACGCACTTAGGGGCGAGCCGAATGTACAGGGGACAACCGACCACGCCATACTGTACAATGTGCTGCCCGGATATCTCCCAGTACCGAGGGCGAATATGCCCACACTTGCCGAGTATAACAAAATGACCACTCCGGTAAGCAAGGAGCCTAACAGCATTAACTGGTGGCAGAACAGGCCCAAATATATGGTAAGCCTTCTCAAGGCCTATTTCGGTGATTATGCGCACAAGGAGAATGATTTCGGTTATTCATGGCTTCCGAAAGCTGATATAGTGAAAAATGAACACGATGGAGATTATTCATACATCTATCTATTTGACAAGATGTTCAATGGCGAACTAAAGGGCGGATCGATATGGGCCACCAATCCGGCCCAAAGCCTTCCCAACTCCAATAAGGTGCGTAAGGCTCTATCAAATCTCGATTTTCTCTATATCTCGGAAATTCATGCAAATGAGACAACAGATTTCTGGCGCGGCCCCGGCATGAATCCGAAAGAAGTCAAGACGGAGGTCTTCCTATTCCCTTCGTGCCATCGTGCGGAGAAAGAGGGTAGTATAAGTAACAGCGGACGCTGGATTCTCTGGCACAACAAGGCGGTCAATCCCATGGGGGATTCAAAACCCATGGGACAGATAATGATAGATATTATGAACAAGGTGAAGAAGCTGTATGGAAAGGAAGGGGGAGTTTTCAGCGAGCCGATTAACAAATTGAACTGGTACAAAAAATATGAGCCGGAGCTTATAGCTAAAAGAATCAACGGTTCATACGTGTCCGGAGACAACAAAGGCAAGCTTCTTACCGGATTCCTGGATTTTAGCGATGACGGCAGCACGGCCTCCTTGAACTGGTTGTATGCGGGGACCATCACGGATAAAGACGGAAACAGGTTGAAGCGGAGGAGCCTTGAACAGACCCCCCTGCAGGCGGCAATAAGGACGGCCAGCCTTGGGATCCCTCCAGGACCGTTATTCGATGGGATGGCTCCAACTGGGAGGGCGACGTTCCCGATGGGGGCGCCCCGCCACTATCCCACGAAGGGGGTAAGAGCCCCTTCATTATGCTAAAGGACGGGCTCGGTCAGCTTTACGGAACCGGACTTGTAGATGGGCCACTTCCGGAACACTATGAGCCGGTCGAAACGCCTGTTTTAAACCATGGCCTCTCCAATCAGCTTACCAACCCCTGCGCCAAGATTCTTTTTGGAGGGATGGATAAGATTTCCCCTCCGGGCGATCCCAGGTATCCTGTAGTCCTTACCACCTACAGCCTCACGGAGCACTGGTGCGGAGGCAGCGAAACCAGAAATGTCCCATCTCTGCTCGAGGCGGAGCCACAATTATATGTGGAGATAAGCCATGAATTGGCTAAAGAGAAGGGCATTCAAAACGGCGATGGGGTGATTG